>Ga0315540_10000037_pt1 | contig 60916 bp, 60 predicted proteins | sample SalMarSW160110MG_FD_203677 | JGI IMG/M metagenome (GOLD analysis project Ga0315540, IMG submission 203677) | Salt marsh sediment microbial communities from the Plum Island Ecosystem LTER, Massachusetts, United States - Salt Marsh Sediment SW1601-10 ...
AACTGGTGCGCTTTCTCGATGCATCGGGGGCGCTTTATCTCGATACCCAGGAAAGCCGCGGGCTGGTGCCGGCCGATCACCCCTCGGTGGTGGGCGCGGTGAGGGCGGCGGCGATGACCGAAACCGACTGCGTCCTCGTCATTGGGCGCAAGCTCGACTACCAGGTGGGCTACGGCTCGCCGGCGGTGTTCCCCGATGCTCGTTTCATACGGCATTCCGATACAGCGGGTGAACTCATCGACAACCGGCGCGGCGACCCGGAAATTTTTTGCAAGCCCGGCGCTGGCGCTGCAGGCCATGGTGGAGGGAGCCGGCAACCGGCCCGCCAACACGGACACGGTCTGGGCGGAGGGTTTGCGCAAAAAGCATCGTGAACGCATGGCCAAGGGACCGGCCAGCGACAAGTTGGGGTCGGATGGAAAGGTGCACCCCAATGCCATTTTCGCGGCCATCGCCGAGGTGGCCGATCCTGACTACATCGCCATCGCCGACGGCGGCGACCTGTTGAGCTTTGCCCGCGTGGGACTTCAGGCCCGCACCTACATGGATGCCGGCGCCTTCGGCTGCCTTGGCGTTGCGGTGCCCTATGCCATCGCAGCCGCGCTGGCCGAGCCTGATCGACAGGTGATCGCGGTGACCGGCGACGGCGCCTTCGGGATCAACGCCATGGAGATCGACACCGCCGTGCGGCATGGGGCGGAGATCGTGGTCATCGTCTCCAACAACGCCGCCTGGAACATCGAGCGCTACGATCAGGAGGCCAATTACGGCAACCGGGTGGTGGGCACCACGCTGAGGCATTCCGATTATGCCGCCATGGCCCGCGCGCTGGGTGCGCATGGCGAGCGGGTGGAGGATCCGGGCGACATGGCTGCGGCGCTCCAGCGGGCGCTCGACAATGCGCCGGCACTCATCGATGTGGTGACTTCGCAGAGCGTGGTATCCTCGGATGCGCAAAAGGGCCTGGGGTTCGTGCCCGACTATCAGGCGCTCACCACCTGGGACGAGGCCGAGCGCAAGCGCCGGGGGCTTTGACCGAAATCAATGTGTATTTCCACCCGGGGGCTAGCATTCTCCACATTGCGAGGAAGGACATGAGACATGGGCAGTTTCAGACTTGTTGCCGTTGCCGGCGCGCTGGTGGTCATCTGTGCCGGTCCGGCATGGGCAGAGGGCAATGCCAAGGCGGCCACGCCGATCATCGCCGAATACTGCACCGCATGCCACGTCATCCCGGGCTTCAAGCCGCGCTTTGAAAAGGCCGACGTCAAGGCGCCGGATTTTCAGAAGATGGCCGACGAGCCTGCTGTCTATACAACTGCGCGCATCGAGGCGTTCCTGCACAAACCGCACTTTCCCATGACCAAATTCGTGCTCTCGACCACGGATATCGACAATCTGGTGGCCTTCATCGAGAGCTTGCGCAAGCCGTAGGTCTGCCCCGTTGCCGCTCATTGGTGTCATCGTCGGGCTTGACCCGAAGACTTGGGGGCACCCGCCCGAGCACTGGCCCGTGGATCCCCGTGTCAGGCACGGGGATGACACCAATAATTGGGGTCGCTCCCACCCACCCCTCCACTCTGCCATTGACGCCGGGCTGGCGAAAATGGCACCTGATCGGCGTTGATCTATCGAAGGGGCGCCGATGGCAAAATTCCAGTCGCTGAAAGACGCCCTGGCGGAAAATCTCAACGATGGCGACGTGGCGGCCTTCGAGGGATTTACCCACCTCATTCCGTTCGCCGCCGCCCATGAGGCCATTCGCCAGGGTTTCAAGAATCTCACCCTCATCCGCATGACGCCAGATCTCATCTACGACCAGATGGTCGGCATGGGGATGGCGAAAAAGCTGGTGTTTTCCTATGTGGGCAATCCCGGCGCCGGGCTGCTGCTCAGGGTGCGCGATGCCATCGAGAAGGGTTGGCCCAACGCGGTTGAGATCGAGGAACACTCCCACGCCGGCATGGCCAATGCCTATGAGGCGGGTGCGGCGGGGCTGCCGTGCGCGATGTTCCGCGGCTACAAGGGCGCCGGGCTGAAAGAGGCCAACCCCAATATTCGCAGCCTCACCTGCCCGTTTTCCGGCGAGGAACTGGCGGCCATTCCGGCGCTAAAGCCGGACGTCACCTTCATCCATGCCCAGAAGGCCAACCGCGACGGCGATGTGCTGGTCGAAGGCATCATCGGCATCCAGAAGGAAGCGGTGCTGGCGGCCAGGCGCGCCGTGGTGACGGTGGAGGAGGTGGTCGACGATTTTGCCGGGCTGCACCCCAACGCCTGCGTTTTGCCGCGCTGGACGGTGACGGCGATTGCCGAAGTGCCGGGCGGGGCGAACCCGTCTTATGCCCACGGGTATTACGGTCGCGACAATGCCGGCTATCTGAAGTGGAACGACATCGCCGCCGATCGCGAGCGGTTTTCCGCCTGGATCGAGGAAAACGTCCTTGCCGTCGGCCCGGAGGTGTTCGCGGCGCGGGTTGCCTCCTTGCGAAAGGCCAGGCCATGACCGCCTCACCGTCCGAGATGATGACCATCGCCGCAGCAAGGGCGCTGAAGGACGAGGATGTGTGCTTCGTCGGCATCGGGGCGCCGTCGGCGGCCTGCAACCTTGCTCGCCTCACCCATTCGCCAGGCATCACCCTCATCTACGAATCGGGCACCATCGGTACCGCACCCGATGTGTTGCCGCTCTCTATCGGCGACGGGGAATTGTGCGAAACGGCGGTGACCACGGTCTCGGTGCCGGAGATGTTCCGCTACTGGCTGCAGGGCGGGCGCATCTCCGTCGGCTTTCTCGGCGCCGCCCAGCTCGATCCTTTCGGCAATATCAACACCACGGTGATCGGCGACTACCACCACCCCAAGGTGCGCCTGCCGGGCGGCGGCGGGGCGCCGGAGATCGCCACCTCGTGCGGTGAGATCTTCATCACCATGATCCAGTCGAAGCGCGGCATGGTGGAAAAAATCGACTTCTTCACTTCATTCGGCCACGGGCGCGGCGGCAACCACCGGCGTGAACTGGGGATCACCACCAAGGGGCCGAGCCTGCTGGTAACCGATCTGGCGGTGTGGAAGCCGCATGCCGCCACCAAGGCCTTCGAGGTGGTGAGCCTGCATCCGGGCGTCACCCGTGATCAGGTGGAAGAGACCTGCAGCTGGCGTGTGCGCTATGCCGCAGATGTCGGCGAGACACCACCGCCGACGGCGCTGGAACTGGATACCCTGCGCGATCTCAAGGCGCGCACCGACAAGGCCCACCGGGGAAGTTGAAGGTCGCTTCGGCCGGCCCGCTACTTCACCACCAGCACCGGGCACCTGGCGAGGATTTCCACGCGGTGCGAGACGCCGCCGCGCAACAGTCCCTCGATGTCGCCCATGCCACGCGAGCCGACGACGATCATGTCGGCCTTGTGGTGTTTGGCGCGGGCCACGATGGTACGGGCGATGGGGCCTTCCTCGATCTCGGTCTCGATGCTCTTGACCCCGGCAGCCTTGGCGGCATCGAGCGAGCCGCCCAGCAGGTGCTTGGCGCCCTCCTTGAGGATGTCGATATCGAGCGGTCCCTGGATGTGCTCGGCCCTGGCATATTGCTTGAGGCCGGCATGCAGCGCCTCTTCCTTCACCACATGTAAAAGGATCACTCTGGCGCCGGCATTGGCGGCGATCTCGGCGCCGACGGAGACGCCCTTGAGTGAATGAGGAGAGCCGTCGACGGCGATGAGGATCTTCGAGATCATGACGATTATGCCTCTCTTTCGTTTGCCGTTTTGAGTGTGGACGCTCTGGATACGATTGTGAAGTTCCAACAGGTTCCGATCCGACCTGTTCAGTCGGGCAGGGCGATGGGGCCGAGGGTGGGCCAGGCCTCGCCGGGGCCGGGATTTTCCTTGATGGTGTGACCGCCCAGATGGGTCATCACCCCCCACACTGCATTGAGCGCGGTCTGTACTGCACCTTCCACCCAGGCGGGCGTCCAGCTCACATCGTCGCCCGCCAGGAAGATGCCACGTTCGGCAGGCGGCAGCGATGCTTGCATGAACTGGCCGTACATGCGGTGGTTATAGCGGTAATGGCCGGGCAGCGCGCCCTTGAAGGCGCCGAGGAAATTGGGGTCGTTCTCCCAGCTGACGGTGATCGGATCACCGATGATGTGAGCGCGGATGTCGACCCTGGGATAAATCTTCGCCAGCGCCGAAAGCGCCAGCTCGACGCGCTGATCGACCGGCAGCGGCAGCATCTTCAAGGCATCGGACATCCACGAATAGGTGAGGCAGATGACGCCCGGCTTGTCCGGCCCGTTGTCGAAAAAGTAAGTGCCGCGGGTCAGCCGGTCGGTGAGGGTCATCGACATGACATCGCGGCCGGTTTCCGGGTCCTTGTCCTTCCAGAACGGCCGATCGACCATGACAAAGGTCTTGGACGACTGCATGTAGCGGGTGCGGTCGAGGGCCATCCACAATTTGTGGCTGAAGAGGCTTTCCTCGGTGTCGATGGCGGTGGTGAGGAGCCAGCTCTGGCAGGTGGCGACGACGGCCTCGCACGGCTCCGAACGGCCCCAGCGGTCGGTGACGTTGAGGCGGCCTTGCGCGTCGCGGAAGATGCGCACCGCGCCGACCCGTGGGGCGCCATCGTTGAGGCGCGACAGCGTGGTGCCCGCCGGCCAATGGACCATGCGTTCGGGTACCCGCCGCCACAGGCCTTGCGGCACCTGCTCGACGCCGCCGACGATGAAGCGCTGGTTGTCGTCGCACTCGGTGACGTTGACGCGGAGGATCTCCAGCATGGAGTTGGGAAAATCCGAGTCCCACCCGCCGGTGCCGAAGCCGAACTGGCCGAACACCTCGCGGTGGCGAAAGGAGAGCTTTTTAAAGGCGCTGGAGGAGGTGATGAAATCATAGAAGGTGCGCTCGTCCCAGTTGCGCACGATGGGGTTCCAGATCGCCTTGACGGCGGCGGCGTCGCGGGCCCGGATGGCGGCCTTGAGTTTTGAGAAATCGGCGCCTTCCTCGAGCGCTGCGTGATAGGCCTGTGCCACCTCGTGGAACAGCGGCGGCAGATCGGCGAGGGTTCTGGCGTAGAAGGTCTCGCCCTCCAGGTCGATGACGGTGGATCCGGCGGCTTCGGTCAGCGGGTTGGGGAAAGGACGGCTTTCGAGGCCGAGCTTGTCGACATAGTGGTAAAAGCCGGTGGAGGAGACGGGAAAGCGCATGCCACCCAGTTCGGCGACGATGCCGTCGGCACCTTCGAAGGGCTGCGAGCGCAGCCGCCCCCCCAACTGGCCCGCCTCGTAGACGATGGGGTGCAACCCCATGCGCATCAGCTCGTAGCCGCAGATCAGCCCCGAGATGCCGGCGCCGATGACCGCCACGCGGGCGCCATGGGCTTCGGCGGGAATAGCCCCAAGTCCTGCCGTGTGATCAAGCCAGCCGCGAAAGGCGAAGGGAAAGTCCGGGCCGAAGTGGGTGAGGGGGATTTCATCGGCAGCGGACATGATGCTCTCCATCGGCGAAACGGGCGAAAGGCAGTTTCTAGCCTGTGCAGGCGCCGCCGTCACGCAAAGGCTTTCATTGGCCGCCCGGTCGTACACAGCAGCGGCGAAGTGTGCGACGATGCTGGGGATGAAAGGAGAAAGCCCATGCACAAGGATCATGTCTACAAGAAAATCGAACTGGTCGGCTCATCGGCTGTCTCGGTCACCGACGCCATTGAAAAGGCGGTGGCGCGCGCTGCCAAGACCATCAAGAACCTCGAATGGTTCGAGGTCAATCAGGTGCGCGGGCATGTCGAGGACGGCAAGGTGGCCCACTACCAGGTGGTGCTGAAGGCGGGCTTCCGGCTGGATGAATGAGGCGCCGGATCGATGCCGTTGCATCGGCCCGGGGCCTCTGCAAGGTTCAGGTGATGATCTGCCAGAAGATGCAAATCATGGCCGCCCAGCCGACGGCGAAGCTCAAGGTGCGCCCGAAGGGTACACCGGCGACATAGAGCACATAGTGGGCGACGCGGGCCCAGAAATAGGTGATGGCGGAGGCCGCGGTGGCATTGTCGGCCTGGCTGGTGAGCTGGGCGACGATGATCAGGGCGGCAAACGGCGCCAGGTTCTCGATGGCGTTGTAGTGGGCTTTCTTGGCGCGGGCCGCCCAGGCGGGCAAGGCCTTGTCGTCGGCCTCATAGGTGAGGGCCTTCATCATGCCCACGTCCATGATATGGGCGAGGATGTAGGGCAGCCACATCAAAATGGTTATGCCGGCGGTCCACGCCAGCATCTTGAGATCGGTCGTCATGGGGTTCCCTCCTGAGTGCGGTGATTCCGCAAGGTCAGTATCGCACGATTTGCGCTGCGGCCGAATGCGCCAAGCAGATCACGATTTGACGACAGGTGGTACGATTGGCGTTGCACAGGCGGGCCGGCCGGTTCAGGTTGCCGCCGGCAGCAGGTATCAGGAGCAGTCCGGCATGGCGACGAAACCCCGCAATATCCTCATCTTGTGCGCCGACGAGCATGCGCGCTCGGCGCTGGGTTGCTACGGGCACCCGGTCGCCCAGACGCCGACGCTCGACAAGCTGGCAAGGCTTGGCACCCGCTTTACCCGCGCCTATACGCCTTCGCCCATCTGCATTCCGGCAAGAGCCTCGCTTGCCACCGGCACGCAGGTCAACGAGAACCGCTGTTGGTCGTCGGCCGAGCCCTATTATGGCCAGCACGAAAGCTGGATGCACCGGTTGCGCGAGGCGGACCACGCGGTGGTTTCGGTGGGCAAGCTGCATTTCCGCTCCGGCGATGACGATAACGGCTTTGCCGAGGAAATCCTCCCCATGTACCTGGCCAATGGCGGCAAGGGCTGGCCGCAAGGGCTGCTGCGCAATCCCCTGCCGAGGTTCGACGAAGCGCGAGAACTGGCGCGCGATGTGGAGCCCGGCGACAGCACCTATACCGAATATGACCGCGACATCGCCGCCGCGGCTGCCAAATGGCTGGGGCGCTACGCAGCGAAGATCAAGAACAAGCCATGGGCGCTGTTCGTGTCGTTTGCCTCGCCGCATTATCCCCTGACGGCGCCCAAGGCCTTTTTTGACCGCTATGCCGGGCGGGCGATGCCTGAGCCGGTCGGGTGTGCCTCGCATGAATTGCCGCAGCATCCGGTGGTGCGGGAAATGGCGCGTTTCTGGGACTATGACGGTTATTTCGACGAAGGCAAAAGGCAACTGGCGCGGCGTTGCTATTGGGCGTTGTGCAGCTTTGTCGATGACAATATCCGCCGCGTGCTGGAGGCGCTGGAGGATTCAGGATCGGCGCGCGATACGGTGGTCATCTACATTTCCGACCATGGCGAGATGCTGGGCAACCACGGGCTGTGGACCAAGTCGGTGATGTACGAGGATGCGGTCGGCGTGCCGCTGATCATGGTGGGACCGGACATTCTCAAGGGCACCAACGACACGCTTTGCTCGCTCACCGATATCGCGGCGACGGTGGAAGACGTGGTGGGCCTGGGGGCTCAGGACGCAGAAGCGCCGTGGCAGTCGCGGTCGCTGAAGGATTTCATCGCCAAGCCGGCAACGGACCGCTTCATTCTCAGCCAGTATCACGACGGCGGCAGCCCGACGGGTTTCTACATGATCCGCCAAGGACGCTGGAAATATGTCCATTATGCCGGCAATTATCTGCCGCAACTCTTCGACATGGAGGCCGATCCCGACGAACTGAACGATCTCGGCGAGGCGCCGCAATCGGAAGGCGTGCGGGCCACCCTCTATGGCCGCCTCACGGAGATCCTCGATCCTGACGCGGTCAATGCCGAAGCCTTCGCCGACCAGGCGCGGCTGCTTGAAACCTACGGTGGGCGCGAGGCGGTGCTCGCCATGCCGGGCTTCAATCATACGCCGGTGGGTTCATAGGCCGGGATCGCCGCTGGACCCGGAGCGCCCGGGGCGCCACAATCGCCGCATCAAGGCTGTGAAGGAAAGGTCTGGAGCATCGTGGCGAAGCGGGTTCAGGTGGTGATCATCGGATCGGGACCGGCGGGCTTGCTCCTCGGGCAATTGCTGCACCATTCCGGCATCGAGGCGGTGATCCTCGAACGGCGCAGCCAGGACTATGTTCTGGGCCGTATCCGGGCGGGGGTGCTGGAGCAGGGCATGGTGGCGATGCTCGAGCGGGCGCAATGTGCCGAACGACTCAATGCCGAAGGTCTGGTTCACGGCGGCATCAATCTGGCCTTTGACGGCAAGCGCCATCGCATCGACCTCGCCGGCCTGACCAATGGCCAGCACGTCACCGTCTATGGCCAGACCGAGGTGACCCGCGACCTGATGGATGCGCGGGCGCGTGAAGGCGGCGAAAGCGTCTATGAGGCCGCCGACGTGATGCCGCATGATTTCGACGGCGATCATCCCTTTGTGACCTACCGCAAGGATGGCGTGGAGCAACGGCTCGACTGCGATATCATCGCCGGATGCGACGGGTTCCACGGGGTGAGCCGCGCTTCGCTGCCCGCGGCTGCCCTCACCACCTATGAACGGGTCTATCCGTTTGGCTGGCTGGGGGTGCTGGCCGACGTGCCGCCGGTCAACGACGAACTGATCTATGCCAACCACCCAAAAGGCTTTGCCCTGTGCTCCATGCGTTCCATGACGCGCAGCCGCTATTATGTGCAGGTGGCGCTTCAGGAACGGGTGGAGGACTGGTCGGATCAACGCTTCTGGGACGAGTTGCGCTCGCGCCTCGATGCCGAGGCGGCGGCAACCATGATCATCGGGCGGTCGATCGAGAAATCCATTGCGCCCCTCAGAAGCTTCGTGGCCGAACCATTGCGCTTCGGCAGGCTGGTGCTGGCGGGCGACGCCGCCCACATCGTGCCGCCGACCGGGGCCAAGGGGCTCAACCTGGCGGCCAGCGACGTCTATTATCTGTACGAGGCGTTGACGGGTTTCTGCCGGGACGGCTCGCAAGCAGTACTTGAGGACTATTCGCGCCGGGCGCTGATGCGGGTGTGGAAGGCGGTGCGGTTTTCCTGGTGGCTGACCGGCCTGATGCACCGCTTCCCCGATGACGGTGCCTTCGGCCAGAAAATTCAGGAGGCGGAGCTTTCGTATTTGGTCGGTTCGGTGGCCGCCTCGACGTCGCTGGCGGAAAACTATGTCGGACTGCCCTACTGAAGCATGCGGACGAATTCGGCGAGACGCAGGGTTCAACGGTTGGTGATGGTGCTTGGCGCGCTGGCGCTGGCGGTAATGCCGGTCTCTCCGGCGCTTGCCTTTTCGCAAACCGCCGACACGCAGTTTTATGACATCGACGGCAGCACGGCGCGGGAATTGAAGGCTGCCATGGCGGAGAGCGGGCCGCATAGCTACTGGGCCTATACCACGTGGAATGTGCAGTGGAGCGGCGATTGCCAGGTGTCGGTGAAAATCGACTACATCATGCCCCATTGGGCCGACCGCGCCGACGGCGATACCCGCTTGCAGGCCGAATGGGACCGGATGATCGAACATCTGTGGGAACATGAACAGGGCCATGGGCAGCATGGCATCGAAGCCGCCCGCGAGATCGAGGCCAGCCACTGCGCCGGCGACCCGCACACCATCACCGACAGATGGGCCAATGAAGACAAGGTCTACGACGACGAGACCAACCACGGCGCTTCGCAAGGGGTGCGCCTGCCGTGAGGGGCGAGCGAGCGCCCCCTTGCTGCCTTCAACCGATGTCATCCTCGGGCTCGACCCGAGGATCCAGGGGCTGCAAGCGCATGCCTCGCCCGATGTCCCTGGGTCCCCGTGTCAAGCACGGGGATGACACCCGTTGAAAGCCGGAGCGGCCCCTTACTCGCCGCGCAGCTTCGAGATGGTGGTGAAGGCGGAAATGGCTTCGCGGCTGGAATGGACGTGGACGACGGTGGCACCGTCGTGGTCGAGGGCCGATGCCACGGCGGTGTCGATGTCGTAGCCCTTGTCGATGGTGACCACGTGGGCACCGAACGAATGGGCCCAGGCGGAAAAGTCGGGATTGTGCAGGTCAGTGCCGCTCACCCGCTTTGGGAAATGTTTTTCCTGATGGGTGCGGATGGTGCCGTAGATGCCGTTGTCGGAGAGGAAGATCTTGGGCTTGGCGCCTTGCGCCATGGCGGTGGCCAGTTCCTGCCCGGTCATCAGCATGCCGCCGTCGCCGACCACGGCGATGGCCATGCGCTCGGGGTTCATCATGGCGCAGGCACAGGCAGCCGGCACCGCAAAGCCCATGGCCCCGGCGATGGCGCCGAGCATCAGGTTGTCGGGCGTCATGCGCCAGTGGCGGTGCACCCAGCTGGAAAAGTTGCCGGCATCGGTGATGATGGTGGCATCGGCCGGGGCGTGGCGGGCGATCGCCGCGACCACCCGGCCGAAATCAACCCCGTCGGATGGCGATGACGGGTTGAAGGCCATGAAGCCGTCGATGAAGGTCTTGATGTCGCCCGCCCATTTGCCGCGCGCTGCGGCGTGGGCGGCGGGACGGGTGGCGAGTTGGCCGAGCAGGACGGCCGGATCGGCGACGAGCCCCAAGTCGGTGCGGAAGACCCGGCCGATGGGCTTGGCGTCAGGATAGATGTGGATGAGCGGCTGGGCCGGTTCAGGCGCCGACGGGAAGGTGTAATTGAGGCTCGCCACATCGCCGAGGCGGGTGCCGCAGGCGATCACCAGATCGGCCTTCGACAACAGGTCGCGATGTGGTGGCGGGCTGCCGAAGCCGATATGGCCGGCATACAGCGGATCGTTGTTGTCGAATACGTCCTGGTTCTTCCAGGTGGTGGCGACCGGCACCTGGTGGGCGTGGGCGAAGGCGGCAAGCCCAGCCTTGCCTTCGGGCGAGCGCATGACCTGGCCGGCCATCAGCAGCGGGCGCTCGGCCGTGGCGAGCATGGCCGCGACCTGGTCCGCATTACTCGCTGACGCGCCGGGGCGGGCCAGCGGCCAGGGGCCAGACACCGTGGCGGCAACGTCGTCGTAGAGCATGTCCTCGGGCAGCACGATGATCACCGGGCCGGGCACGCCTTCTGAAGCCGTGTGGAAGGCACGCGGCATTAACTCGGCGAGCCGCGAGGCGTCGCTCACCTCCCAGACGGCCTTCGCCATACCGCCGAAGAACTGCTGGTAATCGACCTCCTGGAAGGCAAAGCGGCCGCGCTCGGCGCGCGACACCTGGCCCACCAGCGCCACCACTGGCAGCGCGTCCTGCTCGGCCACATGGATGGCGATGGAGCCGTTGGTGGCGCCGGGGCCGCGGCTGACGGCAAAGCAGGCGGGCCTGCCCGTTGCCTTGGCCTCGGCCACCGCCATGAAGCCGGCGCCTGATTCATGCCGGCAAACAACGGTATTGATGCGGTTTGAATCGTGCAGGGCATCGAGCAGGGCGAGGTAGCTCTCGCCGGGCACGCAATAAAGCCGTTCGATACCGTGGGCCTCGAGGGAACGGACGATGAAATCGGCGGCGCGCATGGGATTATCCGTTTCTTTGTCAGGAGAGGAAATCTAGAACCTGCTTAAGGAAATAGTCGCGGCGGATGACCGGATAGAAGTGTCCGCCCCAGTCGGCGATCTGGCCAACGGCGCCGGGAATGGCGGCGATCAGCTCGCGGCTGAGATGCACTGGCGTCACCATGTCGTCGGCGGCCCCCGCTACCAGCGTCGGTGTCGCAATCTTCGAGAGATCAGCGCGGCGGTCGAAGGCGCGGATGGCCTCGATGCGCTTCAGGGTGCATTCGACCGAGGCGACCATTGCCTTCACCGCTTCAGGGGTAGGGGCGGCGGTTTCTTCGGGGTGGTCGCGCAGCCATTGCGGCGGGTTGCCGACAAGCGGGTACTGGCGCACGTATTCCTCCGCGCCGAGGTCCTTGAGGATGCGGCCGCGCACATGGAAGAAGAGATCGAAATAGGGATCCTTGCCCGGCCAGCTTGCCGAGATCAGCAGCCGCTCGAGCCGCGCGCGATGGTCGATGGCGATCACCTGTCCGATGGCCCCGCCGGTCGAATGACCCACCAGATGGGCGCGCTCGATGCCGAGATGATCGATGAGGGCGATCAGATCGCCGGCCATCTGCTCGACCGAGAAATCGATGGGGTCCAGCGAGGACGCGCCGGTGCCGCGATGGTCGTGGCGGATGAGAGTGAATTTTTGCGCCAGCTCCGGCAAGTGCGGGTCCCAGAACGAGGCAAGCCCGCCGAGGCCGGTCACCAGCATGAGCGGCGGGCCTGAGCCGTCGAAGCGATAATCGAGATGGCCGCCATCGGCGAGGCGTAGTTGGGGCATGGCAGGATGGTCCAACTTGCAGGGAACGGGACAGGTGCTCTCTATGGCATTGCCGGTTCGTCGCGACAAGCGCCTGAATGCTTGACCGCCTGCCGTCACACTACCACATAGGAGGCCGATCATAAGGAGCACGCCATGTCCATCCGCCCTGTCAAGCGCATTTCCCAGTCGAAACCCACCATGGAGGGTGCCGGCGTTCACCTGCGCCGCGCCTTCGGTTTCGGTAACACCGCCGAGACTGATCCATTCCTCCTGTTCGACGATTTCCGCAACGAGCGGCCCGACGATTATCTGGCCGGCTTTCCCTGGCACCCGCATCGCGGCATCGAGACCATCACCTACGTGCTGGCCGGCAATGTCGACCATGGCGACAGCCTGGGGAACAGCGGTTCGCTGGGCGCGGGCGATGTGCAGTGGATGACGGCCGGCAGCGGGATCATGCATCAGGAAATGCCCAAGGGCGATGCCAAGGGCCGCATGCACGGCTTCCAGTTGTGGGCCAACCTGCCGTCGTCGCTGAAGATGACGGCGCCGCGCTATCAGGACGTGCCTTCGATCGAGATCCCCGAGATCGTTGATGACGACGGCACGCGGGTCAGGGTGGTGTGCGGCGATTTCTGGGGCAAGAAAGGTCCGGTCGACGGCGTCGCCGCCGAACCGCGCTATCTCGATATCTGGGTGCCGCCCCTGAAGCGCAAGACTTTGCCCGTCGAAACCGACCGGCATGCCTTTGCCTATGTGTTCGAAGGTTCGGGCAGCTTTCGCGATGCCTCGCAACCGTTCGGCGTCCTCACCGAGCGCGGCACGACGGAGGCCGAGACGGTGGTGCGTGAAACCACCGGCAACCGCTCGCTGGTGCTGTTCGACAGCGGCGATGAGGTGACAGTGGAAGCAGGCGAGGAGGGCATCCGTTTTCTGCTCGTCTCGGGCAAGCCGCTGAAAGAACCGGTTGCCTGGTATGGCCCCATCGTCATGAACACCAATGCCGAGTTGCAGCAGGCGGTCAACGAACTGCGCGACGGCAGCTTCATCAAGCAGCGCTGAGCGCCACGAGGTAGACGGCGGCTGACACGCCGGCGCCGAGGGCGGCGACGCTCAGGTAGAGCCCAAACAGGCGCGGTTTGGCGAAGGCCCACACGGCGATGGCGGCGGGGATCGAGGTGACGCTGCCGGCCAGCATGAAGGCAAGGCCAACCGCCGGCGACATGCCGAGGTCCATCAGTCCCTTGACCAGGGGGATCGCCGCATAGCCGTTGAGATAGGCGGGCACGCCGAGGACGACCGCCAGCGGGATGGCGAAAGCGTTGCCGCTGCCCAGCCAGGCGGCAACGGTTTCGCCCGGCAGCCAGGCGACCATCAGGCTTTCCAGAAGGAAGGCAAGCGCCAGCCAACGACCGAGAAACAGGCCGTTGGCGCGCGCTTCGCGCCAGAAGACGCCGCGCCGGACGGGCTCGCGCCAGAAGCGCCATTGCGGCGCCGCGACGGCGTTCGATGAGCCGCCGCAGCATGACGGCCGGGCGATACCCTTCAGGGCGTCATCGAGCAAACCGCAGCGGGTGAGCACCAGGGCGGTGCCGCCGGCCAGCAGGCCCATGGCGATGGCGGCGATTGTCTTGACGATGGCAAAGGGCAGCGAGATGCCGGCGGCGGTGAGGATGAACATCTCCGGGTCCATGATCGGGGAGGCGATGCAGAAGGCGAGGACCGGCGCGATGGGAACGCCCGCCGCCAACAACCCCACGACCACCGGGATCACCCCGCACGAGCAAAACGGCGATAGTGCGCCGAACAGCGAGGCGGCGAGGATCATGCGGCCCTCGCGGCCGGCGAAGACGCGGGCGATCGACTGGTCGAGCCCGGCCGCCCTGAGGCTGGCAGCGGTTGCCACCGACAGAATAAGGAAAGGCGCGATGGCGATGAGATTGTCCAGCGTGAAGCGGATGCTGGTCAATGCCTGCGGTGGGGCGGCGATGGCGAGCCCTGCAAGGATGGCGAGGAAGGCGGAGACGGGAGCGTCGATGCGCTTTACCCAGCCGCCGGCGGCAAGGCGTGCCCACAGACCCGGAGGCGGCGCGCAGCAGGCGGCAGGCGCGGCGCAGCAGGCCGCGGGCGGGTTGGGGAGGGCAGGGGCGTCGCTCATTTTCATCTCCATAATTCTAGCAATATAGGTTCTTTTCGGCAAAAAAAAGAAAGACCCTCAGGCCACGTCCCGGGCCGGTGCGCAGGCCTCCTTGGCTTCGCTGCAACATTCGGCTTCCAGTTGCCGCATCACGCCGGTCAGCACGTCGAGTTCGGCGCGGCAGATGACGCTGCGGCCCTGTTTTTCCTGGCTCACCAGGCCCGCAGCCACCAGGCCACGCAGATGGAACCCCAGCGTCGAGGCGGGGATTTCAAGGCGGCGCTGAATGTCGCTGATGACCAGGCCGTCGCTGCCGGCGCGCACCAGCAGGCGGAAGATGTCGAGCCGTGTTGCGTTGCCGAGCTCGGCCAGGGTGCGGGCGATGATGGCGGTGTCCATGAGCGCTCGATAGCATGCCGCATCGATGGATGCAACTATAAAACTAGCAATATGGAATTATTGATGAGCCAACGTCCAGTTCTGCAGCGCCACCATGTCGGCCTTCACGGTGTCGTCGCCGGCCTCCATGGCGCGGCGATACCAGGCCATGGCGCGCTCGCGGTTGGCGCCAGTGGTATCGAGCTTGAAGCGGGCAAGGACGACGGGATCGAAGGTGCGCCCGAGATGCGCAATGGCGCGCTTTTCGCCAAGTTCGAGCGCCTTGCGGAACAGGGTGCGGGCCGAGGTGACATCGCCGGCCAGCATGGCTTCCAGGCCCTGCGCCAGCACGGTGGCGCCCTTGACGTCGGGCTGATCGGTCCTGACCGTCGCTGCCAGCCGGGGGGCGCTGGGGGTGACGGTGAGGGTCATTTGCCGCAATGGCGCCACCAGTTGGCCGCTTGAGCGGTCGCGGGCGGTGACGGCGAGGGTGAGCGGGGCAGGCGTGGGGGTGGTCATCATCAGCTTGAGGCCGGAGGTCTCGTTGGCGTCGATGAGCCACTCTCCGTTTGCCTGGCGAGTGCCGGCGCTGAGGCTGGCGGTATCGGGCAGGCCGGCGAGGGTGATGACGATATCGCGACCGGGCGCTTCACCGGCAACGGCAAGCCGCAACGGGATCTGGTCCATGATCACGCCCGAGGCATCGGCCACGGCGAGGTGGGCGGTGTCCACCGGCTTTTGCCCGTCGACCGGGGCGAGGACGGGCGCCTCCGCGCTGGCGGTTGCCAGCGAGCGCTTGCCCGCGGTCACGGGCGAAGACGCCGGGTCCGGCAAAAGAGCCTGAAGGCTGCTCGAAATACTCGCCAACTGGCGGCTGCCGGGCAGGTCATAGCCGGCAAGGCCGACGTAGAACATGCCGACCCCGGCGATGGTACTGACAGTGATGAAGACCGTCGCAGCGAGCCAGAAGCGGTTCATCCCCCTTTGGGCCTTGCGGTGGCTGCGACGCCGCGGTGGTGCGGACCGGCGCATCCGTTCGGCGGGCACATGGGTCTGGCGCGGCTCGGCAGGCAGGCGTGTGGCCGGGCGCAGCCAATCGCGGGTCTGGCGATGGTCCGCGCCATAGGACGGTGGCGGCCGATGCGGGCTGTCGGCATAGGCTGAGGCGGGAAAAAAGCGCGGGGCCGGGTAGGGTTGGTGTTCAGGGGCGTGAACTGGATCGCGCAGTAGCGCCAGTAGTTCGGCGCGGGCCCGCAAGGGATCATCGACACGTGTGGCGTGATCGTCGACAAAGGGCCTGCCGGGACGGGCGGTTGTGTCGGCCTGGTTGGTCATGAATTTTCCCTCCGCTACCGCCGCGCTCTAGATAAGAGCCGGGGAATCGTGCGGGAACGGGGAGAAAACCGGGCGATTTCCGGGCCATGCCTTGACAATTTGACGGCACGGCAGGTGGCGCCGCTCAGGAACCGGCGCGTGCGTCGATGGGGACATAATCCCGCGCTGGAGGGCCGTCATAGAGGGTGAGGGGGCGGATGAGGATGTTGTTCTCGATCTGCTCGATGCATTGCACCGTCCAGCCGGGCACCCGGCCGATGGCGAACAGCGGTACGAAGAGATCCGGCGCAATGCCGTTCAGGTAATAGATGACGCCGGAATAGAAATCGACGTTCACGTTCACGCCGAAGCGGGCATAGGGCCGCATCGCTTCCACGACGGCTGAGAGGATGTCGTACCACTTCGGCTCGCCCATTTCCTTCGACAGGCGCTTGACCCCGTCGCGCATGTGGCGCGCCCGCGGGTCTTCGGCGCGGTAGACACGGTGGCCGAAGCCGGTGACCGCCTCGCCCGCCTTGCGCCGCGCCTTGACGTAGCCGGCGGCTCTTTCTGGCTCACCGATCTCCAGTGCCATGCGCATTATATCTTCCGCCGCGCCGCCATGGGCGGGACCCGACAGCGCCGCCACCGCCGCCGTCATGGCGGCATAGAGGTCGGCATCGGTGCCGATCACCACGCGGGCTGCAAACGATGAGGCATTGGAGCCGTGCTCGGCATGCAGGATCAAGTCCTGGTCCATCAGCCGGGCGGCATCGGGCGAGGGCTTGCGGCCGGTCAACATCCACAAGACATTGGCCGCATGGGAAAGCATCGGTTCGGCTTGCGGCGTCTGGCGGCCATGGCGCAGGTGCTCATGGGCGGCAACGATCATCGGCACCTGGGCGGTGAGGCGGATACCCTTGGCGCGCGCTGCGGCGGGCGATTTGTCATCGCGCTCGGCATCGAAGCCGGCCAGCGCCGAGACAGCGGTGCGCAGGACATCCATGGGGTGGGCGCCCTTGAGGGCGTCGATGAGGCTGAGGATTTCCGGCGGCAGGTGGCGGGCGGCCTTCAGCGTGGCATCGAAACGGGCCAATTCGGCAGCCGCCGGCAATTCGCCGTGAAACAGCAGGAAGGCGGTTTCCTCGAAGGTGGATTGCTGCGCCAGATCGTGGATGGAATAGCCGCGATACCTGAGTTCGCCCGCCTTGCCGTCGATGAAGGTGGTGCCGGAGCGCTCGAAATAGACGCCCCGCAGGCCACGGTGGATCTCGATCTTTTTGTCGTCAGCCATTAGAGGATTCCCCTGAAGGCAATGGAGTTGTCGCAATGACGGTGATCGACGAGGCGAAGGGCAAAATCAAGGGCAAGGGCCTCAAAATCGTCCTGCCGGAGGGTGACGATCCGCGCATCGCCGCGGCGGTCAAGGTGCTGAAGGACGAAGGCCTTGCCGTGCCTTTCACCTTCGCGGGAAGACTGCCGGCGCATGAAGGGCGCCATCTCGCCGCGGTCAAGGCGCGCCGGCCGGGCATGAGCGAGGGGGCGGCGCGGCGGCTCCTGGCGCGGCCGCTGTTCATGGCCGGCGCCATGCTGGCGGCAGGTGATGTCGACGCCATGGCAGCCGGCGTCACGCTCCCCACCGGACGGGTGATCGAGGCGGGGCTGATGACGGTGGGCCTGGCTCCCGGCATCGCGGTGCCGTCGAGTTATTTCCTCATGGCATGGCCCGGGCGGCAACTGATCTTCGCCGACTGCGCCGTCAACGCCCAGCCCACGGCTGAGGAACTGGCGGCCATCGCGGTGACGTCGGCCGGCTCGGCGGCGCAGGTGCTGGGGGAGGTGCCACGGGTGGCGCTGCTCTCTTTCTCCACCAAGGCGAGTGCGGCGCATCGCGACGTCGCCAAGGTGGCGGAGGCGGTGCGGCTGGCGCGGGCGCTGGCGCCGGATGTGGCCATTGACGGCGAGTTGCAGGCCGATGCGGCGCTGGTGCCGGAGGTGGCGGCACGCAAGGTGAAGCACGACAGCGCGGTAGCAGGCTGCGCCAACGTGCTGGTGTTTCCCGACCTCGATGCTGGCAACATCGCCTACAAGCTCACCCAGTACCTGGGCGGGGCACAGGCCATCGGGCCGATCCTGCAAGGCTTTCAACGGCCGCTCAGCGATCTGTCGCGCGGGGCAAGCGTGGATGACATCGTGGCAACGGCGACGCTGTTGCTGGCGATGGTGTGAGGGGGTTGGGCCGTCAGTCGATCAGCTTTGTCACGTGGCGGGCGATGGTGAGTTCCTCGTTGGCGGGGATGATGAAGACCGGCAAGCGGGCGCCGTCGGGGGAGAGGATGAAGGCGTTGGCCGCGTTGCGTTCGCGATCGAGCTCGAGGCCGAGCCATGCGAGGCGGGTAAGGATGCGGGCGCGGACTTCGGCTGCGTTCTCGCCGATGCCGCCGGTGAACACCACGGCATCGAGGCCGCCCAACACGGTCACCAGTGAGCCGGCATGGCGGGCAGCCCAATAGCAGTAATAATCGACCGCCGCGGCCGCCTCGGGCCGGTCGCTGGCCAGCAGCGCCCGCATGTCGGAGGAAATGCCGGAGAGGCCCAGGAGGCCGGACTTGCGGTAGAGAAGATCCTCCAGTCCGTCGAGGTCGAGCCCATCGTCGCGCATCAGGGCGATGAGGACGCCGGGGTCGATGGCGCCGGTGCGGGTGCCCATGACCAGGCCATCGGCGGTGGAATAACCCATGGTGGTGGCGATGCCCTTGCCGTCCGCGATGGCACACATGGAAGCGCCGTTGCCGAGATGGGCGACCAGCAGGCGGCGCGGCGGGGGCTTGCCGGTGAGGCGCGGTAAATCGGCTACCACATGCTCGTAGTTGAGGCCGTGGAAGCCGTAGCGGCGATAGCCACGGTCGTGATAGGCGCGCGGCAGCGGCAGGCGGGTGGCGGCGTCGGGCTGGTGGGCGTGGAAGGCAGTGTCGAAGCAGGCGACCTGCGGCACGGCGGGGGCCAGTTCACGCATCCTGGTGAGCGCCCCGAGGCCGAAGGGCAGGTGCAACGGTGCCAGTGAACGCAGCTGGTCGAGATCGCGGAGGATTGCATCGCTCACCACGACGGGTGCGACATAGCGGGTGCCGCCGTGCACGATGCGGTGGCCGATGCCCGAAAAGGCCGTGGCCTGAAGACCGCTCTCGGACAGCCAGCGAATGAGGAACTGCTGGGCTTCGGTAAGGTTGGCGATGGTGGGCACTTCGCGACGCTCGCCGGCAAGCCCGGAGCCTGAGACTTCGAAGCGCGCGACGCTGCCGATGCCGGAAATCTGGCCGCCGAGGCGCAAGCGGGGGGTGCCGTCGCCCACCTCGAAGACGGCGAACTTCAGCGACGAGGAACCGGCATTGAGGACGAGAATGGAGGAGGCGGGCATGGCGCGATGCCTCCCCTGGTCGTTGCGGGTCAGCCGTTGGTGGGCGGGGCGACGTTGGTGTGCTTGTACTTGGCCAGCACCCGATCCGGGTACTTCAGCGCATCACGGCGGAACGGGTCGCCCAGTTCCATGGTGCACATCACCTCGATGATGGTGGTCTTGCCGGCCTTCTGGGCTTCGCAGGCCTTGACGAGGGCGCCGCCGACGCCGTCGAGGTCGCCAACCGTCACACCTTCCGCCCCCATGGAGCGGGCGATGTCGGCCCAGCACGGGTTCTCCAGGTTCACGCCCAGGAAGCGGGTGTCATAAAAATCCACCTGGTTCTTCTTTTCCGCACCCCACTGCTTGTTGTGGAAGACGACCGCGGTGACGGGGATCTTTTCACGCACGCAGGTGAGGGTCTCGTTGAGGCTCATGCCCCAGGCGCCGTCGCCCACATAGGCAACCGCCGGGCGGTCGGGCTGGGCCACCTTGGCGCCGATGATCGACGGGAAGGCATAGCCGCAGTTGCCGAAACTCATGGCCGCGAACATCGAGGGCGCCTGATTGAAACGCAAATACGAGTTGGACACCGAGCAGATGTTGCCGATGTCGGTGGAGACCATGGCATCGCCCGGCAGGGCCTTTTCAAGCTGGCGCAGCATCTGGCGGGGATGCATGAAGGGCGAACCGTCGGAAACTTTCAGCGACCAGGGATCCTTTTCATGCGCCCAGCAGTCGAGTTCGGCCTCCCAGGCATCCTTTTCCGCCTTGATGGTTGCTTTGCGCTGATCGGCATTGGCGGCGCAGGCGAGCTTGCGGTTGGCGAGCCGGTAGGAAAGCGCCCTGGCGGCTTCCCTCGCATCGCCGACGATGCCCACCGAGATCTGCTTGACGAGGCCGAGCATGCGATGGTCGCTATCGACCTGGATGATTTTCGCATTCTTCGGCCAGTAGTCGAGGCCGTGCTGGGGGAGGGTGCCGAAGGGGCCGAGGCGGGTGCCAAGCGCCAGTACCACGTCGGCTTGCGCAATGAGCTTCATGCCGGCCTTGGAACCCTGGTAGCCGAGGGGACCGGCCCACAGGGGATGGTCGGCGGGGAAGGAATCGTTATGCAGGTAGGAATTGACGACGGGAGCGCCAAGCTGCTCGGCGAGCGCCACGCATTCCTTGATGCCATCCGAAAAAACGACGCCGCCGCCTGAAACGATGACCGGGAACTTCGCCTGGCTGAGCATGTCAGCGGCCTCGTCGAGGCTTTCTTCCGAGCCGGGGCCGCGGCCGATGCGGCGCGGTGCCGGGATATCGTAATCGGCCTCGCCGTAGAAATTGTCGCGCGGCACGTTGAATTGGGTGGGGCCGCGCTCGCTCATGGCCATGTCGAAGCAGCGGCCCAGAAGCTCGGCCATGCGCGGGTGCTTGGAAACATGCGCCTGGTACTTGGTGATCTTCGAAAAGATCGGCAGTTGCTCGGTTTCCTGGAAGCCGCCGAGGCCCATGGTGCCGGAGCCAGTCTCCGGGGTGATCACCACCACCGGCGAATGGGCCCAGTAAGCAGCCGCCGTCGAAGTGACGAAGTTGGTGATGCCGGGGCCGTTCTGGGCGATGCAGACGCCGTGGCGGCCGGAAACCCTGGAATAGCCGTCGGCCATGTGGCCGGCGCCCTGTTCGTGGGCGGTCGCAATGAAGCGGATGCCGGCGGTGGGGAAGAGGTCGAGCGCGTCCATGTAGGCCGAACCGACGATGCCGAATACATCGCTGACGCCATAGGCGCTGAGGGTCTCGACAAAAGCTTCGGAAGCGGACATGCGGGGCATGGCTCAAATCTCCTTGGGAACGCGAGGGTTTCTGCCAGCATGTTTAACGCGCCTCGATCACCGGGCGAAAGGTCCAGTTTTGCTGGACGGCACCAGCCAGACAGGCCAGGCAACAATCCCTAGCAACGTCGCTCGTCAATCACGCGTGTCTTGTAATGATACAAGAAATTTGGCAATAATTAACAATTGGACCGACTTTGGCCGACAAGCGATCGACATGCAGAGAGGGGCATGCCGGTGGGCGGGCCAAAGCGGCTTTACCTTGCGGGAGGTTGATCATGAGCAAGCGCAACAGGCATAAGCGTCACAGTGTCGTGCTGCGAGCCGCTACGCTGCCCCTCAGCGTGGGCTTTGCGGCCACGCTGGGGCTGATGGCTTTCAACGGCCATGGCGATCCGTCGGCCCACAAGGCCGATCGCCTGACGACCGCGGCGGCCGTCACGGCGCCGATCTGGAATACACCGTTCCAGGTAGCGTCGCTGTCGGACGACTGGATGCTGCATATCGTGCCGGCGGAAGTGAACGGCAAGGCGGTGCTGCTCGCCCAGAGCACGACCAGCACCACCACCACCATCAGCACCAATGAATCTGTCACGCCGGTGCCCGCCAAGAATGACATGACCACCCAACTGGAGAAGTTGGCGATGGAAGCGCAGCTCACCAAGGGATACGCCGATCTGGCACGCCAGGACTACAAGGCCGCCAAGGAGATATTCGGCGAGGCCGTCAAGAAGTATCCCGACCGCGCCGACCTGTGGCGCCAGCTCGGCTATATCGAGGCCAATCTCGGCGACAAGGATCAGGCCGTCAGCGACTTCTCCAAGGCACTCGAGATCGAGCCCAAGGACGAGCAGACCCAGAAGGTCCTCGACCAGATGAAGAAGCAAGCCAAGCTGGACAAGGGCTATGCGGCCCTCTGCCAGAAGGACTACAAGTCCGCTCAGGACGTCTTCAAGGAAGCTGTCGACAAGGACCCCAACAACCCCGACCTGTGGCGCCAATTGGCTTATATCGAGCTTGGTCTCGGCAACAATGACGAGGCGCTGAAGGACTTTCAAAAGGTCAATGAACTAGAGCCCGGCGATCCGCAAATCGAGGCCCAGATCGACCAGATCAAGAATGCGCCGGTACTCGAGGAAGGCTACAAGAAGCTGGCCAGCAAGGACTATGCGGCGGCGTTGAAGCTGTTCCAGGGCGTGGTCGAAAAGGAACCCAAGCGTTCCGATTTGTGGAAGCAGATCGCCTTCATCCAGTCCAACATGGGCAATGCCGTGGCGGCAGCAACGGCCTTCGACAAGTCCAGCGCGCTCGACACACAAAAGCTCAACGAGCAAAAGGCCAAGCACAAGGCCGAGCTCGACGCCAAGCTCGAGCAAGCTTACACCGCGCTGTGCAGCAAGGACTACAAGACCGCCCGGACGGCTTACATGGAGGCGGTGAAGATCGATCCAGAACGTGCCGATCTTTGGCAGCAGCTCGGTGGGGTGGAGACCAACCTGGGCAATATCAAGGCTGCCAGCGACGCCTTCGACCGGGCCCGCGCACTGAAGCCGGCCAACTAGGTATCGGGAACGGGGGGCCGGGCCTGCCTGATCAGCGTTTCAGGCAGCCGGCCTTTCTGGCCAATGCCGGCAGGTGGCGCATGATGTAGGGCGCATGTACCATGTTGCGAAAGACCGCGTCGATGGCCGACTGAAGCGGGTCGCCGGCGCGTGTTTCCAGCGCGCTGACCATGGCTTCCACCACCTCGTGTGGCTGCTCGGCCATTCTGGTGTAAAGATCAACCATGGCATGGCTCTCGAGGAGAGTTTGCCCATCAACAGTGGTGGCGCAACATGGCGCTTGAAGGGCAAGGCCTCAACGCGCCATTTACGGAAAGATCGTCAGCGAAGTTCTACCTCGATGAAGGCGTATTCCCCGTCGTTGGTGCTGATGACATCGTGCTCGACGCCGGCGGGACGGAAATAGGGGACGCCCTTTTTCATCTCGGCCGAGCTCTCGCCGTCCTTGGTCACCACCTTCACCTTGCCATCCATCAACGGCACCACGACGTAGTCGTGGGCATGGCGATGCCAGCCGGTGTTGGCTCCGGGTTGAAAGCGCCATTCGGTGACGATGACGCGGTCGTTGTCGATGAATGTCGTGGCCTTGGCGGTGCCGGTCATGGGGATGGTTCCTTTATGCCGAAGTGGATGCCATGGTGAGACGGGAGCAGGCCGCCGTCAAGCCGCGCCAATGGCCGCTCGCCAGCGCCGCCATCCGGCACGGGGGCTCGTTTGTGGATCAACTGCCAGTGATGGGCTTGCGGTTGAAATTCTGCTTCTTTTTCCAGCCGCGGTCGGAAGGTGCGAGCTTGCGCTTTACCGAGGCGCGAAAGATGTGCTTGCCCAACGGCACGGTGCCATAAGTGTTGCACCAGTGGGCGGTGACCGCCTTCTTCATGTGTTCCACCTTCAGGTTGAACTTCAGGCATTGACCGGCCCGCACCAGTTGGCCGCCGGTGAACACGCCGGGCAGGGGAATGATGAGCTTGCAGTTGTTGGTAAGGTAGATGTTGGCGGATTGTACAGAGCCGCGGTACTCGCCGGTAATGACATAAGTGCCTGGCACGGCCCAGCTGAAAATGCACCTCCGAGCCGCCGCCGCAGGATGCGACGCACTGCCGAGTGCGACCACAAGCAGACTTGACGCAAAGAAAAACCTAACCAAGTTCATGGCGCAGAATAACCCGGGATTCGTCCCGCGACCAGCCCTTCGGCGCCTTGCCGGCAGAAATGAACGACCCGCCCAGTGAAGACGCCGGGCGGGTCGGGCAACGAGGCCGGTAAGCAGGCGCCGGCCTTTGAGGTTTTTCAGACCTTCAGGGCTTGTTTGGGATCGAGATAGTCGTAGCCGAGATCGTCGGCGACGGCCTTGTAGGTGACACGCCCGGCATGCACGTTGAGACCGGCCAACAGGTGCGGGTTGGCCGCGCAGGCCTCGCGCCAGCCCTTGCCGGCAAGCTGCAGGATGAACGGCAGGGTGCAGTTGTTGAGGGCATAGGTCGAGGTCTTGGGCACCCCGCCCGGCATGTTGGCGACGCAGTAGTGGATGACACCGTCGACCACATAGACCGGATCATCGTAGGTCGTGGCGTGCGAGGTCTCGGCGCAACCGCCCTGGTCGATGGCGACATCTACTATCACCGAGCCCGGCTTCATCTTCTTGACCAGTTCGCGGGTGATGAGCTTGGGTGCCGCAGCGCCGGGGATCAAGACGCCGCCGACCACGAGGTCGGCGTCTGAGAGATGGCGCTCGACGGCATCGACAGTGGAATACACGGTGTTGAGCGGGCGGTCGAACTGCTGCCACAGCGAGCGCAGCACGTCGACGTTCTTGTCGAGGATCCAGGTGTCGGCGCCCATGCCCAGCGCGATGTGGGCGGCATGACGGCCGACCACGCCGCCGCCCAGTATCACCACCTTGGCCGGATCGACGCCCGGCACGCCCCCGAGCAGCACGCCGTGGCCGCCGTGGGCCTTTTCGAGGTAGTAGGCACCAGCCTGTATAGACAATCGACCCGCCACTTCCGACATGGGGGCCAGCAGGGGCAGTCCGCCGGCTGCGTTGGTGACGGTTTCATAGGCGATGCAGGTGGCACCGGAAGCCACGAGGTCGCGGGTCTGGTCGGGATCGGGGGCGAGATGCAGGTAGGTGAACAAAAGCTGGCCCTGGCGCAGCATCTTGCGCTCGACGGCCTGGGGTTCCTTCACCTTGACCACCATGTCGGCGCGCTCGAAGACTTCCTTGGCCGACTTGACCACCTCGGCGCCAGCGGCGATGTAGGCCTCGTCGTCCATGCCGATACCGGCGCCGGCATTGGTCTCCACGATCACCTTGTGGCCATGATGGACCACCTCGCGCACCGAGGTGGGCGTCATGCCGACGCGGAATTCCTTGACCTTGATCTCTTTCGGCACACCAATAAGCATTTCTTGTCCTCCCTCAGACGCAAAACGGGCGATCCCCGTCGCGATGGTCGGGTTGCTAGCACGGTTGTGCCGGTAAGAATTCCGATTTATTCTGCTCTGGAGTGAATTTTTCGAAAATTATTCAAATTTTTGATGGAATGTTAGAATGTCGGTTATCGATCTCGACGCCACAGACCGTCGCATCCTGATGGAATTGCAGCGCGACTGCCGCCAGCCGATCGCTGAAACTGCCGACAAGGCGGGACTTTCGCCATCGGCCTGCCATCGCCGCATGAAGCTGATGGAGGCGGCCGGCGTCATCGAAGGCTATGGGGCGCGGCTGTCACGCGAGGCGTTGGGCCTCACCATCGAGTTCTTCGTGGAAATCTCGCTGCAGACCCAGTCGGAAGAGGCGCTGGAGCGCTTCGAGAAGGCAGCGGGCCGGGTGCCGGAAATCCTCGAATGCCACCTGATGGGCGGCCAGTTCGACTATCTCCTGAGAGTTGCGGCGGTCGATGCCCAGGACTACGAGCGCATCCACCGCACCCGCATCGCAAGGCTGCCGGGCCTGGCCCGCATCCAGTCGTCGCTGGCGCTGAGGACGGTGAAGGGCTGGCGCGGCTATCCGGTTTGACGCTTCTCAAACCCTAAATCGCCCTGGCGATGACAAACAGCCCGGCGCCCACCAAGGCGGCCATCCAGGCGAGGTCGAGATTGATCCAGCCGCGGCGCAGGAAGGCGACGCCGAACCACTGGTAGACGCTCATGGCGATGATGCCGGTGACGATGAGCATGGCGGCGGTGTGGACGGCGATGGCCGCCAGCGAGACCTCGATGGAGCCGCTGGCGAACAGTTCATGCGCCGGGCTGGCGGCGAGGCACAGGGGGATCAGCACCGGCACCAGCATCAGACCGGCGCCATGGCTGGTGGCCATCAGGAACGACCACAGGACAAGTCCCGCCATGCTCGCCTGCATGCCGACGCGTACCCGGTGGCGGTGGCCGTAGAACCAATGCCAGGCGGCCCAGCCGATGAGCACCGCGCCGGTCGCAAGCTGCAGCAGGCGCAGGTCAAGGACCATGCCCACCAGCACCACGATGAGGGCAACGATGGCGATGGACAGGGCATGGCCGAGGGCGATGGGAAAAAGTGACAACGCAACCACCTGACGGCTTTCGCGATTGAGCCCGAGCGCCACCGCGAACAGCCAGCCCATGGCCGGGTTGATGCCGTGAAAGGCGCCGAGGCCGGCAAGCACCAGCCACGGCGTGAGGTCAGTCATCGGTCAGGCAGCCATCACGGATAGCAATAGCTGTCAGACGAGCAGTCGCCGCCTTCGAGACGCACCTGATGCGGGCGGTGACCCTTGGGCCAGTCGACGAAGAACTTCTTGTCGAAGTCGATGCCGCCGTTTTCGCCGGCATCGAGTTTTACCATCCAGCCATCGACGCCGTCGGGATAGAACTGTTCGTCGATGGCGCCATAAAGCGAGTTGGTGAAGTAGACGCGCTTGCCGTCGCGGCTGATCTCGACCATTTGCGGGCCGCCGTTGAGGGCGCCGTTCGAAGCGCCTGGATGGGTGGCGCGCGACACGATGCCGCCGATCCGCACCTTGCCGACCAGCTTGGGCGCCATGGGATCGCTGACATCGTATTGCAGCATGTCGCCGGTGCCCCAGCACGACACGTACAAGAAGCAGTCGTCCATCGAGAGGTCGATGTCGGTGACCAGCGGCGGCACGGCGCCAAAGCCTTTCAGCAGCGGCGGCAGGAGGTCGGGATCGGCCGGTTCGGCGGGGATCTCGATCACCTTCTTCACCGCCCATTTGCCCTTGTCGCGGTACCAGGTCCAGATCGACGCCGACAGGTCCTTGAGGCTGATGACGCAGCCGACGAAGCCGTAGGCGTTCCTCGGATTGTGGGCGGGGCGCAGTTCGAAGACGAGCTGGTACTCGGGCCCGAAATCGATCTCCTGCTGGTGCTTCCTTGAGTGCAGGTCCCAGAAATGCAGGCGGCGGCCGTATTTGCTGCCGAGCAGGATTTCGGGCACCAGGCCGTTCTCGAAGGTGTCGGGGGTGCCCCATTCGCTGGTGATCATGGTGTCGTGACCCAGATGCCACCAGAAGTCGTAGGCGAGTTGTTGCGGTCCGCGGTCCATCTCCCACTGGCCGCGCACCTCAAAGGTTTCCTGGTCGATGAGGAAGATGCCACCCGGCGCCTTGCCTTCGGCGTTGCCAAGAGCGTTGACGTAGATGCCCTCGGGGCCGCAGTGGATGGTGTGGATGCGCGAGTAACCGGCCTTTTCGGCGATCTCTTCGGGTTCGATCACCTTGAAGATCGACGGCTTTCGCGGATCGGGTTTGGTGTCGATGATGTGCAGGCGCGAGGAGCGCAGGCCCGGCACCACCAGATAGCGCCGCTCCATATGCGGATGCGCGGCGTTGGGGCAAAGGCAAGACGAACAGGCGTTCCAGCCGAAATGGTGCAGTTCGTCGCCGACATTGGGCATGGAGACACTGCCGACGATTGTTGAATAGTCCTTGGACTTGGGATCGACATCGACCACGGCGATGGCGTCGGGCTTCTTGCGCTCGGGATCGAAGGCGGCGACATAGGCAAGCGTTTCGGCGGGCGCCTTGGCGGCCATGCGGGGCGAGGGATAAAACGAGGCATCGGGACGCAGCGTGGCCATGGGCTTCCTCCATTATCCCCGGCGGGATGCCGGGGCCTTTATTGAAGCCGACTATGTCACTTGGTTAACGTTGCGTCAAAGCCTTGCTGGTCCTCCCGCCAGGCGGGCGAGGCGGTCGCGGCGGGCGGCCAAAAGCATGAACAGCCCGGCGCCGATCACCAGGGTGCCACCGATGGCGGTGGCGAGGCCCGGCAACTGGCCCCACAAGGTGAGGCCGTAGATCACCGCCCAGGCCATGGAGGTGTATTCGAAGGGGGCAACGAAACTCGCCTCGCCCTGCTTGTAGGCCTCGGTGAACAACAGCATTGCCACCGCCGAGAGGATGCCCAGCGCCGTCATCAGCACCATGTCGCGCCACGGTCCCAGGTGCCAGGGCCGGACGAGGAAGACGAGGCTGGGGTGGGTGAAGGTGCCGGGCGGGACCAGCCGCAGGGTGAGCGCCAGCACCGTTCCCACCGCCAGATAGACAAGGTTATGCCAGAAGACGATGACGATGGGGCGCACATGGGCGCTCACATGGCGCGCCATGAGCTGGCCGGCGGCATAGCCGAAAGCGGCCCACAAGGCGAGGAGGGCCGCGGGCTCGAATACCGAACTTCCCGGTTTCAGCATCACCACCACCCCGGCAAAGCCCACCGCCACGGCAATCCAGCGGTAGAACGGCACCTTTTCGCCGAGCAACGGGCCGGCCAGCGCCGCCACGATGAGCGGCATGGTGAAATAGATGGCGACGCCGTCGGCTAGCTGCAGGGTGGCCACCGACAGCATGAAGCCGAGATAGGCCGAACACATGATGAGGGCGCGGGCGGCGATGAACGGCAGGTAGGGGGTTATAAGATCGCGCATGGCGGCGCGGTTCATCAGCACGAAGAAGATGATCGGGGCGGCGCAGACGGTGCGCAGAACCAGGAGCTGATGTATCGGATAGCCACTGCTCAAGAGCTTGGTGATGGCGTCCATGCTGGCGGCGAGGAACACCGCGGAGGAAATGCAGGCAACGGCCAGCAGCGGGCGGTCCTGGCGGGCCTGTCTGGCAGGAAAGAAGCGGGTCGCCGAGCGCATGACGTCTCTTCAGCAGTTGATGAACCGGATGGGGCTCTATGCCCGGTTTCGCCGCCAGCCGGAAGGGGGGCTCAGGCGGGCTTTCGAGGGACCTGTGCGATGAGGCCGGCAAGGCGGGCGATGCCGGGCTCGATGCGTTCTTCCTCGATGGAGGAAAAGCCGAGGCGGAAATAGTTGCGCGGGCGCCTGGGGCCGGCGAAATGCACCCGTCCCGGCTCGATCAGGATGCCGGCCTGGCGGGCGGTTTGGGCGAGGATTTCGCTGTCCAGTGCCTCCGGCCCCCTTACCCAATAGCTGGTGCCGCCGAAGGTGGGGTTTTGCGAGGCATCGGGCAGATGGCGGTGAAGGGCGGCGCCCATCACTTCCCAGCGGCTGCGATAAGCGCGGTGGAGGCGACGGATGAGGGTGTCGTGATGGCCGAGGGACAGAAACAGGGCAGCGGTGCGCTGGTTGTTGTTGGGGGCATGGCGCACCATCAGCCGGCGCAGCGCCCGGGCCTCGTCGATGAACGGCTTGGGGGCCACCATGAAGCCGAGCCGCAGGCCCGGAAACAGGGTTTTCGACAGCGAGCCGACATAGATGACGCGATCGTTGTCATCCAGCGACTTGAGGGCCGGGCAGGGCTCGTTGACGTAGTTGGTCTCGAATTCGTAATCGTCCTCGATGACCAGGAAATCGTGCTCGGCAGCACGCGCCAGCAGAGCCAGGCGGCGCTCCAGCGGCATGGTGACGGTGGTAGGGAATTGATGGCTGGGGGTGACGAAGACAAGATCGGCGCGTTCAAGCTCGGCGCCGGGGACCAGCCCCGAGGCATCCACCGGGGCCAGCGCCACATGCGGGGTCAGCAGGTGGAAGATGTTGCGCACGTCCGGGAACCCCGGCTCTTCCATCAGCGTGTGGGTCTCAGGGCCGACCAGCAGGCTGGCGGCCAGATAGAGGGCATTCTGGGCGCCCAGTGTCACCAGGATCTGCTCGTCGCCGGCAATGATGCCGCGGCGCGGCAGGATGCGGCGGCGGATCTGCTCGACCAGCAAGGAATCGTCGTGGGCCCAGGTATCGTTGGTCCAGGCGCCGAGGAAACGCCGCCCCAGCGCCTGGCGGGCGCAGTCGCGCCATTCGGCCAGCGGAAACAGGTTGTGGTCCACCTGGCCGTAGATGAAGGGGTAGTCGTAGGACTGCCAGTCGAGGGGCTTGGAGATGTTCTCCTGGCGGCTTGGCACCAGGTGCAGGCGGGCTTGCCAAGCGCTCGCGGGGGCATCGGGCGCATGGGCGACCGCGACAGGCGGCGGGATGGATTCCAGGGCCTTGTCGGAGACATAGTAGCCCGAGCGCTGGCGCGAGGAGAGATAACCATCATCGAGCAGGCCCTGATAGGCCAGCACCACCGTATTGCGCGACACCCCCAGAACCTTTGCCATCTTGCGGGTGGAGGGCACTGGCTCATCGCGGCCCAGTGCCCCGTCGAGGATGGCCGAGACCAGCGCCTCGCGGATCTGAGACTGCAGGCTGGTGTAATCGCCGCGCCGGATATGGACCAGCCAGTCACGCATGGAAACGCCTCGAATGGTGCCAGAGCGGGCACGCCTGGCGCTAGCTTAGGGCCAGCATGGCGGCGTGCCAAGTGAGACGCTTCGCCGGGCGTTGAAATTATCTCCTCCGGGTTTCTCGCCAACTACCTCTTCTTAACCACACCGCCCGGGGAGGTGCGGCTGTCATGCAGCCGTCACCTCGGCGGACTATCTCCCGTGACTCAGAAAGAGGCGCCGATCGCGACACATCTCAGGGAGGCAAGGCATGAGCGAAACAGTTGTGCTCGATCCTGTCGGCGGCGCGCGGACGCAGCTCAGGCATGCGGTGCACCGCCATCGCCTGTTGTCGCCCAAAGGGCTGGAGGAGCGGGTCTTCACATGGGCCTTCGGATCGCTGGTCTATCCGCAGATCTGGGAAGACCCGGCGGTCGATCTCGAGGCTCTCGACCTGAAAGCCGACGATCATGTGGTGACCATCGCTTCGGGCGGCTGCAACGTGCTTTCCTATCTCACCGCCAATCCCGCCCGCATCACCGCGGTCGACCTCAGCCCGGCGCACCTGGCGCTGACCGAACTGAAGCTGGTGGCGGCAAGAAGGCTTGCGGCTTACGAGGATTTCGTGCGGTTGTTCGCGGCCGCCGACCAGCCCGGCAACATCGATCTCTACGATTTGATGATCGCGCCGTGCCTGAGCCCAGAGGCCTTCGCCTATTGGGAGGCATGCGACCTGAAGGGGCGACGGCGCATCGAGATGCTGGCGCGCGGCCTCTATCGCCACGGCCTCTTGGGGCGCTTCATCGGATTCGGCCACTGGATCGCGCGCCATTACGGGGTGCGGCTGGAAGACCTGACGGCGGCTGAAGGCATCGCCGGCCAGCGGGCGTTCTTCGATCGACACGTGGCGCCGCTGTTCGACAAATGGCCGGTGCGCCTCCTCACCGCCTCGCCGGCCTCGCTGTTCGGGCTCGGCATTCCGCCGGTCCAGTACCAGGCGCTGGCAGGCGGGCGACCGATGGCCGAGGTGCTGAAGGAACGTCTTCGGCGCCTTGCTGCGGGGCATGACCTGAAAGACAACTATTTTGCCTGGCAGGCCTTTGCGCGGCGTTATCAGCGCGGCGCAAAGGCCTGCCTGCCGCCTTACCTTGAGCGCGCCAACTACCGCACGCTGCGCCAGCGGGCAATGCGGGTCGACCTCCACAACCGTGCGGTGAGTGAGGTGCTGGCCGCGGCGCCGGAGAAAAGCGTCGATGCGGTGGTGCTGCTCGATGCCCAGGACTGGATGAGCGATCAACAGCTCATGGACCTGTGGCAGGCCATGGCGCGGGCGCTGAGACCCGGCGCGCGGGTGATCTTCCGCACCGCCGGCGAGGCCTCGATCCTGCCGGGCAGGTTACCCGATGCGCTACTGGGGCGCTGGCAATACGAGGCGAAGCGCTCGGGCAGCCTTCATGAACGGGACCGCTCGGCGATCTACGGCGGCTTCCATCTGTATCGCTTCAAGGGCTGAGACGCGATCATGGCGAGCAAGGCCCATGCCGACCTCATGGACCGGGTCTACGGACGCCAGCAGGCGATCTACAATATTACGCGGAAGTACTTCCTGCTTGGCCGTGACGCGATGATCGAACGGCTGGCACCCGGCACCGGGCAAAGCGTTTTGGAAATCGGCTGCGGCACCGGGCGCAACCTGATCGCCGCCGCGCGCCGCCATCCCGGGGCCCGCCTCTACGGCATCGACATCTCATCGGCCATGCTGGCGCGGGCGGCAAGGGATGTGAGCCGGGCGGGCCTGGCGCCGCGCATCCGCATGGCGGCGGGCGATGCGGTGGACTTCGATGCGGAAAAGCTGTTCGGCGTGGCGCAGTTCGACCGCATCTTCTTCAGCTACGCCATTTCGATGATCCCCGAGTGGCGTCAAAGCCTTGAGCACGCCGCAAGCCTCGTGGCGCCGGGCGGGCAACTGATGGTCATCGACTTCGGCCAGCAGAAAACGCCGCCCGGCTGGGTTCGGCGGGGGCTGTTCGCGTTTCTGTCGCGCTTTCATGTCAGGCCGCGCGGCGACCTCAGGCGCAGTTTCTACCGGCTGGCGTTGGCCTCGGGGGGAAAGCTCACCTTCACGCCGCGCTTCGGGGGCTATGCCTCGGAACTGGTGCTCACCGCCGGGCCTTTGGAGCCCGTCACCCGAAAGACGCAGGCGGCATGAATGTCGCCGTGCAGCCGCCGCTTGCCTTCCGTACCATCTGGATTTCGGATTTCCATCTCGGCACCAGGCGCGCCCAGGCCGAACTGCTGCTCGACTTCCTGCGCCTGACGCGTTCCGACACCCTCTATCTGGTGGGCGACATCTTCGACAACTGGGCGCTGAAGAAGAGCTGGATGTGGCACCAGTTGCACAACGATGTGGTGCAGAAGCTGCTGCGCAAGGCGCGAAAAGGCACCCGGGTCATCTATATCCCTGGCAACCACGACGAGAGTTTCAGGGACTTTGCCGGCCAGCACTTCGGCCGCGTCAGTGTGCTGCAGGATGCCATCCACACCATGGCCGACGGGCGGCGCTATCTGGTGCTGCACGGCGACGAGTTCGACGGGATCGTCCAGCATGCGCGCTGGCTGTCGCTGCTGGGCGATCAGGCCTACGAGGTGGCACTTTCCATCAACCAGGTAATGAACCGCTGGCGGCGGCGGCTGGGCATGCCCTACTGGTCGCTGTCGGCGGCGCTCAAGCGCAAGGTCAAGCGGGCGGTGCAGTATATCGCCAGTTTCGAGACGGTGGTGGTGCACGAAGCTCGCAAGCGCGGCGTTTCAGGCGTTATCTGCGGCCACATCCACACCCCGCAGATGCGCATGATCGACGGCATCCATTACTGCAACGACGGCGACTGGGTGGAAAGCTGCTCGGCACTGGTCGAACATCTCGACGGGCGGCTGGAGATCATCGACTGGCCGGCGTTGATGGAGCGCATGCAGACACCGGTGGCGATGGCGGTTCAGAACAACGAACCCTGCCCGCCGCCGCCATCGCCGGAGCGCGGCTTTGAGGCTCGCCTTGACGGGGTATCGCCCTCGATGCGGGCAGCGGCTCGCCCGTCGGCGAATTCCAGTCCCACGGCAAGGCCGGGCGTGGCGGCGGAGGACGAGGTGAGCGGGCGATCATCAGGGCCGCGCACCACGGCGAAGCCGCGGGTCAAGACCGATTGATAGGACAGCGAGCCGAGCAGCTTCGAGGAAGCGGCAAGGTGCGCGTTGCGATCGGCGATGAAGCGGGCGATGCCGCGCCGGGCCCGGCTCGCCCGGTCGGCGAGGTCGCGGCGATGGCGGACGATCTGCTGGAGAATAGGTTTTACGGTGAGCTTTGCCCCGGCGCCGGCAAGGCGGGTGCGGTGCTTTTCGATGCCGGACCTGAGGCCTTGCGCCAGGCGTCCCGCCGTGCCGTCAAGGCGCTGGCGGGCAAGCGCCAGAATATCATCGGGCCGCGGCAGACCGCGGCCGGCGGCAGTCAGGCGGTTGCGACGCTCGATCATGGCGCGCGCGAGGCCGCGGGCGTTGCGGGCGCCGAGGTCCGAAAGCTGGGCGGCCAGTTCGCTCCTCACCGGCACGGCGCGCTCGGCGGCGGCGGTAGGGGTGGGGGCGCGATAGTCGGCGGCATAGTCGATGAGGGTCCAGTCGGTCTCGTGGCCGACCGCCGAGATCAGGGGGATGCGGCTTTCAGCAGCGGCGCGCACCACGATCTCCTCATTGAAGCCCCACAGGTCCTCAAGGCTGCCGCCGCCACGCGCCACGATGAGGAGATCGGGGCGGGGGAGGGGGCCGCCTTCGACGAGCGCATTGAAGCCGTTGATCGCCGCGGCCACCTCGGGGGGGCATTGCTCGCCCTGGACTCTCACCGGCCATACCAACACATGGCGGGGAAAGCGGTCGGCGAGGCGGTGGAGGATGTCGCGGATTACAGCACCAGTGGGCGAGGTGACGACGCCGATGACGGCGGGGATGAAGGGCAGCGGCTGTTTTCGGGCTTCATCGAACAGGCCCTCGGCGGCGAGCTTTTTCTTGCGCTCTTCCAGAAGCGCCATGAGGGCGCCTTCGCCCGCCGGCTCCAGGGTCTCGATGACGATCTGGTATTTCGACTGGCCGGCAAAGGTGGTGATGCGCCCGGAGACGATCACCTCCATGCCCTGCTCGGGGCGAAAGCGCAGGGTGCGCGCGGTTCCCTTCCAAATGACGGCGGCCAGCACCGCCTTGTCGTCCTTCAAGTCGAGATAGACGTGACCGGAGCCGGGGGTGGAAACACGCCCCACCTCGCCGCGCACCCGGACATGGCCGAATGTGTCCTCAAGGGTGCGCTTGAGGGCCTGGGAGAGTTCGGTGACCGTCAGTTCGGCGACGTTGGAGGCGGAGCCTGTCTCGATGATTTCGCCGGTTTCGGGGTCGAAGGGCAAAGAGCCGGTGGACATGGGCCGTCAAATTCGCTTCTTGGTGCTTGCATGGCGGAATCGCGCAAGGCATTTCGCCGCCGAACCTTTATCCTAGCGCTTGGGGCCACGGTGTCCATGGCCGCCGGCGGCTGACGGGAAACGCAAAGACATGAATATCCTGCTGATCGGATCGGGCGGACGCGAGCATGCCCTCGCCTGGGCGATTGCCGCTTCGCCCTTGACCGACAGCCTCTATTGCGCGCCCGGCAATGCCGGTATCGCCGAAGTGGCCGAACTGGTGGACCTCGCCGCCGGCGATCATCTGGGGATCATCGCCTTTTGCCGCGAGAAGGCTATCGGCCTGGTGGTGGTGGGGCCGGAGGCGCCGCTGGTTGCGGGTATCGTCGACGCCCTCACCGCTGCCGGCATCAAGGCCTTCGGACCGACGGCGGCGGCGGCGCGGCTTGAGGGTTCGAAGGGCTTTACCAAGGATTTGTGCGCCAAAGCGGGCATACCGCAGGCGGGCTATGAGCGCTTTGCCGACCGCTCAGCGGCACTTCACCATCTCGCGGCGCGGTCTGTGCCGGTGGTGGTGAAGGCCGACGGGCTTGCCGCCGGCAAGGGGGTGACGGTCGCCATGACCCGTGGCGAAGCGGAAACGGCGGTGGAGGAGATTTTCGCCGGGCGCTTCGGGGCAGCCGGTGCGGAAGTGGTGATCGAGGATTTTCTGGAGGGCGAGGAAGCCTCGTTCTTTGCCCTGGTGGACGGGGCGACCGCGCTGCCGTTTGGTGCCGCGCAGGACCACAAGCGGGTGGGCGAAGGCGATGAGGGCCCCAATACCGGCGGCATGGGCGCCTATTCACCGGCGCCCGTCATGAGCGAGGCGGTCATGCAGCGGGTGATGGCGGAGATCATCGATCCCACGGTGAAGGCCATGGCGGCGGCCGGTCGCCCCTACAGGGGGGTGCTGTTCGCGGGGCTGATGATTACGGCCGAGGGCCCCAAACTCATCGAATACAATGTGCGCTTCGGCGATCCCGAGTGCCAGGTGCTGATGATGCGTTTGAAGGACGATATCGTCACGTTGATGCTGGCATCCATCGACCAGACGCTCGACAAGATGTCAGTGCGCTGGTGGCCTGAGGCGGCGCTTACCGTGGTGATGGCGGCAAGGGGCTATCCGGGCGAAGTGGTGAAGGGGACCGAAATCAAGGGGCTTGCCGAAGCGGGCGCGCTTGAGGGGGTGGAGATCTTCCATGCGGGCACGCGCCGCGATGACGGATGCATCTTGAGCAACGGCGGGCGGGTGCTCAATGTGACGGCGCTGGGCACCACGGTGGCCGAAGCGGCCGCCAGGGCCTATGCTGCCATCGACCGCATCGACTGGCCTGAAGGATTCTGCCGGCGCGATATCGGCTGGCGCGCCATCGCGCGGGAGAAAAAGACATGAGCGATGATCTGTTCGAGGGCTTTGCCCAGCGCACGGTGGCAGGCGACGGCGCCGACATTTTCCTGCGCACCGGCGGTGAGGGACCGCCGCTCTGCCTGCTGCACGGTTATCCTCAGAGCCATTGCATGTGGCACAAGGTAGCGCCGCAACTGGCCGAGCATTTTACCCTCGTCGTGCCGGACCTGCGCGGTTACGGCCTGTCGTCGACGCCGCGCAACGTCCCCGACAACGCGCCTTATTCCAAGCGCGCCATGGCCCGCGATATCGTCCAGGTCATGGCGCAACTGGGCCATGAGCGGTTTCATCTGGCAGGCCACGATCGCGGCGGGCGGGTCGCCTACCGGCTGGCGCTGGACCATCCCGGCGCCGTCGAAAAGCTGGCGCTTCTCGATATTGTCTCGACCGCGGACCAGTGGCGGGCCTTCGATGCCGATGTGGCGAGCAAGGTCTATCACTGGCCATTCCTGGCGCAACCGGCGCCGTTGCCGGAAACCCTGATCGGCGGCAGTCCGGTGTTCTATCTCGACTGGACGCTGGCAAGCTGGACGGCGTCCAGAGACCTGCTGGCGTTCGATGAAAGGGCGCTGGCCCAGTACCGGATGAATTTCGCCGCCCCGGACCGCATCGAGTCGGCCTGCAACGACTACCGTGCCGGGGCGACCATCGACCGCCAACTGGACGAGGCCGACCTGGCGGCGGGCCACAAGATCCAATGCCCGCTGCTGGCCATCTGGGGTGAGGCGGGCCTGCCCGGCAAGGGCAGGAAGAAGCCGCTCGATCAGTGGTCGAAGTGGTGCGACCGGGTTCAGGGTGGCGCCATCAAGAGCGGGCATTTCCTCGCCGAGGAAGCCCCGAAGGAGACCGCCCGCCACCTGATCGATTTCTTCAAGGGTTGACTCCCATGCCCGAACGGCTCGACCGGCAGCGCGCATTCTCCGGCACCGGCGAGGTGCGCCCCGGCCAGTCCTTCGATGTCAAGCGGCTGGAGGTGTGGCTTGCGGCCAACATGGCAGGCTTTTCGGGCCCCTTGCAGGTCGCTCAGTTCAAGGGCGGCCAGTCCAATCCCACCTACCGGCTGACGGCGCGCTCGGGGTCTTATGTCCTCAGGCGCAAGCCGCCGGGCAAGCTGTTGCCGTCCGCCCATGCGGTCGATCGCGAATACCGGGTGATCCGAGCGCTTTATCCTTCAGGCTTTCCGGTCGCCCGCCCGCACCTCTTGTGCGACGACGACAGCGTCATCGGCACGGCATTCTATGTCATGGATTTCATCGCTGGCCGGGTCATCTGGGAGCCATTCGTGCCGGAGGCGGACGGGGCGGAGCGAGCCGCCATCTTCGATGCGCTGAACGCCACCATCGCGCGGCTTCATTCCATCGACCCGTCGGCGGCGGGGCTTGGCGATTTCGGCAGGGCCGAGGGCTATGTGGCGCGCCAGATCAGGCGCTGGTCCGAACAATACCGGGCATCGGAGACCGAAAAGATCGCCGAGATGGACCGGCTGATGGCCTTCCTGCCGGACGCGGCGCCGGCGGGTGATGGGGCGGCCATCGTGCACGGAGACTTCCGCCTCGACAACTGCATCGTCGATGCCGACGAGCCACGCATCCTGGCGGTGCTCGATTGGGAATTGTCGACGCTGGGCGACCCTATTGCCGACTTCACCTATCACCTGATGCAATGGCGCATGCCGCCATCGCCAACCGGCGCCGGGGTGGGCACGCTCATTGGCCATGAAGATCTGCCCGGCCTGCCGCGCATCGAGGACTACGTCGCGGCCTACTGCAGCCGCCGTGGGCTTTCAGGCATCCCCGATCTCGATATCTATCTCGCCTACAATTTCTTTCGTATGGCGGCCATTTACCAGGGGATCGTCGGGCGGGTGCGCGACGGCACGGCGGCCAACCCAAACGCGGCACGCATGGCCGGGCAGGTGCGGCCGATGGCTGAGGTGGCGTGGTCCTATGCCCGCCGCGCCGGGGCCTGAGCGATGCCGGGCAAAGCGCCACGTATCGGTCTGGCACTCGGCGGGGGCGGGGCGCGGGGACTGGCCCATATCGCCATGCTGGAAGTGTTCGACGACCTCGGCATCAAGCCGGCGGTGATTGCCGGCACCTCGGCGGGGGCGCTCATCGGGGCTGCCTATGCCTCGGGCGTGCCGGCGGCGGCCATCCGCGCCCACGCCGAAAAGGTGCTGGGCAACCGCATCAAATTCGCCCGGCAGTTGTTCGGGGGCGGGCGCGGCACCTTGCGCCAGCTCATCGACTTCAAGTTCCTGGGTTCGGTGCAGGTGGATGGCGGAACGCTGACCCGCCTGGTGTTGCCCGAGGGCGTGGTCGCGCGGCTGGAAGACACGGTCATTCCCTTCAAGGTCATTGCCACCGATTTCTTTGCCCGGCGTGAAACGGTGATCGAGCAAGGGCCGCTGGTCGAGGCGGTCGCCGCCTCCATCGCCTTGCCCGGGCTGATCTCGGCACCGCGCATCGGCGGGCGGGTGATGATCGATGGTGGCATCTCAAATCCCATCCCCTTCAACCACGTGCGCGGGCAATCGGACGTGGTGGTGGCGGTCGATGTGACCGGCGGGCCGGTGGAGCAACCCGGGCGTGGCCCCCGTAACACCGAACTCGCCTTTGGCGCATCGCAAATCCTGATGAAGACGATCACCGCATTGATGGTGAAGCAGGCTGCCCCCGATATTCTGATCACCCCCAACGTCGACGGGTTCCGGGTGCTGGAGTTTTTCCGGGCGCGCGAGATCATCGAGGCGGCAGCCCCGGCGGCGGCGGAATTGAAGGAAAGGCTCGGCCGCCTGCTGGGCGCGGCGGCTGATGTGGGATAACGATCGTGGGCATCGCGCGCTTTACCTCGAGGGCCAAGATGGGCTATTTGAAAGGCCATGAACCGTCATGACATGAACCTGCCGAAGGCGGGCGAAGCCAAACTCAAATATCTCGATGCCGACTATCAGGTGGTCGTGCAGGGCGATTTCGTGCGCTGCGCAGTGACCGGCCAGGCCATTCGCCTCGAGGACCTGCGCTACTGGTCGGTGGAGCGCCAGGAGCCTTACCTCAACGCCGAGGCAGCGCTCAAGCGCTACATGCAAGCCAGGTCCCAGACCTCTCCATAGTGCCAACCTCGGGCTTGACCCACTGCTATCCGGTCAAATGGGCTGTCGGCACCGAATTCGCTCTTGCAATCAATGTTTTCGGACGATTTTCGCCATGAAGGACACGAACTAGCAAATGAGCGTTGTCAGCTTTCCTCCCCCTTGCTGGGGGAAGGAGTTGCGCGCCGTTAACCGGACAGCAGTGGGCTTGACCCGACGATGTCACCGGCATCCTTCACCTTCAGTTCAGGTATCCATGACCGTTTCGGCAATCAGCCGGTCGACGACGGCCTGCAGCGCCTCTTCATGGCTGCTGCCGGCCTTGATGCACTTCTCGTAAGTCTTGCGCTGGCGGTCGGCGCTGGTGCCGCGCTTGAGGATGACACGGGCGGACTCGATCTCCTTCAGGCAGCCCATCGCCTCGGCGTCGGGCCCGAGCAGGCTCAGCAATTCCTCCAGCAGGTCCGCGTAGGGGACCAGTTCGCCGAGGCCAAAGTCCAGCATGCCCTCGACGGTGCCGTAGCGCTGGGCGCGCCAGCGGTTCTCGTTGATGAGAAAGCGGTTGTACTGGCGCCAGCGCTGGTTGTCGCGCCTCAGGCGATAAAGGAAGCGCAACAAGCAGCGGTAAAGGGCGGCCAGCGTGAGGGTGTCCTCCACCCGCGTCGGTACATCGCAGATGCGCATCTCGAGGGTGGGAAAGCGCGCCGAGGGGCGCAGGTCCCACCAGATCTTGGTCGAATCCTCGATGATGGCGTTATCGACCAGGATGCGCACCACCCGCTCATATTCGGAAAAGCTGTTGATGGCCGGCGGCAGGCCGGTGCGCGGCAGGTTGTCGAAGATGGTGAGGCGGTAGGACTTGAGCCCGGTATCGCGCCCCTGCCAGTAGGGTGAGGAGGTGGACAGAGCGAGGAGATGGGGGAGGAAATAGCTCACCTGGTTGAACAGGTCGATGCGCAGCTCGGGGTCCTCGATCGCCACGTGCACGTGCATGCCGCAGATCAGCATGCGCCGCGCCACGCCCTGCAGGTCGCGGGCCAATGCCGCATAGCGCTCCTTGTCGGTGGTGCGCTGGTTGGCCCAGTTGGCAAACGGGTGGGTCGAGGCGGCAATCGGCGCCAGGTCGAAGGTCTCGGCGACGGTTGCAATGGTGCGCCTCAGGCGGGCCAGGTCGGTGCGTGCCGCATCGAGGCTGGCGCACACCCCGGTGCCGACCTCGATCTGGCACTGCAGGAATTCCGGGCTCACCTGGCCCTTGAGGCGCGCCTCGCATTCGGCCAACAGCCCGGCCGGCGCCTCGGCTACAAGGTCACGACTCGATTTGTCGACCAGGAGGTATTCTTCCTCGATGCCGATGGTGAAGCTGGGTTCGGACAGGCGCATGGCAGGGCCGCTGTCCTCAGGCCCTAGGCGTTCATCTGGGCATAATAGAGCACGCCGGCGTTGACGATCACCAGGAGAATGGCAATGACGGGGCTGGCGGCTGACGGGCGCTTGCCGGCACGCACCCGGCGCATCGCCCAGAAGAGGAAGATCAGCCCGTTGACGAGGAGCAATTGAAGGTAAAGCGGCGGGTGGCCGGCGGCCAGCAGGCGCTGGTATTCGCCAATATGCATGCTGGCGAGGTTCTGGCGGAAGGCGTCCATGGTTTTCCTGTAGCTTGCGGGCGGCGATGCTTGATACAAGTCTAGACGGCAGGGGTTAACGAGCGCTTGCTCCAGATGTTCGCCACGCTGGAACTGGCCGGCGGGCTCATGTATAACACACTGGACGTGGCGTGCCATGAAGGCGCGCGGCACGGCGATGAAGGCAAGGCCCAGACGGCCGTATCTTTGACCTTCGCGCCGATTGTCCCGGACATCCGGATGTGCCTGAAACAAGCTGTTAGGCGTTTTCGCCAAGGCGGTAGCGCGGTATTTGGGAGTTGCGAGAAATGACCCGTCAATGGTCGCCCGATAGCTGGAGATCCCTGCCCATCACGCAGGTGCCGGAGTATCGCGAAACGGCGAAGCTGCAGCAAACGGAGGCGCGCATCGCCGGCTTTCCGCCGCTGGTGTTCGCCGGTGAGGCGAGGAAGCTGCAAAGGAAGCTGGCGCGCGTATCGGAGGGACGTGGTTTCCTGTTGCAGGGTGGCGATTGCGCCGAGAGCTTTGCCGAACATTCCGCCGACAACATCCGCGACTTCTTCCGCGTGTTCCTGCAGATGGCCGTGGTGCTTACTTTCGCCGGCAGCCAGCCGGTGGTGAAGGTGGGGCGCATCGCCGGCCAGTTCGCCAAGCCCCGCTCGGCCAATACCGAGACCCAGAACGGGGTGGAGTTGCCGAGCTATCGCGGCGACATCATCAACGACCTCGAATTCACGCCCGAGGCGCGCGAGCCCGATCCGTCCCGCCTCACCATGGCCTACCGCCAGTCGGCCGCGACCCTCAATCTTTTGCGGGCGTTTGCCCAGGGCGGCTATGCCAACCTCGAACACGTGCACAAGTGGACGCTGGGGTTTCTGAAAGGCTCGCCGGCTTCCGAACGCTATCAGGCGCTGGCCGACCAGTTGACCGAGGCGCTGGCCTTCATGCGCGCCTGCGGCGTCAATCCCGACACCGTGCCGCAACTGAAGACCACCGATTTCTTCACCAGCCACGAGGCGCTGCTTTTGGGCTACGAACAGGCGTTGACGCGGGTGGATTCCACTTCCGGCGACTGGTATGCCACTTCCGGCCACATGCTGTGGATCGGTGACCGTACCCGCCAGGCGGACCATGCCCATGTCGAGTTCTGCCGCGGCATCAAGAACCCCCTGGGCCTCAAATGCGGACCCAGCCTTGCCGCCGACGACCTGTTGCGGCTGATCGACATCCTCAATCCGGCCAACGAGGCCGGCCGCCTCACCCTGATCGCCCGGTTCGGCGCCAACAAGGTGGAACAGCACCTGCCGGCCCTCATTCGCGCCGTCAAGGCGGAAGGCCGCAAGGTGGTGTGGTCGTGCGATCCCATGCACGGCAACACCATCAAGGCGACCTCGGGCTTCAAGACCCGGCCGTTCGACCAGATCATGACCGAGGTCAGGCGCTTCATGAGCGTGCACCAGGCCGAGGGGACGCACCCCGGCGGCATCCATGTGGAGATGACCGGCAAGAACGTCACCGAATGCACCGGCGGCGCCATGGCGCTGTCGGATGCCGATCTTTCGGATCGCTACCACACCTACTGCGACCCCCGCCTCAATGCCGACCAGGCGCTGGAGCTGGCTTTCCTGGTGGCGGCGGAACTGAAGAAGGAGCAGGCCAGGCGGCCGGCGCCGGAGGAAGACGAGGACGCGGTGGAGGCGGCGGAGTAGGGCTGCCATCACCTCTAGCCTTGATGACTTGCGACGCACTGTAGAGGATCGGCCGATACTCGCCACTACCGAAACCACCGGCGCCGGCGATGATGCGGTCTGGCTTGAAGGCCTCATCGACCTCCTGTCCCGCCAACTTGATGCCGTCATCGCGGCGCGCGAACCGCAGGTGCGTGGCCTGTTGTGGGGCGAGGCCGAACTCGCCATCCCCGAGCCAAAGCGCATCGCCGCCCTGCAGGCCGTCGGCATCTGGCTGCAGCTTGTGGCCATCGCGGAGGAAAGTGCGGCCATGCGCGCTCGCCGCCGCATCCAGCGCGAAGGCGGCCCCGATGCCCTCAAGGGCTCGTTCTCCAACGTCTTCGCCAGCGCCGCCGCCGCGGGGCTGGAAGCGGGTGACATGGCAAGCATCCTTGCCCGCGCTGTGGTGGTGCCGACCCTCACCGCGCATCCGACCGAGGCCAAGCGGGTCAGCGTGCTGGAGATCCACCGCCGCATCTACCGCCTGCTGGTCGATCTGGAGAATACCCGCTGGACCCCCGCCGAGCGCGACGTCCTGATCGCAGGAGTGAGGGCCGAGATCGATCTCTTGTGGCTGACCGGCGAACTGCGCCAGGAGCGCCCCAGCGTCGCCCAGGAGATCGCCTGGGGCCTGCATTTCTTCCGCGAAACCCTCTACGACATGACACCGCAGCTGCTGGAGCGCTGCGATGCCGCGCTCAGGCGTCACTTCCCCGACACGGGACGCTCGGTGCCGGCCTTCGTTACCTTCGCCTCGTGGATCGGCGGCGACCGTGACGGCAACCCCAATGTCACCGTCGCAGAAACCCGCACCGCCCTTGACGAGGCCCGCCGCCAGACCCTTGAACGCCTCATCGAGCGGGTGGCCGCGCTGGGCCAGCGCCTGTCTCTCAGCGCCGGCATCACTACCCCGCCCGCCTGGTTCGCCCAGCGCCTCAATGCGCTCCTGAAGGAAAGCGGCCGGCTCGAAGCGATCGTCTCGCGCAATCCGCTGGAACCGTTTCGGCAGTATTTCGGCGCCATCGGCGCACGCCTTGCCGCCACCGCCGGCAGCAATCCCGCTGCCCGCCCCTATACCCGCGCCGGCGCCCTGGTGGACGATATCGAGGCGGCCGAGCGGGCATTGGTCGAATTGAGCGCCTGGGATCTGGCCGCCAACGTGGTTCGTCCGTTGTGCCGCGAGGCCGAGATCTTCGGCTTCCATTCCCTGAAGCTCGACCTCAGACAGAATTCCACCGTCATCAACCGCACCCTCGCCGCCCTGTGGCAGGCCCTTGATGGTGCCGCGCCGCCCGAGCCCGCCACGGCGCAATGGACGAAGCGCCTCGGTCGCATGCTGAAGGACTCGCCGGCGCCCGACCTCGCGATGGCCGGCCTGCCGCCCGAGGCCGCCGAAACCCTTGCTCTCTTCGGGCTGCTGGCTGAACGCGTCGTGGAAGGCAGTGATGCCCCCATTGGCGCCTTCATCGTCTCCATGACCACCAGTTCAGAAGACCTGCTTGGAGTCTATGCGCTCGCCCGGCTGTGCGGCCTCGGTTCGGGACCCGACGGTGATGCCCCTTTAAGGCTCGCCATCGTGCCGCTGTTCGAGACCATCGCCGATCTCGATGCCGCCCCCGCCATCCTCACCCGCCTGATTGACAACTCCATGGTGCGCCGCAGCCTCGCCGCGCGTGGCAACGTGCAGGAGATCATGCTCGGCTATTCGGACTCCAACAAGGACGGCGGCTTCCTCACCGCCACCTGGGAGGTGGCCAAGGCCCAGAAGCGCCTCACCGCCACGGCCAAAGCCAGGGGTATCCGCGTCTCCTTCTTCCACGGCCGCGGCGGCTCGGTCAGCCGCGGCGGCGCGCCCACCGGCCGCGCCATCGCCGCGCAGCCGCCCGGCACCGTCGACGGGGCCTTGCGGCTCACCGAGCAGGGCGAGGTGGTGTCGGCCAAATACGCCAACCGCGGCACCGCCATGTACCAGCTGGAACTGCTGGCCGCGAGCACTCTCGCCCATACCTTCCTGTCGACCAGCGAAGTCGCACCCGCCGCCGCGGCTGAACATGCCGAGGCCATGGAGGCGCTGGCCGGCATCTCGCGGGCCCACTACAACACGCTGATCGCCCGGCCCGGCATGCTCGATTATTTCAACGCTGCCAGCCCGGTGGAGGAACTGGCGCTGCTCAACATCGGCTCGCGCCCGGCCCGCCGCTTCGGCGCTGCGAGCTTATCCGACCTGCGTGCCATCCCCTGGGTATTCGCCTGGTCGCAGAACCGCCACTTGCTCACTGGCTGGTACGGTGTCGGCACCGCCCTGGGCGAATTCATCCGGGTGCGCGGTAGGGACGGCCAGCGCCTCCTCGCCGACTGTTACGAAGATTCCCGCCTCTTCCGCCTCGCCATCGACGAGGTGGAAAAAACCCTGTGCCTGGTCGACCTCGACATCGCCCGCGCCTATGCCGGCCTGGTCGCCGACCAGGCAAGCGCCGGTACCCTCATCGATGCCATCGAGGCCGAATACCGCTTGACGGTGAAGCAGGTGCTGGCGCTCACCGGCGAATCGCGCTTGGCGGAACGCTTTCCCGCCTATCTGCGCCGCATCGAGCGCGCAAGGCCGCTCATCGACTGGGCCAATCGCCTGCAGGTCGAGTTGCTCGGCACCTTCCGCAGCGAACGCAGACAGGGCCGCGAGGCGCGCACTACCGAGGTGGCGCTGCTTTTATCCATCAACTGCATCTCGACCGGCCTCGGCTGGACCGGCTGAGGCCGGGTTGCGCGGTTGAACCCGTATCGCTAAACAGCGACGGTCTTCAGATGGGGCCGGGGAACAACGTGCAACAACACTCGATCGTCAAGGCAGCCCTGTGGATGGCGGGCTGGCTTACCTTGATGCTGGCCATGTCGGTGGCCGGCAAGGAAGTGACCAGGGAGATCAATGTCTTTCAGGTGATGGTGACGAGATCCGGCATCGGCCTCATGCTGCTTATGCCGGTGGTCGCCGCGCGCGGTTTCGGGCCCGCCCGCACCCGCCATTTCCGCCTGCATCTGGTGCGCAATATCGTGCACTACGGCGCGCAATATTCCTGGTTCCTGGCGCTATCCCTCATTCCACTGGCGCAAGTGGTCTCCATCGAGTTCACCTTCCCGATCTGGACGGCGATACTCGCCACCGCCTTCCTCGGCGAGCGTCTGTCGCCGTTGCGCATCGCGGCCATCGTCATCGGTTTTGCCGGGGTGCTGCTGATCGTCAGGCCGGGGGTCACCACGGTGGAGACGGGACAGCTGATAGCCCTTGTCGCCGCCTTCGGCTTCGGTGGCTCGATCACCCTCACCAAGGCCCTGACCCGTACCGATACAGCCCTCACCGTTATTTTCTACATGATGGCGATCCAGTTCGTGCTGGGGCTGGGGCCAGGTATCGCGGTTTGGCAGTGGCCGAGTGGGTCGGCCTGGGGCTGGCTCGCCGTTATCGGTCTCGCCGGCACCTTCTCGCACTATTGCTTTACTTCCGCGATGTTCCACGCCGATGTGACCGTCGTGGCGCCCATGGATTTCCTGCGGGTGCCGCTATCGGCGCTGCTGGGCTGGCTGGTGTTTGCCGAGACGGCCGATATCTGGCTCGCCGCCGGCGCCGCGCTGATCCTCGCCGGCAACACCCTCAACCTTTATCCCGGCACCACGCGAGGCGGGCTTGGCAAACCGGCGGGCGAATAACCGCGCGCCGGCTCACCGCCTACGTCATTACGACGAAAGATGCTGCGTCCAACAGCAAAGAGCCGCCCCGGTTTCGGGACGGCTCTTGCCATCGTGCTTGCCTTTTCAGGCAGTGTTCTGCTGCATCGCCACCAGCCGAGCCGCCAGTACATCCGTGGTCGGCGTCGAAGTAGCGATGCAAAGTGCCGGTGGGTGAGGGGTTTCCCCAACCGCCAGCAGTGCAGTTAGCTCGAAACCTTCAGATTTTCCGCTGCCAACTTGCCACTCTTTTGATCGGTGACGAGTTCGAAGCTCACCTTCTGACCTTCGTTAAGCGTGCTCAAACCCGCGCGCTCGACGGCCGAGATGTGGACAAAGGCATCCTTGGAGCCATCTTCCGGCTCGATGAAACCAAAACCCTTGGCGGCGTTGAAGAACTTTACAGTGCCAGTAACCATAGACTTTACCTCTAACAGTAGTGTTGATGCCGTGCGTCACACCACGTGGCACACGGTCAATTCATCGCTCACATTGTCGGGGGTATAACTAGGTTAATCGGCGAACCGGCTAATTAGGTAGCACCAAACAAATGCAACACGTGGTTCGGTATATGGGTAGGGGTTGCGGAATTACAATGCCCCATGTGATGCATCGGGATTGTCGAGAGACTATCGCCCGCTACGGCTGTGCGCGAAGGCGCAATGGCCGCTTTCCTCACGCCGCCTTTTTCAGCACCGAGGCGACGGCTGTGCCGATCTCGGAAGGCGAGGCGGTGATGGTGGCGCCGACCTCGCGCAGGATCTCCACCTTTTCGCTGGCGCTTTCACCGAAAGCCGAGATGATCGCGCCGGCATGGCCCATGCGGCGGCCCTTGGGGGCGGAAAGGCCCGCCACGTAGGCGACCACCGGCTTGGTCATGTGGTCGCGAATGAACTCGGCGGCCTCGGCTTCCTGTGGCCCGCCGATCTCGCCGATCATCACCACCGCGTGGGTCTCGGCATCGGCCTCGAACAGGTCGAGGATATCCCTGAAGGAAGAGCCGTTGATGGGATCGCCGCCGATGCCGACGCTGGTGGAAACGCCGATGCCTGCATCCTTCATCTGGGAGGCCGCCTCGTAGCCCAGAGTCCCCGAGCGCGACACGACGCCCACGTGGCCTTGCAGATAGATGTGGCCCGGCATGATGCCGGCCAGCGCCTTGCCAGGGCTGATGAGACCAGCGCAATTGGGGCCGATGAGGCGCATGCGGGCCTCCTGGCGGTAGCGCCGCATGTAGCGCTTTACCCTGATCATGTCGCGTGCGGGTATGCCGTCGGTGATGGCGACGCACAGGCGAATGCCGCTGTCGGCGGCCTCCATGACGGCATCGGCGGCAAACGGCGGCGGCACGAAGACGACGCTGGCCGTGGCGCCGGTTTTCTCCACCGCATCCTTCATGGTGTCGAAGACGGGGACGCCGTCGATGTTCGATCCACCCTTGCCGGGGGTGACACCGCCGACCACGTTGGTGCCGTATTGGCGCATCTCGGCGGTGTGGAAGTGGCCGATGCGGCCGGTGATGCCTTGCACGATGAAGCGTGTGTCGCGGTCGAGGAGGATGCTCATGAGGCCTTGGCCCTGACGGTGTTGCGCCACGCGGAGACGGCCCGCTGGGCGGCCTCGGCGAGAGTGTTGGCGCGGATGATGGGTAGCCCCGAGCGGGCAAGGATCTTGCGGCCCTCTTCCACATTGGTACCGGCGAGGCGGACGATGACCGGCACATCGAGGGGGTGCTTTTCCAGCGCCTGCACGATGCCCTCGGCGACCCAGTCGCAGCGATTGATGCCGGCAAAGATGTTGACGAGGATGGCCTCCACGTTGGTATCGGAGACAACCAGGCGGAAGGCCTTGCCGACCCGTTCGGGTGTGGCGCCGCCGCCGATGTCGAGGAAGTTGGCGGGCTCGCCGCCGGCCGCCTTGATCATGTCCATGGTGGCCATGGCCAGCCCGGCGCCGTTAACGATGCAGCCGATATTGCCGTCGAGGCCGACATAGGCGAGGCCGCGGTCGGCGGCGCGGGTCTCGCGCGGGTCTTCCTGCGACTTGTCGCGTAGTTCGGCGATGTGGGGCAGTCGGAACAGCGCATTGTCGTCGAAGGTCATCTTGGCATCGAGCGCCAGGATGTGATTGTCCTCGGTGATGACCAGGGGGTTGATTTCCACCATGGTGGCATCGCACTCCTCGAAGGCCTTGTAGCAGCCCAGGAGGACGGCGACGGCCTGGGTGATGAGTTCGGGCTCGATGCCGAGGCCGAAGGCGATCTCGCGGGCCTGAAATCCTTGCATGCCGACGGCTGGCTCGACGATTGAGCGGATGATGCTCGACGGCTGGCGCTCGGCGATTTCCTCGATCTCCATGCCGCCGGCGGCGGACGCCACCACCATGACGCGCTCCGACTTGCGGTCGAGGACGAGGCCCAGATAAAGCTCGCGCCTGATGGCGACGGCGCCCTCGACATAGAGGCGGTAAACCACCTTTCCCTGGGGGCCGGTCTGGTGGGTGATCAAGCGCATGCCGAACATGTCGTTGGCGGCATCCTCGACTTCGTGCTCGCTGTCGCAGACGCGCACTCCGCCGGCCTTGCCGCGCCCGCCGGTATGGACCTGCGCCTTCACCACCCACTTGTGGCCGCCAATCTCGCGCGCCCGGTAGGCGGCCTGTTCGGGCGAATAAGCCAACCCCCCGCGCGGCACCGGCACGCCGAAGCCGGCGAGGATTTCCTTGGCCTGATACTCGTGGATGTCCATGGGCGTTTTCGATCTTTGACTACTCGGCGGCTTCGGCGAGACGGGCAGCGGGGCGGGTGGCCGAAAGATATTCGACCGCTGCCGCAACGCCAGAGCCCGGCTGAAAGGCGACATCGAGGTCGCGCATCACCAGCTCCACCGACCCCAGCGCCGACAGGACCATGAGCTCGTTCAGGTCGCCGAGATGGCCGATGCGGAACACCCGGCCGTTCAGTTGCGCAAGCCCGGCGCCAAGCGACAGGCCATAGGCATGATAGGCATGGCGCAGGATGGCGTTGGCGTCGACGCCTTCGGGCACCACCACGGCGCTGACGGTGTCGGAGTACCATTTCGGCGCCTTGGCGCACAGTTTCAGGCCCCAGGCGGAAATCGCCTGGCGGACGGCGCTGGCCAGCCGGTGGTGGCGGGCAAAGACATTGTCGAGGCCTTCATCCAGCAGCATGTCGACGGAAACCCGCAAGCCGCGGATGAGATGGGTCGGCGGGGTATAGGGAAAATAGCCGTCGGCGTTGGTGCGGATCATGTCGGCGAAGTCGAAGTAGCAACGGTGGCACTTCGCCGTCCTGGCGGCGGCAAGCGCCTTGGGCGACACGCACACGATGGCGAGGCCGGCCGGCAGCATGAAACCCTTCTGGGAACCGGAAACGGCGACGTCGACGCCCCATTCGTCCATGCGGAAGTCGATGCTGGCGATGGAGGACACACCGTCGACGAAAAGCAGGGCGGGGTGTTTCGACGCCTCCAGAGCGCCGCGAACACCGGCCACGTCGGAGGTGACGCCAGTGGCGGTCTCGTTCTGGCAGACCATGACAGCCTTGATGGTGTGGGACGTGTCGGCGGCGAGGCGGCGGGCGAATTCCTCGACCGGGGTGCCCTCGCCCCATTCGACCTCGACCACCTCGACATCAAGGCCGTGGCGCTGGCAGAGATCCACCCACAGATGCGAGAACTGGCCGAAGCGGGCCATCAACACCTTGTCGCCGGGCGACAAGGTGTTGGTGATGGCGGCTTCCCAGCCGCCGGTGCCGGAAGAGGGGAAAAGGAACACCTGGCCGGTCTCGGATTGGAACACCTTCTTCAGATCGGCGAATAGCGGCAGGGTGAAGGCCGGCAGGTCGGGGGCGCGCATGTCCTCCATGGGAACGTCGATGGCCTTGCGCACCCGCTCGGGCACGTTGGTGGGTCCGGGAATGAAGAGTCCGCGCATGCCGGCCATGATGATTTCCTCCTTGACGGTCCTTGGTCGCCTGGCATCCAGGTGACATGAGATGCGATTCCACTTGCCGGAACAGCTATGCACGGGTAGGTTTTCAGCCGCAACGTTCAAAATACGTGCTTCTGGCTTACCAATAGGGTAGGTAAATACCTGCCTGTTTGGGTAGTAGTTGGGAAAAGAGCGGTTCCGTTTCCCTACCCGTCAGGATGGGGTTTGGTCGAGGGATTTTGAAACATGCCCGGTTCCGAGGCCAGATCGGCTGCCCGCACCTCCGTCATTGAGGTGGCGATCGCTGATGCCAACCCATTGATGCTGGCGGCGCTTTCGGAATTCTTCGAGCGCGATCGGCGCTTTTCACTGGTGTCGACGGCGAGCACCGCGGAAGGTTTCCTCGAAGCGGTCGGGCGGGTGCCGGTCGATGCCGCGGTCGTCGACTGGCATCTGCCGCGCATGGGGGGCGAGCGGTTACTGGAGGCGCTGAGGCGCCTGCCGCAGGCCCCGCGCATCGTCGTCTACGGCACCCCGGAAGGCTCCGATGTCGTACGCCGTGCCATGGCTGCGGGGGCGGCCGGGTTCTGCGCCAGGAGCCATGCACCGGAGCAGTTGCTCGACATCGTGCGCCAGGTGGCGGGGGGGCAGATGGTGTTTCCGTTCGTTGACGTGCGCGACCTCAATCGCGATCCGGCGGAAAACCTCACCGGGCGCGAGCGGGCACTGCTTGCAGCACTAGCCCGCGGCCTTTCCAACAAGCAACTGGCGGTCGAGTTCGCGATCTCGGTCAACACGGTGAAATTCCACCTGCGCAATCTCTACGACAAGCTGGCCATCGACAGCCGCGCCCAGGCGATTGCCTTCTACTACGCCGCCGGCATCAAGGGCGATGACGAGGCCGGCTAGCGGAATTGTCAGTTGGCTGATTAAAGACCGGTGCGACCGAATGGCACTTTGACGGCGGGTGCCGAAACGTCATTTGTCTTGCGCCCCGTAAGCCTTCGACCAAGCCAGCGGGGACATCCAGACATGAGCTTCAAGACCATCGAACAGGCACCGGCACGCCTCAACCGCAGCGAATTGGCGGTGCCTGGAAGCCAGCCGCAACTGTTTGAAAAGGCGGCGAAATCTGACGCCGATGTGGTGTTCCTCGACCTTGAGGACGCGGTTGCTCCCGACGACAAGGAAGCCGCCCGCAAGAACATCATTGCGGCCATCTCCGACATCGACTGGGGAACCAAAACCCTGTCGCTGAGGATCAACGGACTCGATACCCACTACATGTATCGCGACGTGGTGGACGTGCTGGAGCAGGCATCCGACCGCCTCGACCTGATCATGATCCCCAAGGCGGGGACCGCTGCGGACGTCTATGCGCTCGACATGCTGGTCACCCAGATCGAGACCGCAAAGGGCCGCAAGAAGCGCATCGGTTTTGAACACATCATCGAGACGGCGCTCGGCATGCAGAACATCGGCGAAATCGCCGCCGCCAGCCGGCGCAACGAAGCGCTGCATTTCGGGGTCGCCGACTATGCTGCCTCGACCCGGGCGCGCTCCACCCAGATCGGTGGGGTCAATGCCGATTACGCCGTGCTCACCGATCCCGACGAGGCCGGCAAGCGGGCCGTTCACTGGGGCGACATGTGGCACTATGCCATTGCCCGGCTGGTGGTGGCGGCGCGGGCCAACGGCCTTAGGCCGGTCGATGGTCCGTTCGGTGACTTTTCCGATCCGGACGGCTTTGCGGCGGCGGCCAGGCGCGCCGCCGTGCTCGGTTGCGAAGGCAAGTGGGCGATCCATCCGAGCCAGATTGCACTCGCCAACGAGGTGATGAGCCCGGCACCGGGCGAGGTGGAGCGGGCACGGCGCATCATCGCCGCCATGGCCGAGGCGGCAAGCGCCGGGCGTGGCGCGGTATCGCTCGATGGACGCCTCATCGACTATGCCTCGATCCGCCAGGCCGAAGTGCTGGTCGCCAAGGCGGCGCAGATCGCCGGGCGGTGAGAAGCGAGGCTGCCGGCAGGCCAGTCGAGACTTCAGGGTAACAAATATTTGCGCTTGGTCATTGAATTCTTCGCGAAAATCGGTATATGTGCGCGTCGCGTGTTACATTTGTTTGGTGCTACCGATTGGTCGGTCTTCCGATCGGCCTAGTTATCCCCTGACAATGTGAGCGATCTATTGACCGTGGCGTCACATGGGGTGGCGGGCGGTTTCAACACTCCTGTTAGGGGAAATTGACTATGGTTACTGGCACTGTGAAGTTCTTCAATGCGACCAAGGGCTTCGGTTTTATCGAGCCGGAAGACGGCTCCAAGGACGCTTTCGTTCATATCTCGGCCGTGGAGCGCGCCGGCCTCTCGACGCTGCGCGAAGGCCAGAAGGTCAGCTTTGATCTCGTCGCCGACCGCAAGAGCGGCAAGATGGCGGCCGACAATCTGAAGGTCGAGGACTGATCACGCATCGAGCACTGAGGTGGCCGGAGAAGCCGGGGGAGGGGATGATCCCATTCCCTTCATCGGATAGCTGATCCGCTTGCCTGGTTTAGAGCTACATGGCCCCGCAGCCTTCATGGCCGCGGGGCTTTATATTTGCCATTTTGCAAGTCTAGTACTTTGTGCATTCACCGCGCCCACCCGGGCGCAATGGAGGTCGACATGGCCAAGGGTCAGAAACGCAGCAACAAGGAAGTCAAGAAGCCCAAGGCGGCAAAGAAGCCGGCCGTCGAGCCAGCAACCTCGGCATTCAGCAAGGGCACCCGCAACCCGGTTCAGATGCCCAAGAAGAAATAACCCTTGGCCGCTGCTTCAGGCCGCCAGTTTCTGCAGGCGCTCAAGCAGCATGGCTGGATCGAAGGGCTTGTTGAGAACCCCCGTCACCATGACATCGCGCATGGCTGACAAGGTGTCGGCATGCTCGGCCGCATGGCCGGTGATGATGATGGTCGGCACTTCGTTGTGCTCGTTGCGCAAGGTCGAATAGACCTCCATGCCGTCGATCAGCGGTAGCTTGAGGTCGAGGATCATGACGTCGACGCCGCCGGCGTGCACCTTGTCGAGGGCGTCCTGGCCGTTGTTCACCAGTTCGCAGCGGTAGCCGGCCGAGACGATCATCGCCTGCAGTTCGGGACCGAAATCGGGATCGTCCTCGGCGACCAGCACCAGGCCTGCCGGCCTGATGTCTTCCAGCACCCCGAGCACCCGGTTGAGGTCGACGGGCTTGCCGAGAACGCCCATGGCGCCGTGGGCAATGGCCTGCTGCACCAGTTGCTCGACGCTGAAGCCGGTCATCATGTAGACCCGGGCGTCGGGCCTGAGCTTGCGAATCTCGAAAAAGCTGTCGACGCCGTTCTTGCCGGGCATCATGATGTCCATGAAGGCGATGTCGAAATCGCCGTCGCGATAGGCGGCAACGGCGCTTTCGCCATTATAGGCGACCTGCACTACGTGGCCTTCCATCTCGAACAGCTCGGCGAGCGAATCGGCGGCGTCAGTATCGTCGTCGACCACGAGAATCTTCAGCGAATTTGCCATTATGCGGCCTCCTTGCGGGTTTGCTTTAGCGGGAACCAGGCGGTCATGGTGGTGCCCTTGTCGTCGGCGGTTTCGATGTCGAGTCCGCCGCCATGCTGTTCGAGTATCTTCTCCACCGCCGGTATGCCCAGGCCGACGCCGAAGCTCTTGGTGGTGAACAAGGGTTCGCGGATCTTCACCAGGTTGTGGGCAGAGATGCCGGGGCCGTTGTCGGCGACCGCGATCTCGATGCCGCGCGGGGTCAGATGTGATGAGATGACGATGCGGGGATTGTCGATGCGCTGCGGTGGCGGGGTATCGCCCTTGCCGACCATGGCCTCGGACGCGTTGGTGAGGAGATTGATCAGCACGCGCTGCATGCGCCCGGCGTCGAATTCGGCCTGTTGATCGCCGAGCCCCAGATGGCATTCCAGCGCCACCGATGCCGGCAGCCGCTGGGCCTCGTCCTCCACCAGGCTGGCGATCCAGTCATCTACACGAACAGCTTCGAGCTGCAGCGCCTTGGAGCGGGCGAAGTCGAGCAATTCGGTGATGATATTGTCGCAGCGCACGATGCCGTTGGTGATGCGCTTGAGGGGCGCTTCGATGCCGATGTCCTTGTCCTTGGTCTTGCGCTCGATGAGGAAGGCGGCGGTGCGCACGGCGCCCAGCGGATTGCGGATTTCGTGGGCGACGGTGGCGGTGAGCTGGCCGAGCTGAGCCATCTTGCCCTTGCGGATGATCTCGTCCTGCGCGGCTTGCAGCTTTTGCATGTGATCGGCAAGGTCGCGGTTCAAGGTGATGACCCGTTCGTTCACCTGCTGAAGTTCACCTGCCATCGCGCGTGTCTCGGCCTCCGAGCGCAACGCCTCGTCGCGCGCTGCCGTCACCTGAACCAGATGTTGGCGCCGGTCGCGAGCGAACGACAGGATCAGCGCTCCGATCGACAGGAAGATCACCCCGAGGGAGGCACACAGTATGCTGGCCCCGCGATTGACCAGCATGCCGAACCAGGCGGCGGTGTCGGTAATGTCCACATAAGTCTTGATGGCACCGATGAAGCCGTCCTGACCCATGACCGGTATGGTGACCTCTGTCACCAGGCGCGGCGCATTGGCGTCGGTGCCGCCGTTCAAACGATGCCACATCAAGCCGTCGATCTCGGAAGCCTTCTTGATGTTGTGCCTGACCAGGATGTTGCCGTTGGCGACGCGCTTGGCGAAGTCGACGTTGTCTTCGGTGGTGCCGACCTTCGACAGGTGCGATGACCAGAAGATCTTGCCGTTCTTGTCGATGAGGCCGTAGCGGTAGATGTCGGTGGCCTGCAGCAGATCGTACAGCCGCGACTTGTCGGCGGCGGTAATGCTGGCGGTCTCGAAGGAGACCTTGCCGAGCTGCAGGGATTGCAGTGCCCTTTGCGTCCATGCCCGGGCCTGGCGTTCGGCCTGCATCTGCGCCATCTCGCCCCCGAACATGTGGGCCGAATACCAGGCCGCGGCGATGATTGCGAACCCGCCCAGCGCCAGGGCGATCAGCGCTGCGGCGAACTTGCGGTCTCCATCGGCGTGTACAGCCGCTATGGCCATGTCCTTGCTCCCCGAAAATGCCGGCGCAGACCGCGGCCTTGCGCCCGGCGGCTCTCCTCGGCAACCAACAAAGCAAATGAGGCTTAAGATTGCATTGATGGGAAGGTGGCAAAGTTTCATTAACTGCTACAAGGCATTATCGCGATCGGGCCAAAGTGCCGAAAGACCATCCAGAGGTTTCCAAGTGGTTTCAATGAGTGTCGCGCCGCCGACCAGCGCCAGTTTTCCACATCCGCATGCGGTGCGCGACAGCGCCCGCGTGCTGGTGGTCGATGACGAAGTCGACGCGGCCACTGGCGTGAAGGAGATCCTGGAAGCCGAGGGTCATCTGCTCGGGGTCGCCCATGACGGGCCGAGCGCCATGCAGGCCGCCATCATGATGAACCCGGATGTCGCCTTCGTCGATCTGAGGTTGAAAGGCGAGTATGGGCTTGATGTCATCGAGGCGCTGAGATCCAAGTTCCCCGACCTTGTGTGTGTGGTGCAGACGGGCGAGTCGGACTCATCCGTCGTCATCTCGGCCCTGCGCCAGGGTGTCTATGACTATCTGGTCAAACCGCTCGATCCCGAACAGCTCATTTCAGTGGTTGCGCGGGCGGCTGAAAAGGTAGCGCTGCAGGACGAGCGTCGGGTGATGATGGACCAGCTGGCCAGGGCGCGCGATCGCGCCGAACTGGCGAGCCGCTCGAAGACCGAATTCCTGACCCGCATGAGCGCCGGCCTCGGACGCCAGTTCGATGTGATCGTCAAGGCCGCGGGCGATATTGCCGCCGAAGCGCACGGGCCGGCCGGCGCGTCGGCTTATGTAGAGGACGGGCGCATGATCCTGGCGGGCGCCACGCGTCTCGGCGAGGTGATGCGATGGATCGGCGAACTCGGCCAACTGGAGGCCGGCGGCATGCGGGCCAAGACCGCCGAGTTCGATTTGCGCAGCGTCATCGACAGTGTCATGGCAACGTTCCGTCAGGCCATGACCGAGAAGTCACTCAATGCCAGCGTGTCAGTGGCCGACGGGTTGCCGCTGCTGACCACCGATGCCGACCACATGCGGCGCATCCTGAGCCATCTGGTGTCCAACGCGGTCAAGTTTTCGCGGCCCCGCGGGCGCGTCGAGGTGCACGCGCTGATCGATCCGGCGGGTGATCTGCGCATTCGGGTAATCGACAACGGGATCGGTATGGAACAGGACAAGATCCGCATTGCCATGACGCCGTTCGGGCGCCTCGGCGATGGCGGCAACGATCCCTTCAGCGTCGGGCTGGGGCTGCCGCTGGCGGAGAAATATGCGCATTTGCTCGGCGGGCGGCTGGGGTTGGCGTCCAAGACCGGCGCCGGCACCATCGTCGAACTCAATTTCCCGCAAGAACGGGTGCTGCACCCGGCCCAGACGGCGGCTTCGGCCTGATCAGAATTTCGCGGCGTTGATCCACAGGTGCACCAGGATCGAGGCGGCATAGCCGAGCGCTATGGCCCAGGTCCAGCGCATATGGGTGGAGAAGGTGTAGACGCCGCGCGCCTGGCCCAGAAGGGCCACGCCGGCGGCTGAACCGATGGCCAGGAGCGAACCGCCGACGCCGGCCGTCAGGGTGATGAGCAGCCACTGGCCGTCGGCCATGGGGGGGTTCATGGTGAGGACGGCATAGGTGAGGGGGATGTTGTCGACGATGGCCGACAGGACACCGACGACGACATTGGCCCAGGTTGGGCCGATACCCAGATAGAGGACCTTGGAGACCAGGGCGAGATAGCCCACTACCCCGAGGCCGCCGACAGCGAAGATGATGCCGAAGAAGAACAGCAGCGTGTCCCACTCGACGCGGGCAATCTCCTTGAACGAATCGAGCACCATGTCGGCGTTGTTGCGACGGCGACCCTTCACCTGCAGCATGTAGGCCCACAGCTGCAGATAGCCCAAACCCAGCATCATGCCGAGCGCCGGCTGCAGGCCGAGGAAGTTCTTGAAGCACACGGCGGTGATGATGGTGGCCGCGAACAGCACGATGACGCCGCGTCCGCCGGGCTTCATGCGTACCGCTTCGGTGTGCGGCTCGGGCTTTTCGTTGGGCACCGCGAAGGTCATCAGGGCGGCGGGAATGACGTAGTTGACCAGCGCCGGCACGAACAGGGCAAAGAACTCGAAGAAGGACAGCTTGCCCTTCTGCCACACCATCAAGGTGGTGATGTCGCCGAATGGCGAAAAGGCGCCGCCGGCATTGGCAGCGACCACGATATTGATGCACGACAGCGCCACGAAGCGCGGCGAGCCGCGCCCGACGGCAATGACCACGGCGCTCATCACCAGCGAGGTGGTGAGGTTGTCGAGCACCGACGACAAGAAGAACGATACCGTGCCGGTGATCCAGAACAGCTTGCGGTAATCGAGGCCGAGACCGACGAGCTTGACACGCAGGACGTCGAAGGCGCGACGCTCTTCAAGCGTGTTCACATAGGTGATGGCCACCAGGATGAACAACAGCAGTTCGCCATATTCGAAGAAGGTGTGGGCGGCCGCCTCGTTGGCCGTGGGCGCCATGCCGTTTGCGGCATAGGCGATGCCGATGATGCCCCAGATGAGCCCCGCCGCCATCAGCACCGGCTTGGACTTTCGCATCTGCGTGGTTTCTTCGAAGATGACGAAAATGTAGGCGGCGACGAAGATGAAGAGGCAGGTATAGCCGGCCATGTGATTGGTGAGGTCGATCAGCCCGCTCGGCGCGACGGTCTCGGCGTGGGCGGTTAAGGTGGAGCCGAAGACGAGCGCCACGGCAAGAAGCAAGGACCGGATGGGCATGGACTGGGAAACCTGGGGCTGGAAAACCTGGACAGGACGAATGGAGGCGCAAACTAGGACGTCAATCTACCTATGACAATTGGCTTTCCGGCATGCGGCGCGGGTCACATGACCGCAGCGTTGATCCACAGGTGGACGATGACCGAAGCGGCATAACCAAGGGCGATGGCCCATGACCATTTCAGATGGCTGAAGAAGGTATAGGTGCCGCGCGCGGTGCCCATGAGGGCGACGCCGGCGGCCGAACCGATGGACAACAGCGAGCCGCCAACCCCGGCGGTGAGGGTGATGAGCAGCCACTGGCCATGCGACATCTCCGGGTTCATCGTGAGGACCGCGAACATCAACGGGATGTTGTCGACGATGGCCGACATGACGCCGATGGCGGTATTGGCGAAGGTGGCGCCCATGCCGACATAGAGGTAGGCGGACATGTGCTGCAGATAGCCGATGACGCCGAGGCCGCCGACGGCGAAGATGATGCCGAAGAAGAACAGCAGGGTGTCCCACTCCACCCGCTCGATCTGCTTGAAGCTATCGAAAAACATGTCGCCGTCGTTCTTGCGGCGGCTCTGGATTTTCAGGACGTAGCTGAGGGCCATGAGGTATCCCAGACCCAGCATCATGCCCATGGCCGGCGGCAGGTGGAGAAAGTTCTTGAACGACACGGCGGTGGCGATGGTGCAGGCGAACAGGATGATGACCGCCACGCCTCCCGGCTTCAGCCGCACGTGTTCTTCCAGCGCCTCGGGCGTCACCTTCGGCACGGCGAAATGCATGATGACGGCGGGAATGATGTAGTTCACCAACGAGGGGACGAAGATGGCGAAGAACTCGGTGAACTCGAGCTTGCCCTGCTGCCACACCATCAAGGTGGTGATGTCGCCGAAGGGCGAATAGGCGCCGCCGGCGTTGGCCGCCACCACCACGTTGATGCAGGCCAGTGAGACGAAGGCGGGCGAGGTTCGCCCCACCGCCATCACCACGGCGCCGAGGATCAGCGAAGTGGTGAGGTTATCGAGCATCGGCGACAGGAAGAAGGCGATCCAGCCGGTGATCCAGAACAGCTGGCGGTAGGACATTCCCATGCTGACGAGCCTGGCTCTCAGCACATCGAAAACGCGGCGCTCCTCGAGGGTGTTTACATAGGTGATGGCCACCATGAGGAACAGGAACAGTTCGCCGTATTCGAGGATGGTATGGCGGGCGGCAGCGTTGAGGGCATCGTCGTGGCCGGTGCCCATATAGGCGATGGCGATGAAAGCCCAGATGAGGCCGGCTGCCAGCATCACCGGCTTCGATTTGCGCAGGTGGATCACTTCCTCGAAGATCACCAGCATGTAGGCGAGGATGAACAAGACGAGGGCGATGAGGCCGAGCGGATGGGTGGTGAGATCGAGCGGGGTCAGGTTGCCCGAGGCCTCGCTTGAGGCGGCAACGGCCGGAGCGCTGGCGGCGAACATGAACAATGCCGCTGCAATCAAACCGCGCATCCAGTCAGCCATTAATTGGTTCTCCTACGCGCCGGCATCGTGGGATGTGGTATCCCACGCCGCTTGTCAGGGCCTTTCTTACCATGCGAGAGGTCTGACGCAAGGCCCGATCATGGCGAGGGACGCCTGGTTGGACCCCCTTGTTATCATCGTTCCAGCATGACGAGGCGTGAATGCGCCGCCCGCGCACCCAGTCGGTCACCCATATGCCTCCAATCCGTCATCGCGGGACTTGATCCCGCGATCCATTCCGCCGACCTCGCCGCCTGCCGTGACGCCAACGGCACGGATGCCGGCAGCAAGTGCCGGCATGACGATGGTGAGTGGGTTGGCGACCCCGCGCCCCAAAGTGTCATCGTCGGGCTTGACCCGACGACCCAGGGGCCGCACGGCATGGCCCCTCAGTCACAACCATCCCGCTACCACACCGCCTGCCGCAGCCTTCGCGGCCGCCACCCACCCCCACAACCGTCACCCCGTGGCTTGACCACGGGGTCCATGCCGCTACCGCCGCCACATGCCGCGACCCCGGCGGGATGGATGCCGGGATCAAGTCCCGGCATGACGACAATGGAGGGGCATGCGCCCCCGCCCCTTCCCAACAGAGTGTCATCGTCGGGCTTGACCCGACGACCCAGGGGCCGCACGGCATGGCGCCTCAGTCACAACCACCCCGCTGCCACACCGCCTGCCGTAGCCTTCGCGGCCGCCACCCACCCCACAACCGTCACCCCGTGGCTTGACCACGGGGTCCATGCCGCCCGCCTCACCGCATGCCGCAGCCCCGGCGGGATGGATGCCGGGATCAAGTCCCGGCATGACGATGGTGATGGGGAAGGGATCAGGAACAAAATCACCGAGTCCAACAAATAATCCTTGACAAACGGATTATAATGTTCTATGTTTGTTCCCGTTGGTCTCCTACTCCCGGGGCGTGGCTCGCGAGCCGTCCGGTCACGGGGAGGCGGATGTGGCTCTCCGTTCGCAGTCCCTACG
>Ga0315540_10000038_pt1 | contig 60291 bp, 35 predicted proteins | sample SalMarSW160110MG_FD_203677 | JGI IMG/M metagenome (GOLD analysis project Ga0315540, IMG submission 203677) | Salt marsh sediment microbial communities from the Plum Island Ecosystem LTER, Massachusetts, United States - Salt Marsh Sediment SW1601-10 ...
TGGCCCCCCGTGGGGGGCCGCTGGGGCCTGCTCTACGCGGTCGTGATCGCGGCCCTCGCGATCGAGATCGCGCTCATGGCGTGGCTGACGGGGACGTTCCGGTGAGGCCGCTCGACGCGGTCGTGCTGGCGGGGACGCTGCTGGTGTTCGTCGCCTACGGGCTGTGGCGCTCGCGCTCGACGCGCGACCTGCCCGCGTTCCTCGTCGCCGGGCGGGCGATGTCCTGGCCGATCGTCGCACTGTCGGTCATGGCGACGCAGGCGAGCGCGGTGACGTTCATCGCCACGCCCGGGCAGGGCTACGCGGGCGGCCTGTCGTTCGTCCAGTTCTACCTCGGGCTGCCCCTCGCGATGGTCGTCCTGTGCGTCACCGCGGTCCCGCTCTACCAGCGGCTTCGCGTCGCGACCGCGTACGAGTTCCTCGAGAAGCGCTTCGACGGCAACGTTCGCACGCTGGCGGCGGGACTCTTCCTGCTCCAGCGTGGCCTCGCCGCGGGCATCACGCTGCTGGCGCCGGCGATCGTGCTGTCCGTGGTGCTCGGCTGGGACCTGCGCGTGACCTGCCTGCTGCTCGGGGCCCTCATCGTCGGCGTCACGACGATCGGGGGGTCGCGCGCGATCGCGCAGGCGCACGCCCTCCAGTTCACGATCATCCTCGCGACCATGGCGGTGGCCTTCGTCCTCGCGCTGCACCGCCTGCCCGCGGACGTCGGCCCCGGCGACGCGCTGGCCGTGGCCGGGAGCCTCGGCCGGCTGAATGCGGTCGACACGCACTTCGACCCGCGCGGGAGCTACAACCTGTGGGCGGGACTGCTCGGCGGGTTGTTCCTGCAGCTGTCCTACTTCGGCACCGACCAGTCGCAGGTCGGGCGCTACCTTGCCGCCCGCTCGACGGGCGAGAGCCGCATGGGGCTGATCGTGAACGGCCTGCTCAAGGTGCCGATGCAGTTCTTCATCCTGCTGCTCGGCGTGCTCGTGTTCGTCGTCTTCCAGTTCGAGCGCACGCCGCTGTTCTTCGACCCCGCCGGCGCCACGAAGGCCGCGTCCGGACCCTACGCCGCCGAGTGGCACGCCCTCGAGGCGCGGCACGACGCGGCCGGCGAGGCGCGCTCCCGGGCCCTGCGCGACTGGCTCGCGAGCCGGCGGGCCGGCGACGCGGCGGCGACCGCGGCGGCCGAGGCGCGCGTGCAGGCCGAGGTCGCGCGCGCGGCGGGCGTGCGCGAGTCCGCGCTCGCGGTGCTGCGGGAGACGGAGCCGGGCGCGAACACGAACGACACGAACTACGTGTTCCTGCGCTTCGTGCTCGCGAGCCTTCCCGCGGGCTTCGTGGGGCTCGTGCTCGCCGCCGTCTTCGCCGCCTCGATGAACTCGAGCTCGTCCGAGATCCACGCCCTCACCGCGACGACCATCGTGGACGTGGTCCGGCGCCTGCCCGGTGCGCCGGCCGACGAGGCGCGGCTGCTCGGGTGGACGCGCGGCGTGAACGTGTTCTGGATCGCGTTCGCCAGCATCTTCGCGCAGTTCGCGGGTCGCTCGGGATCGCTGGTCGAGACCGTGAACCAGCTCGGTTCGCTCTTCTACGGCACGATCCTCGGCATCTTCCTGTGCGCGTTCTTCGTCCGCCGCGCCGGCGGGCGGGCGGTGTTCACGGCCGCCCTCGTCGCCGAGGCGCTGGTCGTCGCCTGCTGGAAGCTCGACCTGGTCTTCTGGCTCTGGTTCAACGTCGTCGGCTGCGTCGCCACGGTCGCGATCGCCGCGGCGCTGGCCGCCCTCGGGCCCGCGTGGCGGGCCCGCACCGCCGCCTGAGAACGCGACGGCCGCGACGCGGAGCAGGCGTCGCGGCCGCGGCGGGACTCCGGGCTACTTCGCGGTCCACTCCGCGAGCAGCTTCTCCATCGGCTCGACCTGGGACGCGGAGACGTCCTTGTCGGCCTTGCCCAGCGCGATCGCCCTCTTCATCTGCGCGATCGCGTCCTTCCTCTTCCCGGCCTTCTCGGCGAAGCGCGCCGCCAGCGAGACCGTCTGGAAGTTCTCCTTTGCCTGCGCGGCGCGGTCGCTCCAGCCCGCCGCCTCGTCGAGGCCCACGCCGTTCTCGAGGCACCAGGAGGCGGCGCGCTGGGGCGTGCGCCAGTCGTCGGACGCCGCCGCCGCGACGGCGGCCCGGGCGTCCTCCAGCACCACGGCGCTCACGTCCACCGCGAGGTGGATCGGCACGCGCAGCTTCTCCCACCGCAGCGCCAGGTCGGCCTCGGAGGGCGACGTGGGATCGAACGTGAACTGCAGGCGCTCGACGAAGTCGGCCGGCTGCGGCTTCACGGTCACGCGCAGCACGTCTTCCTTCGGGTCGTAGGTCGTGCCGCGCCAGAGGTTCTCCTGGCGGGTGAACGCCACCTGCCACTCGTCCTGCCCGGGCACGGTCACGATGGCGTAGCGGCCGGCGGGCAGGGGCTTGCCCTCGACCGTGAAGTCGTCGCCGGCGGTGAGGGTCGTGGCGGCGTTCGCTCCCGTGCGCCAGGGCTGGTCCCAGGGCACGAGGCCGCCCCAGATCGTGCGGCCCTTGACCCCGGGCCGCGAGTAGGTGAGCGAGAACTCGGTGGTGCCGATCGTCTGCGTGACGCCCGCGCCGGGGCTCAGGGCGGGCAGCGTCAGGGTCGCCTGTGCGACGGCGGGCGCGGCGAGCGCCGCGAGCGCCAGCGCCGCGGCGGGGGTGGAGAGGGTACGCATGGGGCCTCCCAGGGTGGACGGATGGGGTGGGCGCGGTCGCGCCCCGGGAACGGGCGGCGGGGGACCATAGCCGCCGTCCACGAGGGGCCGCAAGGCGGACCCGGGCCGGAACGAGGAACGCCGCGCCCGGAAGGCGCGGCGTTCACGAGGGAGGACTCGTGCGGAGGGCGCGCGGTCCCGGGCGGGCCGTCCGGCGGCTCCTCCCCGGATCAGGCCGCCCGCTTCACCAGCCCCTGCAGCACCGGCTGCAGCCGCGCGAGCTGCACCTGGAGGTCCCGCCACGCCGCGTGCGCGTCGCCCAGCTGGCCGCTGCGCGCGATCATCTCGAGCCGCAGCGCCGCGTCGGCCGCCGGCTTCGCGGCCAGCGTGAGCAGCAGGCCCTTGAACGTGTGCGCCGCGCGCGCCAGGGTGGGCGCGTCCCCGGCCGCGAGCGCGCCGGTGATCTCGCGCTCCTGGGAGGGCTGGTCGTGCAGGAACGTCGCGACGATGTCCTGCAGCACCTCCGGGTCGCCCTCCATGTTGAGGCTCAGCCGCTCCCGGTCGAGCACCTCGGCGTCCGCCGACGCCGCCGGCGGCGGGGTGGCGGAGGACGCCGAGCCCGCCCGGTTCGGGAACAGCCGGTTGAGCGTTCCGAAGAGCTCGCCCGCGTTGATCGGCTTCGACACGTAGGCGTCCATGCCGGACTGCAGGCACTTCTCGCGGTCGCCGGTCATGGCCAGCGCGGTGAGCGCGATCACGGGCAGGTGCCCGCCCGTGGCCCGTTCGCGCTCGCGGATCTTCCCCGTCGCCTCGAACCCGCCCATGCGCGGCATGTGCACGTCCATGAGAACGACGTCGAACGAATCGCGCGCGAGGGCATCGAGGGCCTGCAGACCGTCGTTCGCGACCGTCACTTCGTGCCCGCGCTTCTGCAGCATCGTGACCGCGAGCTTCTGGTTCACGAAGTTGTCTTCGGCGAGCAGCACCTTGAGCGGGGCCTCACTCGGACCGGCGGAGCCGGGATTCGGGGCGTTCATGTCCGTGACGTCCTTCGTTGGGACCGGCGCCGGGGAATCGGGGGCGGCCGCGCCGGCGCCGAGAACCCGCGCGACGACCTGATAGAGCTGCTTCTGGGAAATGGGTTTCGTCAGGTAGGCGGCCATGCCCAGCTCGCGGCTGCGCGCCGCGTCGCCGCTCTGGCCGCCGGAAGTGAGCATCATGATCGTCGAGCCGGTCACGCCGGGCATGTCGCGCATGCGCTCCGCCAGCTGCAGCCCGTCCATCTCGGGCATGTGGTAGTCCACGACGATCAGCGCGAAAGGCGTGTTCTCGGCCTTCGCCCGCCACAGCTCGGTGAGCGCGGACTGGGCGCCGTCGACGACGGTCACGGCCATGCCCAGCGCCGCGAGCTGCTCCGCGAGGATGCGGCGATTCGTCGCATTGTCGTCGACGACCATCGCGCGCAGGTCCTGGAGCGAGCCGCGCTCGATCGGCTCGGGCGGAGCCCCGGCCGTCTGAAGTCCGAGCTGCAGCGTGAAGTGGAACGTCGTGCCGCGCCCGGCCTGGCTCTCGACCCAGAGGCGGCCGCCCATCATCTCGACCAGGCGCTTGCAGATGGTCAGGCCCAGGCCCGTGCCGCCGTACCGGCGCGTCGTCGAGTTGTCGGCCTGCGTGAACGCCTCGAAGATGGTCCTCAGCTTCTCGGGCGCGATCCCGATGCCGGTGTCGGCCACCGAGACGTGAAGGCTCGCGGTGCCGGCCTCCCGGTCCTCCTCGTCCACGCGCACGACGATCTCGCCGCGCTCCGTGAACTTGATCGCGTTGCCGACGAGGTTGACGAGGACCTGCCGGAGCCGCACCGGGTCGCCGACGACGGCCTCGGGCACGTCGGGGCGGACGTCGCAGACGAGCTCGATGCCCTTCTGGTGGGCGCGCAGCGCCACGGTGCGCAGCGCGTTGTCTACCTCGGTGCGCAGCTCGAAGCCGGTCGAGTCGAGGTCGAGCCGCCCGGCCTCGATCTTCGAGAAGTCGAGGATGTCGTTGATGACCGAGAGGAGCGTGTCCGCCGACGAGCGGGCGGTCTGCAGGTAGTCCCGCTGCTCGCCCGTGAGCTGCGTGTCGAGCGCGAGCTCGGTCATCCCGATCACGCCGTTGAGCGGCGTGCGGATCTCGTGGCTCATGTTCGCGAGGAACTCGCTCTTCGCGCGGCTCGCCTCCTCGGCGCGGTCGCGCGCCGCGGTCAGCTCGGTGTTCGTCTGCACGAGCTCCGCCGTGCGGGCCTGGACCTCGGACTCGAGGTGCTCCTGGTGCTCCTGCAGCTGAATGTCGCGCGTCTGGATCTGCCCGAGCATGCCGTTGAAGCCGTCGATCAGCTGCCCGATCTCGTCGCGGCCCTCCGACACGGCCCGCGCGCCGTAGTCGCGCTCGCATGTGACCCGCTCCGTCACCGACGCGAGGTGCAGCAGGGGCCGCGAGATCATCCGCTGCAGGCGCGAGGCGAGCAGGAGCGCCACGGCCGAGGCCGCGACGAGCACCCAGCCGAGGATCATCGCGTACCGGCGGATGCGGGCCTTCATCTCGAGCAGGTCCGAGCGGATGTACACGGTGCCGATCCGCTCGCCGTCGAGCAGCACCGGCTGCACGACCGCGAGCCAGTCGTCGTGCATGCCGGCGTCGGCGACCTGAGCGCGGCCGGGCCACGGCGTGTCGCTGCCCGGGTCGCGCCGGTAGGTCGAGAACACTTCGCCCGACGCCCGGTACATGCAGGCGGAGATGACGTGGTGCTGGGCGCGGAGCGCCGAGAGCGCGTCGCGCGCGGCGCCGGCGTCGTCGAAGGTGAGCGCGGCGGTGCTGTTGTTCGCGATCACGTCGCCGAGGATCGAGAGGTCGCGGGCCATCGACTTGCGGAACGTGAGCAACTCGTAGCCGAGGAACGCGCCGCACGCGAGCAGCAGGACGATCACGCTCGTGAGCATCGTGATCAGCGTCAGCTTGTGGCGGATCGAGAGATCGTGCAGGAACCTCATGGACCCGCCACCACGTCGCTGTTGACGACCCGCGCCAGCGCGAGCAGCTTGGCGCTGATGTGCAGCCCGTTGCGCTCCGCGTGGCCGAGGTTGATCTCGAAGCGGACCCGTCCGGATTCCTCCGCGAAGCCGACCATGCCGCCGTGCGCGGTGAACGCCGGGGTGTCGGCCACCGTGAGCACCGGGGCGTTCGCGACCTGGACGAGAACGTCCGCCAGGTGCGGCGTCTCGGACGCGGCGACGTAGAGGATCTGACTGCCCTGCGCATCCTGCGCGCGGCGGGCGAAGCGGACGTAGACGGGCTTGCCGTTGATCGTCTTCGTGCTGAGCAGGTTCGCGAGGACGGCGGCGAGGTCGTCCTCGCCGAGGATCGTGAAGACGAGCTGGCCGTTCGAACCCGCGAGCGTGGACTCGGGCCACTGCACGAACTTCGCGATGTTCCACAGCATCTCGGACTTCTTCTCGTTCGGGTCGGGCGAGCCCGCCGAGACGATCGCCGGGACCAGCGCCAGTGCGAGCAGAAGGGCCGTCGCGAGGGCCGGGCGGGAAGCGAAGCGGGCGGGAGACGGGTGCGCACCGGCGCGTTCGTTCGCGCCGGGGCGCATCGGAACGCCGGGCGTGTTCCCGGCGGAGCAACGCTCGTGATCCCGTGCCGACTGAACGACGGGGGAGGTCCGCAAGGCTTCGTCTCCGTGGAAGCAGGCTGTCCGAGGAATGGCTCCGGGCTTTCATCGGCACGCGCTCCTGCGGAACTTGAGGAATACCCTCGACATTCGGCGCGAGTGGCCCCTTTGGCCGACCCGGAAAGACCGCCGTCCGGGGGGACCGCCGGGCCGGAAGCCGCTGCCGACTCCGATATCAGTCGCGCCCGCCGGGATAGCGCATGCCGCGCAGCTCGCGGTAGAGCCGTACGGCGTAATGGTCCGTCATCCCGGAGACGTGGTCGGTGAGCCCGAGCAGCCTCTCGTATGGCGGGAGATCGGCGAACAGCGCGGGCAGCAGCCGTGCGAGGTGTCCCGCGCGCAGGGACCGCGGCGAGGCGAACGCGTCCGTGAAGATCGCGAGCAGGCCCTGGATCGCCTCGGCCCCGGTCAGCTCCATCTTCAGCACGTCGCGGGCGCGGTAGCACCGCTCGAGGCAGGTGGCGCCGATCGCCTCGAGCGCCTCCCGCGCCGGAATCCCGCCGGCGAGCGGGCCGTCGAACGTGCCGTCGAGGATGCCGTCGAGGCGCGCGACGAAGAGATCGGCGAACTGGTGGACGAGCGTCTCGACCGCGGCCGCGCGCAGCGCGTCCGCACGGTCGAACTTCGCGGCCCACGACAGCGCGCGGCCCTCGCCGGGCGTCGGGGCGCCGGCGGCGAGCGGCTCCATGAGGCCGAGGTAGGCGGGTTCGTCCACGTAGCGGAGCCGATAGCCGTCCTCGAGGTCCAGGATGTTGTAGGCGATGTCGTCCGCGGCCTCGGTCAGGAACGCGAGCGGGTGCCGCCGCCACGCGGGCCGGCCGCCGGGATCGCGCGCGAGGCCGAGCGCCGCCGCGGTCGCCTCCCAGGCCGCGCGGTCCGCCGCGAGAACGCCGTGCTTCTTGCGGCTCGCGAGGCCGGCCGCGCGGTCGGCGGCCGCGGCGGTGCAGGGATACTTGACCAGCGCGCCGAGCGTGGCGTGGGTCGGGTCGAGGCCGTGGCCGCGCAGCGGCCGCTCGAGCCGCGTGACGATGCGGAAGGTCTGCGCGTTGCCCTCGAAGCGCTCGAAGTCGGCCTTCTCCTCCGGCGCGAGATCCGCCCAGGGCCCCGACGCCGGAGCGGCGCGGAAGAACTCCTGGATGGCCTCCTCGCCGACGTGCCCGAACGGCGGGTTGCCCAGGTCGTGCGCGAGGCACGCCGCGGCCACGCAGTCGCCGAAGTCGCGGTCTTCCAGCCTCCCGGCCAGATCGGCCCGGTCGGCGAGGATGCGCCGGCCGGCCAGGGTGCCGAGCGAGCGCCCGATCGCCGCGACCTCGAGGCTGTGCGTGAGCCGCGAGTGGACGTGGTCGTCGTAGGGCAGCGGGAAGACCTGCGTCTTGTCGGCCATCCGGCGGAAGGGCCCGCTGAACAGCACGCGGTCGTGGTCCCTCTGGAAGGGCGTCCGGGCCCGGGCGGAGGAGTCCGGAGCGCCGGAGCGGCGGCCCGGGTCGAGCAGCTGCAGCCAGTCGTGCGGCATCGTGCGGGGGTCTCCGGTCCTCGTGTGCGGCGTCGGGTCGGGCAGTATGGCCCAGGCCCCTCCGGGGCGCGAGGCGACCGGATTTTCCTCACGGCGAGCGGTTGTTGCGGGTGCCCGAAGAGGGTGCGTAAACTGCGGGGTGCTCGACCCCGCAGGCCCGTGTGCGTCGTTTCCGGGCCCCGGCGAACGGGTTGAAGAAACGCGATCTCGCAAGAAAGGCGGTTCTCGCCATGAACAAGAAGTTGGAGACCTGGGTGAAGGAAGCGGCGGCCATGTGCCAGCCGGAAGGTGTGGTGTGGTGCGACGGCTCCGACGCGGAATACCAGGAGATGCTGCGCCTGATGGAGCACGCCGGAACCGCGATCCGGCTCGCCGAGGGGAAGCGGTCCAACAGCATCCTCGTGCGTTCGGATCCCGCCGACGTCGCGCGCGTCGAGGAGTTCACGTTCATCTGCTCGAAGTCCAAGGACGACGCCGGCCCGACGAACAACTGGCGTGACCCGGACGAGATGCGCAAGACGCTCACGGGGCTCTTCACCGGCTGCATGAAGGGCCGCACGATGTTCGTCATTCCCTACAGCATGGGTCCCATCGGCTCCCCGATCGCGAAGATCGGCGTCGAGCTGACCGACTCGCCCTACGTCGTCGCCAGCATGCACATCATGGCGCGCGTCGGCACCCGCGTCCTCGAGGTGCTCGGGGACGGCGAGTTCGTGCGCGGCCTGCACTCGGTCGGCGCGCCGCTCGCGGACAACGCCACGGACGTGCCGTGGCCGTGCAACGCCACGACGAAGTACATCTGCCACTTCCCCGATACGCGCGAGATCATGTCGTATGGCTCCGGCTACGGCGGCAACGCGCTGCTCGGCAAGAAGTGCCACGCGCTCCGGATCGCCTCGGTCCAGGCCCGCGACGAGGGCTGGCTCGCCGAGCACATGCTGATCCTCAAGATCACGAACCCCGAGGGCAAGCACGCGTTCATCGCGGCGGCCTTCCCGTCGGCGTGCGGCAAGACGAATCTCGCCATGCTCACCCCGACGCTGCCGGGCTGGAAGGTCGAGACCGTCGGTGACGACATCGCATGGATGAAGTTCGGGCCCGACGGGCGCCTGTACGCCATCAACCCCGAGTTCGGCTTCTTCGGCGTCGCCCCGGGGACGAGCATGAAGAGCAACCCGAACGCGATGCGCACGATCAACCGGCACGTGATCTTCACGAACTGCGCGCTGGCGACCGACGGCGACGTGTGGTGGGAGGAGATGAGCGAGACGCCGCCGGCCCGCCTGACCGACTGGCTGCGCCGGCAGTGGACGCCGGCTTCCGGCCGCAAGGCGGCGCACCCGAACGCGCGGTTCTGCGTGCCCGCGGGCCAGTGCCCGAGCATCGCCAAGGAGTGGGAGGACCCGAAGGGCGTGCCGATCTCGGCGATGCTCTTCGGCGGCCGCCGCGCCACCGTGGTGCCGCTCGTCAACGAGGCGATGTCCTGGCAGCACGGGACGTTCCTCGGCTCGATCATGAGCAGCGAGACGACCGCGGCGGCTGCCGGCGCGGTCGGCGCGCTGCGTTACGACCCGTTCGCCATGCTGCCGTTCTGCGGCTACCACATGGGCGACTACTTCGCGCACTGGCTCAAGATCGGCGCGAACGCGGACGCCTCGAAGCTGCCTCGGATCTTCTACGTGAACTGGTTCCGCAAGGACTCGAACGGCAAGTTCCTGTGGCCGGGCTACGGCGAGAACTCCCGCGTGCTCAAGTGGGTGTTCGAGCGCGTCACGGGCACGGGCAAGGCCGTCGAGACGCCGATCGGCAACCTGCCGGCGAAGGGAGCGCTGGACCTCACGGGACTCAACCTCTCCGAGGCGGCGCTCGCGGAGCTGCTCAAGGTGGACATCGACGGCTGGACCAACGAGGTCCCGCTGATGAAGAAGCACTACGAGAAGTTCGCCGCCAAGCTGCCGAAGGGGCTCGCCGAGGAGCTCTCGCAGCTCGAGCAGCGCCTGCAGGGGGCTGCCGCGCGCGCCTGAACCGCGCAGGACGCAAGGACGGCCCGGGCCCTCGCGGCCCGGGCCGTTTCCGTTCCCGCCTCGGTGGTGGCGGACCCAACGAGTTCTTGACTCCGCCTGCGCGGAGGCTGTAAACGGTTACAACCTAACGACGAAGCCCGGGCCGCACCGAGGTGGCCCCGGGCCATTCGAACGGCGGTGGGTGAACGGGGGGCACGTGGCCACGATCCGGGACGTCGCTCGTGAGGCGGGGGTGTCGATCGCCACGGTGTCGCGCGTCTTCAACGACAGCTCGCTCGTCAGCGAACGCACCAGCCGGATCGTCCGCGAGGTCGCGGCGCGCCTGAACTACTGGCCGAACGGCGTGGCCCGCAGCCTGATCACCAGCCGTACGCACGCCCTCGGGGTGCTGCTGCCGGACATGTACGGCGAGTTCTTCTCCGAGGTGATCCGGGGCATCGACCTCGCGGCGCGGCGCAACGGCTTCCACGTCCTTGTCTCGAGTTCGCACGCCGACAGCGAGGCGCTCGCCGAGGCGCTGCGCTCGATGAGCGGGCGCATCGACGGGGTCATGGTAATGGCCCCCGACGTGGACGCCCCCTCCGCGATCCGCGGGTTCTCCCACCACGTCCCCGTCGTGCTCATCAACCCCGGGCAGGAGGTCGAGGACTGCGACACGATCTCGGTCGCGAACGTGGACGGGGCGCGCGAAATGGTCGGGCACCTGATCGCCCTGGGGCACCGGCGCATCGCGATGGTGCGCGGACCGGCCCGCAACCTCGACGGCGAGCAGCGCCTGCAGGGCTATTACCTCGCGCAGCGCGAGGCCGGGATCGAGGCCGACCCGCGCCTGGAGCTGCGCGGCGACTTCACGGAGCCGTCGGGCTGGGAAGCCGGCCTGCAGCTCGCGCGGCTCGAGCCGCGTCCCGGTGCGGTGTTCGTCGCGAACGACCACATGGCCGTCGGCGTGCTCGCCGCGCTGGCCGAGGCCGGACTGTCGGTCCCCGACGACATCGCGGTGGCCGGCTTCGACGACATCGCGATCGCGCGCTACACCTCGCCGCCGCTCACGTCGGTGCACGTGAACGCCTCGCTCCTCGGCGAGCGCGCGGTGGAGTTGCTGCTGCGCGCGAAGCGCTCGCCCAACCCGGAGCTGCGCCAGCACGAAGTGCTGCCCACGCGGCTCGCCATCCGGCGCTCGTGCGGGGCGCCCGCTTCGCGCCGCGAGCCGGGGCCGTACTCGCGCCGCGCCACACGCGCCGTGGTGGGCGCCGGCGACTGAGGCCGGCCCGACCGCCGGAGGTTCTCGTGGAAGACGCGCGCGGGGCCGGATCGCGGAGCGGGAGGCTCGCCGGCCTGGCGGCCGTCGCCCTCCTGTTCATCCTTCCCGGGGCGTGCGGTCCCCGGGGCGGCACGACGACGGGAGGGGCGGCGCCCGACACGTCGGTGATCCCGCGCGCCTACGCGGCCTTCGCGGACACGGTCGAACACCGGGCATTCGCGTTCTTCTGGGACCTCGCGGACCCGCGCACCGGGCTCATGCCGGACCGCTGGCCGACACGCTCGTTCGCCAGCACCGGCGCGATGGGCTTCGCCCTGACCGCCTACCCCATCGGCGCCGAGCGGGGCTGGATCACGCGCGAGCAGGCCGTCGGTCGCGCGCTCGCGACGCTGCGCTTCCTCTGGCACGCGCCGCAGGACACCGCGCGCTCGGGCGCGGCGGGCTACCGGGGCTTCTACTACCACTTCCTGAGGCCGGAGGACGGCACGCGGTTCGAGCGGGTGGAGCTGTCCTCGATGGACACCGCGCTGCTCATGGCGGGCGTCCTGTTCAGCGGCGAGTACTTCGACCGCGACGCGCCGGAGGAGCGCGAGGTGCGCGCGCTCGCCGACTCGCTCTACCGGCGCGTGGACTGGGCGTGGCTGCAGGTGCGGCCGCCGGTGCTGTCGCACGGCTGGACCCCCGAGGAGGGGCACCTGCCGTACGACTGGCGCGGTTACAACGAGGCGATGCTGCTCCACATCCTCGCGCTGGGCTCGCCGACGCACCCGGTGGGGCCGGAGGTGTGGGAGGCCTACGTGAAGGGGTATCGCTGGGGAACGTTCGAGGGGTTCGACCAGGTCAACTTCTCGCCCCTGTTCGGCCACCAGTACTCGCACTGCTGGATCGACTTCCGCGGCATCCGCGACGCCTACATGCGCGAGCACGGCCTCGACTACTTCGAGAACTCGCGGCGCGCGACGCTCTCGCAGCGCGAGTACGCGATCCAGAACCCGGGGGACTTCGCGGACTACGGCCCGGATCTCTGGGGCCTCACGGCATGCGACGGGCCGGTGGACTCCACGTTCACGATCGGCGGGCGCCGGCGGGCGTTCCGCACTTACGCGGCGCGCGGCGCATCGCTGCTCGACGTCGTGGACGACGGCACGATCGCGCCCTGCGCGGCGGGCGGCTCGGTGGCGTTCACGCCCGAGGAGTCGATGCGGGCGCTCACGGCGATGAAGGAGCGCTACGGCGACGACCTCTGGGGCGCCTACGGATTCCTCGACGCGCTCAACCCGACGCTCAAGCTCCGCGTCCACGTGCACCACGGGCGCGTGGACCCCGTGCTCGGCTGGTTCGACACGGACTGGCTCGGCATCGACCAGGGCCCGGTCCTGCTGATGCTCGAGAACGCGCGCAGCGGCCTTGTCTGGGCGACGCTGAGGCGGAGCCCCTACCTCCGGCGCGGGCTGGAGGCCGCGGGGTTCCGCGGCGGCTGGCTCGACTCGCCCGGACTCCGGCGATGATCCGCGGCCGGCGCCGAGGGATCGCGCCCGGCGCGGCGGCGGCGCTCGCCCTCCTGGTGGCGCTCTCCGGCTGCGCCCGGCGCGACACGCGCACGACGCTGCGCTTCTGGGGCATGGGGCGCGAGGGCGAAGTGGTCTCGCAGCTCCTCGGGGGGTTCGAGCGCGAGAACCCCGACGTGCGCGTCGTCGTGCAGCAGATCCCCTGGAGCGCCGCGCACGAGAAGCTGCTCACCGCGTACGTGGGCCGCTCCACGCCGGACGTGAGCCAGCTCGGCAACACGTGGGTGCCCGAGTTCGCCGCGCTCGAGGCGATCGAGCCCCTGGGCCACCGGCTCGAGCAGGCGCCGTTCGGCCCCGGCTCGTTCTTCCGTGGCATCTGGGACACGAACGTCATCGGGGGCCGGGTCTACGGCGTGCCGTGGTACGTGGACACGCGGCTCATCTTCTACCGCAAGGACCTTCTCGCGCGCGCCGGCTACGACTCGATTCCACCGACCTGGAGCGGCTGGCTCGAGGCGATGCGGGCCGTGAAGCGGGAGGTCGGTCCGGACCGCTACGCGATCTTCCTGCCCCTCAACGAATGGAACCCGCCGATCATCCTCGGGATGCAGGCCGGCTCGCCGCTGCTCGTGGACGACGGCACCCGCGCGGCGTTCGACGACTCCTCGTTCCGCGCGGGGTTCGACTTCTACCTCGATCTCTTCCGCGAGAAGCTCGCCCCGCCGGTCACGGGGAACGAGATCGCGAACGTCTACCAGGAGTTCTCGCGCGGCTATTTCGCGATGTGGATCACCGGGCCCTGGAACCTGGGCGAGTTCCGCCGCCGGCTGCCCGCGGACCAGCAGGACGACTGGGCCACGTCGCCGATGCCCGGGCCGCGCGGGGCGGCCTCGGGCATCTCGATGGCGGGCGGCTCGAGCCTCGTGATGTTCCGCGACTCGAAGCACAAGCGCGAGGCGTGGAAGCTGATCGAGTACCTGTCGCGGCCCGAGGTCCAGCTCGAGTTCTGGCGGCTCACGGGAGACCTGCCCGGCCGGGTCGAGACCTGGCGCGACACGGCGCTCGCCGCCGACCCGAAGATGCACGCATTCGAGGAGCAGCTCAGGCGCGTGGAGCCGCTGCCCAAGGTGCCCGAGATGGAGCAGATCGCCATTCGCCTGCAGGACTGGGTCGAGCGGGCCGTCCGCGGAACGGTGCCGCCCGACCGGGCGCTCGCGTCGCTCTCGGACGAGGTCGACCGAATGCTCGAGAAGCGCCGCTGGCTGCGCGCCCACGGCCGGCTCGACGGGAGCACGCCGTGAGCCGGACGAGCGAGCGCGTCCAGCAGCGGGCCGCCTGGGGGTTCCTGGCCCCGGCGCTGATCCTCATCGGCAGCTTCTTCTTCGTGCCGATCCTCGCCGGCCTCGTGATGAGCTTCACGGACTTCGACATCTACTCCATCGGCCGGCCCGACACGATCCGGTTCGTGGGGCTCTCGAACTACCACCAGGTGCTCACGAGCTCCGAGTTCTGGCACGCGATGAGGAACACGGGGTTCTTCGTCGGCGTCGGCGGGCCGCTGTCGGTGCTCACCTCGCTCGTCGCCGCCCTGCTCGTGAACTCGAAGCTCGCGCGCTGGAAGAGCTTCTTCCGCACCGTCTACTTCACGCCCGTCGTCACGACCATGGTCGCCGTGGCGATCGTGTGGCGCTACCTCCTGCACACGCGCTACGGGCTCATCAACGCGGGGCTCGGCGCCCTGCACCTGCCCGCGGTGGACTGGCTCGGCGACCCGCACTGGGCGATGCCCGCGATCATCCTGCTCTCGGTGTGGAAGAACTTCGGCTACAACATGCTCATCTTCATCGCCGGGCTGCAGGCGATTCCCGAGGAGCTCTACGAGGCGGCCGAGCTCGACGGAGCGGGATCGGTCGCGCGCTTCCGGCACGTGACGCTGCCCTCGCTGGCGCCCACGTTCCTGTTCGTCGGCGTCATGACGATGATCGGACAGTTCCAGATCTTCGCCGAGCCCTACGTCATGACGCAGGGCGGCCCGCTGCGCTCGACGGTCACGGTCGTGCTCCTCATGTACGAGCAGGGCTTCCGCTGGTGGCGCATGGGGCTGGCCACCTCGATGGCGTTCGTCCTGTTCGCCGTCACGCTGGTCGCCACGGCGATCCAGCTTCGCCTGCAGGGGGGGAGGCGATGAGGCGGCTCGTTCCGTCGCTGCTCCTGCACGCGGCGCTCGTCGCGGGCGCGGCCCTCACGCTGACGCCGCTCGTGTGGATGGTCTCGGCGTCGTTCATGCCCAGCGGGGCGGCGAATGCCGTGCCGCCGCCCTTCCTGCCGGCGCACGTCACGTTCCGGCACTACATCGAGCTGTTCACCCACCTGAACCTCGCGCGCACGTTCGGCAACAGCCTGTTCATCACCGTCACCGCGACGCTCGCCTCGACCGTGATCAACGCGATGGCCGGCTACGCGTTCGCCAAGCTGCGCTTCGGGGGACGCGAGCGCCTCTTCCAGGTGCTCATGGGAGCCCTCGTCATCCCCGCGCAGGTCGGAATGATGCCGCTCTTCCTCATGGTGAAGGGCATCGGCCTGGTCAACACGCCGTGGGCGGTCATGATCCCGTCGCTGGCGAGCATCTTCGGGATCTTCCTCATCCGCCAGTTCGCGCTCGCGATTCCCGACGACCTGCTCGACGCCGCACGCATCGACGGGGCGAGCGAGTTCGAGATCTTCCTGCGCATCGTCCTGCCCGTACTCGCCCCGATCCTCGTGACGCTCGCGACGTTCACGTTCCTGTCGACCTGGAACGATTTCATGTGGCCCCTCATCGTCCTGAGCGACGACGCGAAGTACACGCTCCCCGTCGCGCTGGCGAACCTCTCGGGCGAGCACGTGCAGGACACCGAGCTCATGATGGCGGGCTCCGTGCTCACCGTTCTCCCGGTGCTCGTGCTCTTCCTGGCCATGCAGCGCTCCTACATCCGCGGCGTGATGATGGGGAGCGTGAAGGGATGAGCCGGCGTTCCCGCACGGCGCTCGCGGCGGCGGTGCTCGCCGCGACGGCGCTCGCGCGCCCCGCGGGCGCGCAGGCGCCCGGGCGCCCGCCGCCGCCGCCCGCCGCGACACCGGTCGCGATCGCACCGTCGCCGATCCTGGTGGACGGCTTCGAGAGCTCGGCGCCCTGGTCGGCGAACCCGGCCGACGGCGTCTCGCTGGTGATCGGCACGGACGAGGGTGTCCACGGGCGCGCGCTGCGGCTCGATTTCGACTTCCACGGCGGCGGTGGCTACGCCGTCGCCCACCGTGCGGTCTCGCTGGACCTGCCCGCCAACTACCGGTTCACGTTCCGCGTCCGGGGCGACGGCCCGCCGAACAACCTCGAGTTCAAGCTGATCGACTCGACCGGCGACAACGTCTGGTGGTGCAACACGCGCGACTTCGAGTTCCCGCGCGCGTGGACCGAGCGCACCATCCGCAGGCGGCAGGTGACGTTCGCGTGGGGGCCGCTCGGCGGCGGCGAACTGCACCACGTCGCCGCGATCGAGTTCGCCGTGAGCGCGGGGCAGGGCGGCCGCGGCACCGTGTGGCTCGACGACCTCGAGCTGCAGCCCCTTCCGCCGCCCGACACGACGGCGCACGTGCCGGTGACGCACGCCTCCAGTTCGCTGGAGGGCCGGCCGCCGTCGTTCGCGATGGACGGAAAGCGCGGCACCTACTGGGGAAGCCGACCCGGTGACCACTATCCGTGGTTCGCGGTGGACCTGGGCGCCGAGCGCGAGTTCAGCGGCATCGTGCTCGACTGGATGGCCGGCGAGCACGCGGTGGACTACCGGATCGAGGGTTCCTCGGACCGGCGCACCTGGCACACGCTGGCGAGGGTGCACGGGAGCAACGGCGGACGCGACTGGCTCGACCTGCCGGACAGCGAGGCGCGCTGGTTGCGCCTGCAGATGCCGCGGCTCGCGAACATGGGCGGCGTTTCGCTCGCCGAGCTCACGCTCGAGCCGCTGAAGTGGGCGCCGACCCGGAACGACTTCCTGCGCGAGGTCGCAAAGGACGCTCCGCGCGGCGCGTGGCCACGGGCCATGGCCGGCGAGATGGCCTACTGGACCGTCGTCGGCCAGGACTTCGACTCGGCCGAGGCGCTGATCGACGAGTACGGCCGGATCGAGAGCGGCAAGGGTGCGTGGTCGGTGGAGCCCTTCCTGCGGACCGGCGGGCGCCTCTGGACGTGGGCGGACGTGAAGGCGGCCCCGTCGCTCGCGGACGGCGACCTGCCGGTGCCGTCCGTCGCGCTCACGGCGGGGAAGCTGCGCCTCGACGTCACGGCGTTCGCCACGGGGGAGCCCGGCTCGTCCTCGGTCGTCGCACGCTACCGGCTGCGAAATGCGCGCTCGAAGCGGGCCGACGCGACGCTCGTGCTGGCGATCCGCCCGTTCCAGGTGAACCCGCCGACCCAGTTCCTCAACACCATGGGCGGGTTCGCGCCGGTGCGCACCCTCGCGTACGACTCCTCGCGCGTGCGCGTGAACGGCGACCGCGGCGTCGAATGCCTCGTGCCGCCCGACGCGTTCGGGGCGACGACGTTCGACGGCGGCGAGATCTCGGAATGGCTCCGGGCGAACGCGCTGCCGCCGTCGCGGTCCGTGGAGGACTCGACCGAGCTGGGCTCCGCCGCGCTCGAATGGAAGCTCTCGCTCGGGCCCGGCGAGACGCGCGAGGTCGCGATCCGCATCCCGCTGCACGGACCGGCGGAGCCGCCGGCGTTCCCCGGCACGGGCGCGGCGCTGGCGTGGGTGGCCGACGCCCAGCGGGCCGCCGAGCGGGCCTGGCGCGGGCGGGCGGACCGCGTGACGCTTCGCGTGCCCGCCGCGCCCGAGGTCGTGAACGCGCTCAAAGCGCAACTCGGCTGGGTGATGGTCAACCGCGACGGGCCGGCGATCCAGCCCGGGTCGCGCTCGTACGAGCGCTCGTGGATCCGCGACGGCTGCCTGACTTCGTCGGCGCTGCTGCGGCTCGGCCAGACGGAGGCCGTGCGCCAGTTCATCGAGTGGTTCGCGCCCTACCAGTACGCGAACGGCAAGGTGCCCTGCTGCGTGGACCGCCGCGGGGCGGACCCGGTGCCCGAGCACGACAGCCACGGTGAGCTCGTCTACCTGATCGCCGAGTACGTGCGGTACACGGGCGACCTCGCCTTCGCGCGGCGGATGTGGCCGCACGTGGAGGAGGCGATCGCCTGGCTCGACACGCTGCGCGCGCAGCGCACCGGGCCGGAGTGGCGCACCGCGGAGAACGCGCGCTTCTACGGCCTGCTGCCGCCCTCGATCAGCCACGAGGGCTACTCGGCGAAGCCCATGCACTCGTACTGGGACGACCTGTTCGCCCTGCGGGGCTACAAGGACGCGGCCTGGCTCGCGGGCGAGCTCGGGCTGCCGGAGCGCGACCGGATCGCGGCCGAGCGCGACACGTTCTCGCGCGACCTCGTGGCGTCCTACCGCGCCACGATGCGCGACAAGGGCATCGACTGGCTGGCGGGTTGCGCCGACCTCGGCGATTTCGACGCGACCTCGACCTCGATCGCGCTCGAGCCCGTGCAGGCCGAGGACGTGCTGCCCGACTCGGCGCTGCGCCGGACGTTCGAGCGCTACTGGGAGTTCTTCGAGCGCCGCGCGGACGGCCGTGAGAAGTGGAACGACTTCACGCCGTACGAGTGGAGGAACGTGGGCGCGTTCGTGCGCCTCGGCTGGCGGGACCGGGCGCAGCGCGCGATGGCCTGGCTCATGGGCTTCCGCCGGCCGCCGGGCTTCGAGGAGTGGGCCGAGGTCGTGGACCACGACGAGCGGCACGCGCGGTTCATCGGCGACATGCCCCACACGTGGGTCGGCACCGACTTCGCGCGCGCGGCGCTCGACTGCTTCGCGTACGAGCGCGAGCGCGACTCGTCGCTCGTGATCGCGGCGGGCGTGCCCGCGGCGTGGGCGGCCGACTCGGGCGTCACCGTGCGCGGCCTGCGCACGCGCTGGGGTCCGCTCGCCTACACGCTGCGGCGCGAAGACGCGGGGCGGGGGCGCGAGCGGATCGTGCTGAGCCTCGAGGACTCGGGCCTGCGCGTGCCGCCGGGCGGCCTGCGCGTGCCGCTGCCGCCGCTGCCCGCGGGGTGGGACGCGAAGCCCGTCGCGACGCGCTGTGCGGCGCCGGTGGATCTCGCGCCGGTCGTCGTGCGAGCGCTGCCCGCCGAGGTGGCCTGGGAGGGACCGGCTCCGCCGAAGCGGCGCTGAAGCCGCGGGCCCCGCCCCCGGGGCGGGACGTCAGGAGGCGCTTCCGGACGGCGCCGGCAGGTCGAGGGCGGCGCCGTTCGTGCGGACGACCTCGCGGTAGAACGCGCCGCTGTCCTTCACCGTGCGGACCTGCGTGGCGAAGTCCACGTGGACCAGCCCGAAGCGCTGCGAGAAGCCGGCGGCCCACTCGAGGTTGTCCATGAGCGACCACGCGAAGTAGCCGCGCAGGTCCACCCCGCCCGCGATCGCGGCGCGGCACCCGCGCAGGTTGTCGCGGTAGCACGTCACCCGCAGCGGGTCGTGCACCCGGCCGTTCGCGGCCGTCGGCGGGTCGGGGAACGCCCCGCCGTTCTCGGTGACGTAGAGCGGCCGGTCGCCATAGCGCTCCTTCACCCACCGCAGCGTCCGCTCGAGCCCCGCCGGGTGGTACTCCCAGCCCGTCGTCATCCGCAACGCGCCCCCGGGGACCACGCGCGCGTCGCAGACGGGCGGCCGCGACGGCTCGTACCGCGTGAGCGCGCGCGTGTAGTAGTTGATCCCGAGGAAGTCGATCGGCCGCGACACCCGCGCGAGGTCCTCGGCGCTCCAGGGCCGCCAGGCGGCGCCGTAGACGTCCGCGAGCGCGGGCGTGTCGCGCCCGAGCAGGAGGGGATCGCAGAACTGCTCGTTGAAGTAGGCGTGGGCACGCCGCGTCGCGGCCACGTCCTCGGGCGAATCGGACGCCGGGTCCTTGGGCTCCAGGTTCACGACGACGCCGATACGGTGCGGCCAGCCGCCGGCGCGGTAGGCGTCCACCGCCGCGCCGTGGCCGAGCAGCAGCCCGCGCGCGGCGCGCACGGCCTCGGCGGCGCTCGCCCGCCCCGGCGCGTGCAGGCCGTGCAGGTAGCCGCCGTCCACGATCACCCACGGCTCGTTGAGCGTCGCCCACATCGGGACGCGGTCACCGAGGGCCTCGAAGGCGATCCGCGCGTAGTCGGCGAACCACTTCGGCGCGTCGGGAGCGAGCCAGCCGCCCTCGTCCTCGAGCGCCGCGGGCAGGTCCCAGTGGAACAGCGTCACGTTGGGCGCGATCCCGCGGGCGAGCAGCCGGTCCACGAGGCGGCGGTAGAAGTCGAGCCCCTTCTCGTTCACGCGCCCGCGTCCTTCGGGCAGGACGCGTCCCCACGCGATGCTGAAGCGGTACGCCCCCAGCCCGAGGCCCGCGATCAGCTCGACGTCGGACTCCCAGCGGCGGTAGTGGTCGCACGCGACGTCGCCGTTGTCGCCGTTCACGGTGCGGCCCGGCTCGTGCGCGAAGCGGTGCCAGGTGCTGGGGCCGGCGCCGTCGGCGAGCGGCGAGCCTTCCACCTGGTACGCCGACGTCGCCGCGCCCCACAGGAAACCGGCGGGAAATCCCTGCGCGTGCGACACCGGGCGGTCCTCCGTCACGGGTGGGAAGGGCTCGAAAGTAAACGGTTTCAAGAAGTTGGCGGCAGGATAGGGGCGGCCGCCCCGCGAGTCCACTCGCACCGGGTCCGCGAGCGCCTGGAACGCCCCGTGGCCCGCTTTGGGAGGATGTGTGAAGTCATTGCCGAGCAAAACGTTATCGAACCGTGAGTGGTCCCATCGACCGGGGACGGCGGCCCCGTTTCCCCACCCGGGGCAACTACTTCTTTACAAGGTCGTGCGACGGATGTAATCGTTTTCACACGAGCGCGTGGGGCAGGCCATCTCGGCGCGCGCGTCCACCCGGCGAAACGGCTCACCACGTCCTCAGCGGAGTTCCCCCGTGGCCACCATTCGTGACGTCGCGCGAGAAGCAGGGGTGTCGATCGCGACCGTATCGCGCGTCTTCAACCAGTCGTCCCTGGTCCGGCAGGACACCTGCGAGCACGTCCGCGTCGTGGCCGCGCGGCTCGACTACTGGCCGAACAGCGCCGCGCGCAGCCTGATCACCCAGCGCGCGAACGCCATCGGGCTGCTGCTGCCCGACCTCCACGGCGAGTTCTTCTCCGAGGTCATCCGCGGCATCGACCTCGTCGCGCGCCGGGAGAAGTACCAGCTGCTCGTCTCGAGCTCCCACGCCAGTGCCGGCGCGCTCGTCGCGGCCGTGCGCGCGCTGCGCGGGCGCATCGACGGCCTCATCGTGATGTCACCCGACGCGGACGCCACCGAGGCGATCCGGGAGTTCGCGACGCGCTTCCCGGTGGTCCTGCTCAACCCGGGGCCCCATTCGCCCGAGAGCGCGTCACTCGCGATCGCGAACTACGACGGCGCGTACGCCGCCGTGCGCCACCTCGGCTCGCTCGGACACGAGCGCATCGCGATCGTGTGCGGGCCCGACGGCAACGCCGACGCCGGCGAGCGCCTGCACGGCTGGCGCCAGGCGATGACCGACCTCGGGCGCGCGCCGTCTCCCGAGCTCGAGCTGCCGGGAGATTTCTCGGAGGCGTCGGGCTTCGCGGCGGCGCCCCGCCTGCTCGCCATGAAGCCGCGCCCGACGGCCGTGTTCGCCGCGAACGACTACACGGCCGTCGGCCTGCTGGCCGCGCTGCGCGACGCCGGCGTCGCGGTCCCGGGCGAGATCGCCGTCTGCGGGTTCGACGACATCGCCATCGCCCGCTACCTGACGCCCGCGCTCACGACCGTGGACGTGGACGCCTGCGACCTGGGCCAGCGCGCGATGCTGCGCCTGCTGCCGTACGCGCGCGCGCGGCGGCCCGCCGAAGTGCTGCACGAAACACTGCCGACCCGCGTCGTCGCCCGGGCGTCGTGCGGGGCGGCGGCACCGGAATCCATCGAAGTCCAGGCCCGGTCGCGGCGCGGCCGCCCGGCGTCCGCACCGGCCCGTCCCCGCGACGGCCGGGCGGCGGCGGGCGGCGACGGCGTACCGGCCTGAATCGTTCTCGACCCGTCTCACCACACCACATCTCGGAGGAGGTCCGGACCATGAAGAGAGGGGTACTCCTGGCGGTGCTCGTCGCGGGGGCGGTCCTCGCGATGGCATCGCCCAGCCGGGCGCAGTTCACCCGATACGACACCTACTGGGCGCGCAGCACGAACGGCGCCCCGCTCACCCTCGACGGCAAGCTCGACGAGCCGCAGTGGGCGATGGCCGAGTCCATCATCGTCCAGTACCCGGTCCTCGGTCCCATCCCGGGCAGCGGCTACAAGGACGAGGGCGGCTTCCCGGCGACGGACCGCGCGTACGCCGTGTTCCGATTCCTCACCGTCAACGACCAGCTGTGGATGGGCTGCACCGTGCGCGACAGCTCGATCGGCGGCTCGGCCGACTTCAACCGCTTCGACGGCCTGCTGATGTCCATCAAGAACCACGCCGACGGCTCGCACCCGGCGACCCCCATGGAGCACTTCATTTCGTGGTGGGTCACCGCGTTGTCGGACACCAACCCGACGGCCGTGGACCACGACATCACGCTGCACGGCTTCTGGCGCCCGGACTCGATCCCGACGCCCGCACAGATCCAGGCGTTCGACGCCCGCGCGACGTGGGTCGGCCACACGAACAGCGACACCACCGCCGACGTCGGGTACACGATGGAGATGCGCTGCGACATGCCCACGGACGGCTACGACATCACCCGTCCCGAAGGCGACGTGATCGAGTGGAACGGCACCGTGTACGACTGCGACTGGTACTGGCCGCTCGCCAACTTCTTCCGCTTCTCCTCCAACCGGACGTGGGTGGAAGGCCCGTGGGGCAACGCCTACTGGTACAGCGACGTGAAGATCCACTGCCGGCCCGACGTCACGGTGTCGTCCGGCCCTGTTCCGGTGAACGGGCCCGACCTGACCGTCCCCAACCTCGGCAACGTCATTCCCGAGCCGACGATCGACGGCGACATCACCGACGCCGCCTGGGCGAACGCGCCGAGCTTCGACATCCGCTACGACGACACGGCGCTGCTCGACACCTACCCGGGGACCGGGCCCTGGCGCTCGGGCCAGTTCCAGGCGTCGGTCAACACCAACGGCGGGACAGCGTTCATCGTGGACCCGGGTGACGCGACCGTGAAGTACTTCTTCAAGGGCACGAAGCTCTACATGGCGTTCGACGTGCGCGACCAGGTCGTGCAGGACGTCGCGAACGAGGACCGCTGGGACGGCTTCAACGTCAGCATCAACGACCGCGTGCTGCGCTACGCCGACAACAACCTGAAGAGCTGGGCGTGCAAGTTCCGGGTCGGACCGGGCGGCACGATCAAGACCGAGGGCGACCTCACGAACCTCCGCGACACGCTGCACGTCGCGCAGGCCGCGCTCCTGCTCAAGCCGAACACGACGGTGGACACGCTGGGCACCGATACGGACGAAGGCTATACGGCCGAGTTCTCGATCGACCTCACGGCGCTGGGCTACCCGGCCGATCTCGGCGACCATGCCCTGTACTTCGGCGTCACGCTCTACGACGGCGACTCGTTCGGCCCGTCGTTCACGGACAGCTACGGCACCCGCACCTGGTTCTTCCGCGAGCGCGAGTACCTGGACGGGCCGTGCGTGGCGTTCATGGATCCGAACACGTTCGTCACGACCGGCGTCGGCGACGGGCCGGCGCCTCCGCTGACGCTGGCGGGGGCGTTCCCGAACCCGGTCCGGCACGGCACGACGATCCGCTACTCGCTGCCCGCCAGCTCGCGCGTGGACCTCGCGGTGTACGACCTCCAGGGCCGCGTCGTGATGTCCCGCACGCTCGGCGTGCAGGCGGCCGGCTCGCGCGAGGCGGCCGTGCCGTCGTTCACGTCCCGGTCGGGCCTGTACCTCTACCAGTTGACGGTGCGTGACGCCGTCACCGGGGCCAAGCGGGGTACGTTGTCCGGCAAGATGATGGTGATGCACTAGGCGCCTCCGGCGCCGGGGCGACGGCGGGGCGGGCCGAGGGCCCGCCCCGCGCGCCGCGCCGGCCCGGGTCGCCCGGAATCCGGGGGGCTTCCCGCCATGGAACGCAGGAAGAGGGTGGGGTGGCGGTTCGCGATCGCGGTGCTGACCGCGCTGGTGGTCGCGGGCGCCGCCGGAACCGCGCGCGCGGGCACGACCGGCAAGCTGTCGGGGCGGGTCACGGACCAGAAGAAGCAGCCGCTCGCGGACGTGAACGTCATCGTCGTGGGCCAGCCGCTCGGCGGACTGACCGACGACGAGGGGCGCTACACGATCATCAACATCCCGTCGGGCACCATCAGCGTGAAGGCCGCGCTCATCGGCTACGCGCCGACGACCGTCGAGAACGTGCAGATCAACGCCGACCTCACGACGAAGCTCGACATCGTCCTCGAGGAGAAGGCCGTGACGCTCGAGGGCGTCGTCGTGAGCGCGAGGCGCCCGATCATCGAGACGAACCGCACGAGCAACATCGCGACCGTCTCGCGCAAGAAGCTCGAGGAGCTCCCGGTCCAGGAGCTGCAGGACGTCGTGAACCTCCAGGCGGGCGTCGTGGACGGACACTTCCGGGGCGGCCGGATCGGCGAGGTGCAGTACCAGGTGGACGGCGTCTCCGTGAACAACGCCTACGACAACAAGTCCACCCTCAAGCTGGACCGCTCGATCCTCCAGGAGGTCCAGGTCATCAGCGGCACGTTCGACGCCGAGTACGGCCAGGCCATGAGCGGCGTCGTGAACGCCGTGCTCCGGCGCGGCGGCGCGAAGTTCCATTGGGACGCCGAAGTCTTCACGGGCGGCCCGGCCTACGGCGCTTCCGCCGGCCGGCTCTTCGACGCCGGGCTGCGGCCGACGTCGCAGCTCAACTTCCAGGTCACCGCCGACGGGCCGACGATCCTGCCGAAGACGACCTACCTCGTCAGCGCCCGGCGCTACCTCGACGAGAACTGGATCCGCGGCGTGGACCGCTTCAATCCCTGGGACCGGCCCGACACGGTGCTGAACGTCGACACGGGCGACACCTCCGTCTTTCCGGCCCCGACAGGGAGCGGCAAGAGCGTCGCGCTCGGCTACTCCCGCGAATGGTCGGGGGTGGTGAAGATGTCGAACCGGTCCATCCCGAACGTCGCGCTCGACTGGCAGGGCATCTGGAACGTCTCGGACGCGCGCAACGCGAATTGGGCCTACCGGCTCGATCCGGGCGGCCTCAAGAAGCAGCACACCGTGTCGTTCGTCCAGGGCATGGATCTCACGCACACGCTCTCCCCCTCGCGCTTCTACACGCTCAGCGCGCGCCAGAACTACAAGGACTACTCCGACTACGCGTTCGAGAGCGTCTGGGACCCGCGCTACGACACGGACGGCCCGCCGATCGCCTTCAATTCCGAGTACGAGAACGGCGCGTTCATCCAGGGGGTGGATCTCGGCCGCTTCGTCCAGAACACGAACGGCGCCGTGCTCAAGGGATCCTACGTGGACCAGGTCACGAAGGAGAGCCAGCTCAAGGTGGGCGCGGAGTTCCAGGCCCCGCACGTGCGCTTCGGCTCGCCGGGCTACCTCTCCTACTACGCTGACACGGCGAGCGGCGGCGCGCAGACGATCCAGCGCCGCATCGCTTACTCGCCGAAGTTCCCGGGCGTCGTCGAGTACCGCCCCTTCATCGGCGCCGCCTACGCGCAGGAGGAGATCGAGTGGCGGGATCTCACGCTGCGCGCCGGGCTGCGCTTCGACTTCTTCGACGCGCGCTCGTCGCTGCCGAGCGATCTCGAGAATCCGGCGAACTCGATCAGCGACGTGCCGCAGTCGCACCCCGAGCGCGTCAACCCGAAGTACTCGCTCTCCCCGCGGCTCGGCGTCTCGTACCCGATCTCGGACCAGGCCTCGCTGTTCTTCGCGTACGGGCACTTCTACCAGTTCCCCGGCCTCGGCGACATCTTCCAGAACGCCGACTACAACCAGCTCGCCGACCTGCAGGCCACGAGCCCGATCGTTTCGATGGGCAACCCGGACATCCGGCCCGAGCGCACGGTGCAGTACCAGTTCGGTTACAAGCAGGCGGTCACCGTGAACCTCGGCGTGGACGTGACCATGTTCTACAAGGACATCCGCGACCTGCTCGGCACGAAGATCATCGAGACGTACAACGGCGCGCGGTACGCCCAGCTCTCGAACGTGGACTTCGGCAACGTCGTCGGGTTCACGGTGTCGCTCAAGCAGCGCTCGGAGGGGGCGTTCAGCTCGACGCTCGACTACACGTGGCAGTCCGCGCAGGGCAACTCGAGCGATCCGTTCGAGACGGCCAACCGCGCGGCGGCCGGAGAGGACGCGAGGCCGCGCTCGATCCCGTTCAACTGGGACCAGCGGCACACGCTCAACGTGACGCTGGTGATGTCACGGCCCGGCGACTACGTCCTGAGCGGCGTGTTCCGGGCGCAGAGCGGACAGCCCTACACGCCGGTGCTGACGACCGGCTTCTCGGGAGGTCTCGAGACGAACTCCGGCCGCAAGCCGGTGTCGATGGTGCTGGACGTGCGCGGCGAGAAGACGACGGGCCTGTTCGGGACCCGCGCCCGCTGGTTCGCGCGCGTCTTCAATCTCTTCGACACGCGCTTCTTCAACGGTTTCGTGTTCACGAGCTCCGGGGACCCGTACTACTCGCGCTTCCCCGGCAAGGACAAGGCCACGCTCGCCGACCCGACGCGGTTCTACGGACCGCGGCGGATCGAGGTCGGGCTCTCCCTGAACGTGGCGGAATGATGGCGCGCGCGACGGGTCACGAGGGAAGCGACATGACGTCGAATCGGAATCGGATCGGGCCGTGGGCCGCGGCGCTGCTCGCCGCCTCGCTCTCGCTCCCGCCGGCAGGCTCGCCGGCACGGGGCGCCGACGGCTCGGTGCCGCCCGACCAGCGGGGCAGCATCTCGGCCGAGCGCATGGGCACGCACGACGCGAACAACATCCGCACGCGCTTCTGGAACTTCGGGATGGTCGGCGACTACCCGCCCGATCCCGGCAACGTGGACCTGAGCGTCTTCTACTCGGCCGAGGTTCCCAAGAGCTCGGGCATGAACTACACGGACGGGATCACGCCGTTCGTGCTCACGCGCTATCACGCGGTGGGAGACTCGAGCGGCTCGTGGCGCTACGTCATGGAGACCGGCTACCGCGAGCGGCAGGCGTTCGATCCTTACAACCGCATGATGCGCTACGAACCGCGGCCGGGCTACTTCCAGCCCGACCCGCTGATCAACGTGGGCCGCTCGCCGGCGATGAGCCACGACCCGCGCACCTGGCCCGACAGCTGGCCCGACAAGGCGAACGACCCCGACGACCCGGGCTGGCCGGGCAGCTGGGACGGCTACTTCGGCAAGCGGCCGGCGGCGGACCAGGAGAGCTACACGGTCATGGACGACCAGTACTACAGTCTCCTGCCGTTCAACCCGGATTCGACCGACCTCACCCGGCGCGGACTGGCGCTCAAGGTCGAGGTGCGCGGCTTCCAGTGGTCGAACCCGCAGGCCGGCAATGTCATCTTCTGGCACTACGACATCACGAACGAGGGCACGAGCGACTACCCGGACGCCATCTTCGGCATGTACATGGACTCGGGCGTCGGCGGCTCCGCGCTCTCGTGCGACGGCGTCTACGAGTCCGACGACGACAACGCCTACTTCGACCGCTCGCTCGGGCTGAACCTCGTGTACACGTGGGACAGCCACGGGCACGGCGTGGACCTGAACAGCACCTGCGCCCGCACGGGCTACCTCGGCTACGCCTACCTCGAGACGCCGGGCAAGCCGCGCGACGGCATCGACAACGACAACGACGGCATCACCGACGAGAAGCGCGACGGCGGTCCGGGCCAGCTCATCGTCGGGCAGGACGCCATCCGCGCCTACGTCCTGGCGAACTACGACACGACGAAGTTCTTCAACACGTTCGGCCCGTTCGAGAAACGGCCCGCCTACGAGGCGGAGCGCTGGTGGACGGGCGACGAGGACATGGACTGGACCGCCGACATCAGCGACGTGGGAGCGGACGGCGTCGCGGGCACACACGACACGGGCGAGGGCGACGGCATCCCGACCGAGGGCGAGCCCAACTTCGACAAGACGGACCTCAACGAGTCCGACCAGATCGGTCTCACCGGGTTCCGCATGAACCGCATCGCCCGGGGGCCGGGCAACACCGATCCGCACCCGCCGGACGGCATCACGTTCGCGAACGTGGACAACAAGGACTGGCCGATGCTGCTCTACGAGCAGTTCACGGACCCGAGCGTGGCGGCACGCTTCGACTCGGCCGTGGCCCAGAACTGGAACATCGCCTTCCTGTTCGCCTCGGGTCCGTTCGACCTCGCGCCGGGCCAGAGCGAGCGCTTCAGCCTCGCGCTCGCCTACGGCAGCACGCTTCCGGAGCTGCGCGAGGCGGTGCACACCGTGCAGCAGATCTACAACGCGAACTACCAGTTCGCGGTCCCGCCCACGCGCCCGACGGTCACCGCCGAGGCCGGCGACGGCCAGGTGCGCCTGACGTGGGACGACGAGGCCGAGAAGTCCATCGATCCGGTCTCGTTCGACAAGGACTTCGAGGGCTACCGCATCTACCGCTCGACCGACCCGGACTTCGTCGACCCGAGGAAGGTCTTCAACGGGCAGGGCACGCAGCCGGTCGGCAACGGGCAGCCGATCGCCCAGTTCGACCTCGTGGACGACAAGCTCGGCTATTCGCGGATGGCCGTGGACGGCGTCCAGTACTGGCTGGGCACCGACAGCGGCATTCGCCACACGTGGACCGACACGACCGTGACGAACGGGCAGCAGTACTACTACGCCGTCTGCGCCTACGACTACGGGTTCGACACCGGCGTGGACTCCACGTCGTTCTACCCCTCCGAGAACTCGATCCCCGTCTCCCGCACGCCGCGAGGCGGACTGATCCTGCCCTCGAACGTCGTGGCCGTCCGGCCCGAGCCGCGCGTCGCGGGCTGGCAGCCCGCCACGACGACGGGCGCGACGCACGCGCAGGGCCGCGGCAACGGCACCGTGGGCGTCGAGGTCGTGAACTCGAACCTCGTCCCCGAGGATCACCTGTTCGTGCTGGGTTTCGACTCGAGCCAGGACAGCGTCCGCGCGCAGTCCTACTGGCTGCGCGACAGCACCGCCCACCAGATGTTCTTCGATTCCGGCCACGACCTGCTGGGGAAGGGCGTCGGACCCGTCGGCAGCGGTGTCCTGCCGGTCGTCTGGACGCAGCCGCTGGTCGAGACCGACCCCGACAGCAGCGGGTGGGCGCCGGGCAGCACGACCGGCGTGCAGGTCCTGCTCGACCCGACCGGCTACGCCCCCGCGCTCGACCGGAACCTGCGACGGCCGAACTACCCCGCCGACATCTCGATCGTGTTCTACGACACCGTTGTGGACACGTCGACGAAGACCAGCGTCGCCGACGACGTCAATCCCGCGAAGTTCCACGTGATCGCGCACACGCCGCAGGGCGACGTGCCGCTCAAGTTCACCTTCCGGGACCTGCCGCGCGGGGCCGGCGACGGCACCCTCGACGGGGTGAACGAGCGCATCGACGTCCTCAGCTACGTGCCGGGGGACCCGATCGGGAAGTCGACCTGGCGCATCCAGTACGACCCGGCCACGGTCGCGGGCGCCCAGCCGCCCGGCGCGGGCGACACCTACGAGATCAAGCTCCGCCTGCCGCTGACCACGGACGACGTCTACACGTTCACGACCGGCGCCCAGACGATCGACGGCGCGGCGGCGCGGAGCGACTGGAACCAGAAGCCCTATGTCGTCCCGAACCCCTACATCGCGGAGGCGAGCTTCGAGCCGCAACGCTACGCGACCTCCGGGCGCGGCGACCGGCGCCTCGAGTTCCGGGCCGTGCCGCAGGGGGCGGTGATCCGGATCTACACCGTGCACGGCGACCTGGTCCGCACGCTGCGGCAGGACGGGTCGCTGAGCGGCATGGTGCCCTGGGACCTGCGCACGAAGGACAACCTCGACGTCGCGCCGGGCCTGTTCGTCTACCACGTCGACGCGCCGGGCCTCGGCACGTACGTCGGCAAGTTCGCAGTCATCAAGTGAGCGGGGGGGAGCCATGAACTCGCGATTCCTCGCCGCGCTTCTCGGCGTCGCGCTGGCGGCCGGTCCCGTGGCCGCGCAGACGAACACCGGCACCACGATCGGCCAGTTCCTGCTCATCGAGCCCGACGCGCGCGTCGCCGCGATGGGCAACGCCGGGGTGACCCTCTACGAGGGCCTGCGCGGCACGTACTACAACCCCGCCGCGATCGGCCAGGCGCGCGGCTTCGAGGCGGTCTTCTCGCACGTGGACTGGTTCGCCGGCATCACGCACGACTGGGCCGCCATCTCGTTCCCGGTCGGCGGACTCGGCAACGTCTACGGATCGGTGACCTCGCTGAACTCCGGCGACATGATCGTCCGAACCGTGGACCAGCCGCTCGGCACGGGGGAGAGGTTCTCGGTGAACGACATCGCCCTGTCCGTCGGTTACGGGCAGCAGTTCTCGGCCCGCTTCTCAGCCGGTGCGCAGCTGAACTGGGCGCAGGAGACGATCTGGCACACGTCGGCCTCGATGGTCACGTTCAACGTCGGCACGCTCTACCGGGTCTCGGAGAACGGCCTGCGCATCGGCTCGAGCCTCTCGAACTTCGGCACGCGGGGCGCCTACCGCGGGCGCGACCTGAGCTTCGTCTACGACAACGTACCGGGCCAGAACGGCGACAACAGCACCCTGCCGGGCCAGCGGTTCACCGACTCGTTCGCCGTGCCCGTGATGTTCCGCGTCGGGCTGGGACTGCCCGTGCGTCTCGACCTCTCGAACCGGCTGCTGCTCGTCGCGGACGCGTTCCACCCGAACGACAACTCGGAGAGCGTCAGCTTCGGGGCCGAGTACTCCCTGAAGGACCGCCTCGCCGTGCGGGCCGGGTACCAGAACCTGTTCCTGCGCGACTCCGAGGTGGGGCTCACCCTCGGGGCGGGCCTCAAGGCCCGCTACGAGGCCGTCACCTACCGGTTCGACTACGCCTGGGCCGACCAGGGCCGGCTCGGCAGCTCGCACCGTTTCACCGTCGTCATGAACCTCTGACCCGCTTCCCCCGAACCGCGCGGGCCGAAGGGCCCGCGGGAGCCCGCACATGAAACGCGCCTTCCTCGCACTGCTCGCACTGCTCGCCTTCACGGGAACCGCGCACGCCGCGATCGACGTCGCGGTGCTGGACTCGCTCCAGTACCGCGGCTTCCTCTACTTCTGGAACGAGGCGAATCCCTCGAACGGCCTCATCAAGGACCGCGACACCGCCGGCTCGCCGTGCAGCATCGCCTCGACCGGCTTCGGCCTGAGCGCGATCTGCATCGGGGTGGACCACGGCTGGATCACACGCGACGCTGCGCGCCAGCGCGTGCTGACGACGCTGCAGACCTTCTGGAACGGCCCGCAGGGCCCCGCGACGAGCGGCGTCATCGGCTACAAGGGCCTGTTCTACCACTTCCTCGACATGAACACGGCGACGCGGACATGGAACTGCGAGCTGTCCACGATCGACACGGCGCTGCTCTTCGGCGGCATCGTGCACGTGCGCGAGTACTTCGCCACGGTGGACCCGATGGACCAGCAGATCCGCGCGCTGGCTGATTCGATCCTCTGGCGGGCCGACTGGAACTGGACCCGGAACGGGACCGCCGGCATCTCGATGGCCTGGTACCCCGAGAGCGGCTTCGGGGGAACGTGGACCGGCTACAACGAGGCGATGATCATGTACCTCCTCGCCATCGGCTCGCCGACCCACCCGGTGCCCGCCTCGGACTGGAACTACTGGGCGAGCTTCTACAGCTGGGGCAACCCCGGGGGCGTGGCCGTGGGCTACTACGTCACGTTCCCGCCGCTCTTCGGGCACCAGTACTCGCACTGCTGGATCGACTTCCGCCACATCCAGGACCCGTACATGCAGTACCGCGGGAGTACCTATTTCGAGAACTCGCGCCGAGCGACGCTCGCCCAGATCACCTACGCGCGGACCAACGGCCGGCTCCACGAGCTGAACCCGTCGGACCCCACCTACAACCTTGGCCAGAGCGATTCGCTGTGGGGCTTCACCGCGAGCGACGACCCCGTCCAGGGCTACGCGGCCCACGGCGCCCCGAGCGGCTTCGACAACGGCACGCTCACACCGACTGCGCCCATCAGCTCGCTGCCGTTCGCGCCGGACTCCGTGTGGCCCTGCATCCGCAACATGTGGAACCACCGGAACACGGTCTACGACGGCAAGATCTTCCCGCTCTACAGCACCTACGGCTTCACCGACGCCTTCAACCCGGTCGCGCACCCGTGGTTCGGCTCCGACGTGCTCGGCATCGACCAGGGCCCGATCGTGATGATGATCGAGAACTGGCGGAACGACGACGTGTGGCGGAAGGTCATGGGCAATCCCGACGTCCAGCGCGGGCTCTCGCTCGCAGGATTCGTCCCGCTGCCGACGGGCGTCGGGCCGGGACCGCCGCCGGTGGCCGCGGTCTCGTTCGAGATCTGGCCGAACCCGGCCCGCCGCGCGACGGCGCTGCGCTACCGGCTGCCGCGCGAGTCGCACGTGCGCGCCGACGTCTACGACACGCAGGGCCGCCGCGTCGCGACGCTCGCCGACGACCGGCAGGCCGCGGGCGACCACGGCCTGCTGCTCGACGCACGGGGGCTCCCGCCGGGCCTCTACCTCTGCCGGCTCGCCGTGGACGGCGAGGCCTACCAGCGGAAGGTGACGCTGCTCCCGTGAGCGGCGCGAGCGCGAGCGCCCGGCGGGGCGTCCGATGAGCCTCGAGCTGACCGGCACGCGCGCGCCCGCCAGGCCGGGCGCGCGCGTGCTCACGCGCACGCCGGGGGCCCGATTCCTCTCGAACGGCCGCTACTCGCTGCTGCTCACGCGCGACGGGACCGGCCGCTCGATCGCCGGCGGCACCGCGCTCACGCGCTGGAGCGGCGACCGCCTCGAGGATGCCTCGGGCGTCGCGCTCTGGGTGCGCGATCGGGAGACCGGCCGCGCGTTCACGATCGGCGCCGCGCCCGCCGGCGGGGAGCCGGACCGCTACGCCGCCGGCTGGAAGCCCGGGTGCTTCACGATCCATCGCGAACAGGACGGCCTCTCGGCGCGGCTCGACGCCTGCGTCGCCGCGGACGCCGACGCGGAGCTGCGGCGCGTCACGCTCGTGAACCGCTCGGGCCGACCGCTCGAGCTCGACGTGACCTCGTGCGCCGAGGTCGTGCTGAACTCGCCCGCGGCCGACGCCGGGCACCCGGCGTTCTCGAAGCTGTTCGTGCAGACGGAGGCCGTCCCCGAAGCGCGTTCGCTGCTCGCGCGGCGCCGGCCGCGCGCGAACGGCGAGCGGCACCCGTGGCTCGTCCACGCGCTGCTCGAGCCGGGGGCGCTCGAGTGGGAGACCGACCGCTCGCGGTTCACCGGCCGGATCGCCGCCGGAGCGGCGCCAGCGGCCATCGCCTCGGGTGAACCGCTGTCGGGCTCGACCGGGGACGTGCTCGACCCCGTCGTGGCCCTGCGGCGCTCGGTGGCGCTCGCCCCGGGAGAGCGCGCCGAGCTGACGTTCCTGCTCGGTCTCGCGCAGGACCGCGACGCGGCCCTGCGGCTGGCCGCGCGCTGGGCGGGCGGGCGCCGCGCGGTCTCCGCGTTCGCGCGCGCGGCCTCCCACGCCCGCGAGGAGCTGCGCGCCCTCGGCCTCGACGCCGAGGACGCGGAAGCGCTCCAGGCCCTGCTCGGCGCGGCGCTCCACGGCCACCCGGGCCTGCGCGCGGACGCGGCGACGCTGGAGCGCCTCCAGCCGCTGCCCGACCTTCTGCCGCGCCTCGGCCTCACCGCCGGGCGCCCGATCGTCCTCGCGACGATCGGCGGGGAGGACGCGCGCGCGCGGCTCGAGGAGCTCTCCCGCGCGGCCCGCTACTGGGCCCGGCTCGGCGTGGAGTGCGACGTGGTCGCCGGACACGAGGGGGTCCTCGCCGGGCGCGCGCCCGAGGGCCTGCGCCTGCTGCGCCTCGACGCACTCGCCGACGCCGAGCGCGACGTGATCGCGGCCGCCGCCTGCGCCGTGATCCCGGGAGGTGCCGTCTCGCTCGGCGCCGAGGTGATCGCGGCCGAGCGCGACGCCCCGGCCTCGACCGCGGCGGCCGCGCGGAGGCCCTCCGCGGACGGCGCGGCGCCGACGGTCTTCGACGAGCCCCTGCGCGCGTTCAACGGATTCGGCGGGTTCTCGGCCGACGGGCGCGAGTACGTCGTGCGCATGCCGTTCGAGCCCGGGCGCGGCCATCGCCGCCCGCCGCTGCCCTGGACGAACGTGATCGCGAACGAGCGGTTCGGCTTCCTCGTGAGCGAGTCGGGCTCGTGCTGCACGTGGGGCGGCAACAGCCGCGAGTTCCGGCTGACGCCCTGGAGCAACGACCCGCTGCTCGATCCCCACGGCGAGGGGTTGTGGGTGCGCGACGAGGAGAGCGGCGAATTCTGGTCGCCCGTGCCAGGCCCGTCCCCGGCGCCGGGTCCCTACGAGGCCCGGCACGGCTTCGGCTACACGGCGATCCGGCACGCGGGCGCCGGGCTCGCGCAGGAGGTCACGTTCTTCGCCGACGCGCGAGCGAGCGTACGCCTCGCCCGGGTCCGGATCCGCAACGAGGGCCCGCGGGTGCGGCGGCTGTCGCTGTACGCCTACCAGCGGCTCGTGCTGGGGGTGCTGCCGGGGGAGAGCGGGCGGTTCGTCGTCACCCGCCACGACGAGGGCGCGCGCGTGCTGCTCGCGCGCAACCCGATGGCGGGCGAGTTCTCCGGGCGCACCGCGTTCGCCGCGTGCGTGGCGGCTCCGTCCGGCGCGGGGCGCCAGGCGACCTGCGACCGGGCCGCGTTCCTCGGCGGCTCCGGCGTGCACGCGCCCGAACGCGTCTCGACGGGCGGCGACCTCGACGGGCGCGCCGGCGGCGGGCTGGAGCCGTGCTTCGCCGAGCGCCTGACGTTCGCGGTGCCGCCGGGCGCGACGGTGGAGTGCGCGTTCGCGTTCGGCGACGCGTCCGGCCCGGCCGAAGCGCTCGCGCTCGTCCGGACGATGCGCGCCGACGGGGCGGTGAAGGCCTCCTTCGAGGCGGCCGCCGGCTTCTGGCGGGAGCTCGTCTCGGGCGTGCGGGTCGAGACGCCCGAGCCCGCGATCGACCGGATGGTGAACGGCTGGCTCGCCTACCAGACGCTCTCGTGCCGCATCTGGGGTCGCACGGCGTTCTACCAGTCCGGGGGCGCGTTCGGGTTCCGCGACCAGCTGCAGGACGCGGCCTCGCTCGTGGCGCTGCGGCCCGACCTCGCGCGCGCGCAGATCGTGCTGCACGCCGCCCACCAGTTCGTCGAGGGGGACGTCCTCCACTGGTGGCACCCGCCGCTCTCGAAGGGCATCCGCACGCGCTTCGCCGACGACCTGCTCTGGCTGCCCTACCTCACCGCGCACTACGTGGAGACCACCGGGGACGCCGGCGTCCTCGACGAGCGGGCACGCTGGCTCCGGGCCGGGCGGCTGCCCGAAGGCGAGGACGAGGTGTTCGTCGTTCCCGAGGACTCCGGGCGCTCGGACGACGTCTACGAGCACTGCTGCCGGGCCATCGACCGCTCGCTCGTGACCGGCGCGCACGGCCTGCCGCTCTTCGGCTCGGGGGACTGGAACGACGGCATGAACCGCGTGGGCCGCGAGGGTCGCGGCGAGAGCGTGTGGATGGCGTTCTTCCTGCACGCCGTCCTCGCGGACTTCGCGCCGATCGCCGAGCGGCGCGGCGACCACGAGCGCGCGGCGCGCTGGGGGGCGTTCCGCGAGCGGCTGCGCGCCGCGATCGAGACCTCCGGCTGGGACGGCGGGTGGTACCGCCGCGCCTACTACGACGACGGAACGCCGCTGGGCTCGAAGGAGAGCGACGAGTGCCGCATCGACGGCCTCGCGCAGGCGTGGTCCGTGATCTCCCGCGCGGCCTCGCCCGAGCGCGCGCGCGCGGCGATGGCCGCGGCCGAGCGCCGGCTCGTGGACCGCGAGGCCGGCCTCGTGCGGCTGCTCACGCCGGCGTTCCGCGACACGCCGCACGACCCCGGCTACATCAAGGGCTACGTCGCGGGCGTCCGCGAGAACGGAGGGCAGTACACGCACGCGGCACTGTGGTTCGTGCGCGCGCTGGCCGAGCTGGGCGCGCGCGACCGCGCGGCGCCGCTGCTCGCGATGCTGAGCCCCGTGAGACACGCGCGCGACGCGGAGGCCGTGGCGCGCTACCGGACCGAGCCGTACGTGATCGTCGCCGACGTCTACGGCGAGCCGCCGCACGTCGGCCGGGGCGGCTGGACCTGGTACACGGGCTCGGCCGGCTGGATGCTGCGCGTCGCCCTCGAGTCCGTCCTCGGGCTGCGGCTCGAAGGTGGGAAGACACTGGTCCTGCGCCCGTGCGTTCCGGACGCCTGGCCGGGTTTCCGCCTCGACTGGCGGGTCCCGGGAACGACGGAGTCCTATGCTTTCGAGGTCCGGGTCAGCGGCGGTTCGTCGGCAGAAGTCGTTTCGGCGCTCCTCGATGGGTTGCCGGTCCCGGTCGAGCGGGGAACGCTCCGCCTGCCGCTCGCCGGCGACGGGCGGCCCCACCGCGTCGACGTCGAGCTCGGGGAGCCGGCAGCAGACGGAACGCCCGGGGGGGCAAGGGCCTGAGCGCCATCTTTCGCGGGGCTTCCGCGATGCCCCTGGCGCCCGTATGTAACAGCCATTGCGATAGTTTCATTGGACTTTCCGTTGACCTCGTGATGGGGCCCATGTAATCGTTTTCAGCGGCAAGGCTTCCGAGAATCACGAAGCAACCCGCACCAGGGTCCGCAACAACCACCCAAGCAGAGGAGAGGTCCCCATGAAGCGGATCGGTTACCACATCCTCTCGGCGCTCATGCTGGTGGCGATGACGTCCGTCGCACACGCACAGACGCCGAACCCGAACGGCGTGTTCTACCAGCTGCGCATCTACAACGACTGCCCGGCGTCGACCGTGACGACCGGCGGCAGCTACCCGTCGTCGTTCTACATCGACGACACGATGCTCGGCTGCACCGGCTTCGCGAACCTGCATATCTGGCGGTTCTCCGAGGACGGCGGCGCGACCGAGGCCGATTTCCACAACAACTCCAACTTCCACTTCTGCGCCGACATGGTGCTCACCGGCTTCGACAACGCCGGCGGCGAAGCGGGTGTCCAGATCGCGCCGTGGTGGAGCGAGACCGACGGACGCATCAACTGCCGCGTCCCCGACGGTGAGATTGCGGCGTTCGGTGGCCGCCTGCCGTTCGTGACGTGGAGCAATCCGACCGACCCGAGCAACTACTGGGGCTCGTCGCTGGTCTTCGCCCTGGACACGCCGATCCATCTCGAGATGACCTACATCTCGGGACCGACCGGTCCGTCAGCCGACGCGCCCGGCCAGCTCATGTACTCGGTCACCTATCAGGGCAACACCTACACCACGCCGTGGCTGCTCTGCGATGAGGGCAACACGGCCGAGGATCCGCCGCACGGACTGTGGGGCATCCTCGACCCCGCGCATGTCGGTGGCATCATCCAGCCGCGTCTCGACGCGGGCAACCTCGACTCGTACATGCGTGCGACGTGGAGCAACGTCTGCTACGACAACCTGCAGGCGGTGCCGACCTCGAACAGCTCGTGGGGCGCGGTGAAGAGCCTGTACCGGTAATCGCGAATCGTCCGGACGTGCGCGAGCGCGCCCGGCAGAGCCGCCCCCGCCCCCGCGGGGGCGGCTCTTTCTTTCCCCCGAAGCGCGCCGGCACGGCGGCGCATCGCAAGCGCACGACCGGGGCGGGTCCCGGCGCTCGCGACGACGAGAGGAGGTCGAAGGTGGCGACGCACGAAACGGCGACACTGGCGGGGGGCTGCTTCTGGTGCCTTGAGGCGGTGTTCGAGCGGCTGCAGGGCGTGGAGCGGGTGACGTCGGGCTTCTCGGGCGGCCGCCCCGGCCCCACGAGCTATCGCGAGGTCTGCACCGGCGAGACCGGCCACGCCGAGGTCGTGCAGGTGACCTTCGATCCCGCGATGCTCCCGTACCGCGACCTGCTCGAGGTCTTCTTCGCCTTCCACGACCCGACCACGCTCGACCGCCAGGGCGCCGACGTGGGCACTCAGTACCGCTCCGCGATCTTCTGGCATACGCCCGAACAGCGCGACACCGCGAAGGCGGTCGTCGCCGGGCTGACGGCCGAGGGCGTGTTCCCCGACCCGATCGTCACGAAGATCGAGCAGTTGCGCGACTTCGTGCCCGCGGAGGAGTACCACCAGGGCTACTTCCGCCGGAACCCGCAGCAGCCCTACTGCGCGGCCGTGATCGCGCCCAAGGTGGCGAAGCTGCGCCGGAAGCTCACCGGCCGGCTGAAGCCTGAAGGCCAGCCGGCCGGCTGAGGCGAGCGGCAGGCGGAACTAGCGCTTCGCCGCCGGCGCGGGGCGCAGCTCGATGCCCTGCGTGGCCAGCACGTACTCCGGCGCCGGGCACTCGTGCGGCGGGACACCCTCCTCGGCCTCCTCCATCTTGGGCGCGGGCTTGAGCATCGTGACGACGCCCTGAACGACGATGGACTGCCCGGCGCAGTCCTTCGGGAGCAGGACGCTCTCGTCGAGGCTCCTGGCGAGGAACAGCGTTCCCTGGTCGTCCCGGACGCGCACCCAGCAGCCCTTGCCCTGGCAGACTTCGGCGACGGTGCCCTGGATGCGGATCGTGCGGCCCTTGAACTTCGCGGGCGCGGCGGCGAGCTTCGCGACCGGCACGGACTTCTTCAGCGTGACCGGTGCGCCGAAGCGTGCGGGATCGGCGCTGGAGGGAGCGGCCGCGGCCGTCGAGACGGCGAGCAGCAGGGCGAGCGTCGTGGCGGCGAGGCGGTTCATGTGGTTCCCCGGGGTCGAGGTTCGGCAGCGGAGAGGACGCGGACGCCGGCGAGAATAGCTTCCCGGGACGGCCCGGGTGAAGGGCCGCAAACGCCCGGCCGGAAGGGTCCGGGATGCCGGCCAGCCCCGCCTCGTCTAGTCTGGCGGCCTTCCCGCGAGCCCGTCCGCCTTCCGAGGAGACCCTCCACCGTGAACGCCCTTCACGCCGCTCGCCGTCCCCGCGCCCGCCCTCCAGGGGCCGCCGTGCTGCTCGCCGCGCTGCTGCTCGCCGCCCCGGCCGCGCCGGCGTCGGGCGCGGGACTCGACGCGACGGGCCGCCGCCTCGTGGCCTCGGTGGACCGCGGCGTGCCGGCGGCGACCGGGCTGCTCCGGCGCGCCGTCGAGATCAACAGCGGGACGCACAACCTCGAGGGCGTGCGCGAGGTCGGGCGGCTCTTCGAGCCCGAGTTCGCGAAGCTGGGCTTCCGGACGCGCTGGGTGGACGGCGCCGCCTGGGACCGGGCGGGGGACCTCGTCTGCGAACGGCCCGGCCGGAAGGGCACCCCGCGCGTGCTGCTCATCGGCCACCTCGACACCGTGTTCGAGCCTTCGAGCCCGTTCCGGCACTGGGAGGCGCTCGGCGACACCGCGGCGCGGGGCCCGGGCGCCTCCGACATGAAGGGCGGCGACGTCGTGATGCTGCTCGCGCTCGGCGCCCTGAGGGACGCCGGGAAGCTCGACGGCCTGTCGGTGACCGTGGTGCTCACCGGCGACGAGGAGATGGGCGGGCGGCCCTTCGAGGTTTCGCGGGCCGAGCTGCTCGCGGCCGCCCGTCGCGCGGACGTCGCGATCGGCTTCGAGGACGGCGATGGCGATCCGCGCACGGCCGTGATCGCCCGGCGAGGTGCGAGCTCGTGGCGGCTGCGCGTCCGGGCGCGGCCCGCCCACAGCTCGCAGGTGTTCCAGCCGGAAGTGGGCGAGGGCGCGATCTTCACGGCGGCGCGGCTCCTGCGCGCGTTCCGCGACTCGCTCGCCGGCGAGCCGCTGCTCACGATCAACCCGGGCGCGATCGTGGGCGGCACGACGGCGGAGTGGGACCCGGCCGGGAGCCGCGGGAGCGCCTTCGGCAAGTCGAACATCGTCGCCGAGACGACCTTCGTGACCGGCGACCTGCGCGCGATCTCGGTCGGGCAGCGCGATCGCGCGAAGGCGGTCATGGTCCGGATCGCCGCCGACGCGGGCCCGCACGCGGCGGCCACGATCGAGTTCGAGGACGGCTACCCGCCGCTCGCGCCCACCGCCGGCAACCGCGCGCTGCTCGCCTGGTTCGACGAGGCGAGCCGCTCGCTCGGCGCGGGACCGGTGGCGGCGGTGGACCCGCGCAACGCCGGGGCCGCCGACGTCTCGTTCACGCAGGGGCTGACGCCCATGGCGATCGACGGGGTCGGGATGATGGGCTCCGGCGGGCACACGACCGACGAGACCGCCGACCTGCGCACGATGCCGCTCAACGCCAAGCGGGTCGCGCTGCTGCTCGCGCGGATCGCCCGCAGAGGCCCGCCGCGTCCGGCTCCCGCGCCCTGACGGACGGCGCCCCCGAAGACACGACGGCCCGCGACGCACCGCGTCGCGGGCCGTCGTGCCTTCGGGGGCGCGCTCAGGCCGCGTCCGGGCGCTCCGCCTTCGCGAGCTCGTCGGCGGCGGGGCCGACGGCGACCTTCTTCGTGGCGTGCTTGAGCACGTAGACGCGCAGGTTGTTCCCGCCCTCGTCCGCGGGGAGCAGGAAGAAGCCGGAACGGTCCGTCGAGTAGGAGAGCGTGTACCCGCAGATGATCTCGCCGTCCTTGAACTGGACCGCGATCTTCTTGCCGAGCGTCGGCCCGGTGCCGGGGCCGTAGCCGGGCACGTCCTCGCGCGCGGCGTCGCCGTGGAAGTCCTTCACGAAGAAGACGGCCTTGAGCTGCGCGCAGCGGATTTCCTGCGATCGCGGGTTCCCGAGCGCGGCCAGGTGGAACGTGGGCCGGTTGGGAAAGAAATCCTCCGTCGTTCCCTTGACCATGGTGCCGTCGAGGTAACGCGCCACGACCCGGTTGGTCTCGCCCATAAGAAGCCTCCTGTGGGGCCGACCGGAACGCGAAGAGCGCCGGCCGGGAGTGCTTTCCCTGACGCCGACGCTCATCGGCCCGCTCCCCGGCGGGCTTCAGCCCGAAGTTCGGGAGGATTGCGGCTCAGCGGCTTGCGCGCCGCTTCAGCACCTCCCAGCGCGCGTCCACCTGCGCCTGGATCGTCCCGACCTGCTCCTCGCTCAGGTGGCGGAAACGCCCCTGTCGGCGCAGGTACGGCCCCACCGGATCGCCGTCGGGCTCCATCGTGATCCGCCAGTCCTGGCCGTTCTCGACCTCGACGAGCGGGAACACGCGACTGTGTACGGCCATGCGTCCCAGCTGGATCGTGTCGTCGTCCGCGCTCTTCCAGCCCGGGGGGCAGGGCGCCAGCAGGTGCAGGAAACGGGTCCCGCGAATGGACTTCGCCTTCTTCACCTTCGCGACGAGATCGTCCGGGTACGCGACCGTCGCCGTGGCCGCGTACGGAATGCCGTGCGCGGCGAGGATCTGGAGGATGTCCTTCTTCTTGTCGTGCTTCCACGCGTCGCCGGGCGTCGTGGTCGTCCAGGCCCCGAACGGCGTTGCGGACGAGCGCTGGATGCCCGTGTTCATGTACGCCTCGTTGTCGTAGCAGACGTAGATGAAGTCCTCGTTGCGCTCCGCGGCGCCCGAGAGCGCCTGCAGCCCGATGTCGAACGTGCCGCCGTCGCCGGCCCACGCGACCACCGTGGTCTCGTCGTCGCCCCGTGCCTGCAGCGCCGCCTTGATGCCGGAGGCGGCCGATGCGCCGGTCTCGAAGGCGGTATGGAAGAGCGGCACCTTGAGCGACGACTGCGGCCACGGCCCGGCGATGATGGACCAGCAGCACGCGGGCAGCGTGACGATGGTCTTTTCGCCGAGCGCCTTGAGCACGAGCCGCATCGCCAGCGCCGCGCCGCAGCCCGGGCACGCGAGGTGTCCGCTCTCCATCAGCTCCGCCTGCGGAATCGAGTTCCTGAGCAGCGTCTGGCTCATGACTTCACCCCCACCCAGAGGTCCTCGGGATCGCCCGCGGGCTTCGGGGCGCTGCCGAGCCCGATGATTTCCTCGAGCACGTCCGGTGTGACGTCGCGTCCGCCCAGCCCGACGACGTAGCCGTCCACGCGGGGCCTGCGTTCCTCCGGCAGGTCGTAGAGGGCCGCCCGCAACTCCTCGGCGAAGATGCCCGAGTGTCCCGGCGAGATGTTCCGGTCCAGCACCGCGACGCGGGGCACACCGGCGAGCGCCCGGCGGAGCAGCTCGGTCGGGAACGGGCGGAACATCTTCACCTTCACGAGGCCGAGCCTGCGCCCGGCCTCGCGCTGGCGGTCCACGACGTAGCGCGTCGTCGAGGTGATCGTGCCGGACGTCACGAGCACGAGCTCGGCGTCGTCGGTGCGGTAGGTCTCGATCGCGCCCCAGCGGCGGCCGAAGTGCTTCTCCCAGTTCGCCTCGATACCCGACCAGGCCGCGAACACGTCGCGCATCGCCTCCTGCTGCCGCAGGCGCATCTCCATGTACACGTCCGGGCGGGTGAGCGCGCCGAACGCCCGCGGGTCGTTGACATCGAGCTTCAACTCGGCCTCGCGGCGCCCGAGGAAGGCGTCCACCTCGGCCGCCTCGGGAATGTCCACGGGCTCGGAGGTGTGCGAGAGGAAGAACGCGTCGAGCACGACCATGACCGGCAGGTTCACCTTCTCGGCGAGCTGGAAGGCCTGCACGGTCGTGTCGAGCACCTCCTGGTTGTTCTCGCAGTAGAGCTGCACCCAGCCCGTGTCCCGCTGCGCCAGCGTGTCGTTCTGGTCGGTCCAGATGGACCAGCCGGGCGCCACGGCGCGGTTGATGTCCGCGAGCACGATCGGGAGCCGCCCGAGCGAGGCCCAGTGCAGCAGCTCGTGCATGAGCAGCAGCCCCTGCGACGACGTGGCCGTGAACGCGCGCGCGCCCGCGGCCGAGGCGCCGATGCAGGCCGCCATCGCCGAGTGCTCGGACTCGACCTTGATGTAGCGCGCGGCCAGCCGGCCGTCGGCGCACATCTCGGCCAGCTCCTCGACGATCTGCGTCTGGGGCGTGATCGGGTAAGCCGCGACGACCTCGGCGCGGGCCAGCTTCACGCCCCACGACACGGCGTGGTTGCCGACGATGACCTTCTTCATAGCCCCTCCCGCGTCATGACGATCGCGCCGCGAGGGCACTCGGCGGCGCAGAGGCCGCAGCCCTTGCAGTGCTCGTAGTCGATCACGAGGCGTCCGTCCGGGCCGCGGGAGATCGCGACGTCCGGGCAGAAGACCAGGCACACCTCGCACCCGTTGCACACCGCGCAGTTGAAGCACCGGTCCGCCTCGGCCAGTGCGACGTCGTAGGGCAGGCCGTGGTTGGCCTCGCCGAACGTCCGCCGGGTGCGCTCCGCCGGCAGGTAGCGGTCGTGGTGCCACGGCTCCTTCCGGAAGTGCGCCGTGTTGAGGTCCCCGACCTCGATCACCTCGTTCACCGGGTCCGCGCGACGCACCGGATCGTCACCGCGCCAGCGCGTCGCGCTGACGTTGCCGCCGGGGCCGAAGCGCAGCGCGCCAACGTCGAGCGCTCCGACGGTGTCCAGCTCGTCACCCGAACGCGAGCGCAGCGCGTGGTCGATGGCGATCGCGGCGCGCTTCCCGGAGCCGAGCGCGAATGCGATCGTGTGGGGCGTGTCGAGCAGGTCGCCGCCCACGAACACCAGCCGCCGCCGTGTGGATCCCATCGCGCCCGCCGTCACGTGACCGCCGTCCGCGAGGTCCCCGGGCAGGAACCCGAGGTCGGCCTCCTCGCCGAGGGCCGTCAGCACGGTGTCCGCGTCGATGACGTACGTGCTGTCCGGTACGGGCTCGGGACGCCGGCGCCCCGAGGCGTCCGGATCGCCGAGCGTCATGCGGACGCAGCGCACGCCGGTGACCCGCAGGCCGTTCGTGCCCGGCGATTCCTCGCCGAAGCTGGCTTCGACGCCGTCGAGCGGCTCCTTCGCCCTGCGGCGGTCGTCGCCGAGGATCGCGTCCGGCGCGGCGAGGAACTCGAACGTCACGCCCTCGCAGATCGCCGCCTCGACCTCCTCGGCGTTGGCGGGCATCTCGGCGCGTCCGCGGCGGTAGAGCACCGTGACCTCGGCGCCGAGGCGGACGGCTGAGCGCGCACAGTCCATGGCGGTGTTGCCGCCGCCGACCACGACGACGCGTCGCCCGAGCTGCGGACGGCCGCCCCGGTTGATCTCGGCGAGGAACTCGAGGCCCGCGTGCACGCCGGGCAGGTCCTCGCCGATCACGCCGAGCCGGCGGCTCTTGTGGACGCCGGTCGCGACGAAGACCGCGTCGTGCTGCTCGACTTCGCCGAACGTGATCTCGCGGCCGACCCGCGCCCCGAGCCGGAACTCGACGCCCAGCGCGCGGATGCGCGCGATCTCGCGGGCGAGCACGTCCTTGGGCAGCCGGTACTCGGGGATGCCGTAGCGCAGGATGCCGCCGGGCTCGGCCTCCGCCTCGTACACGGTCACGGCGTAGCCGAGCTTCGCCAGCTGCCAGGCGCACGAGAGCCCGGCGGGGCCGGCGCCGACGACCGCGACGCGCTCTTCGCGCGTCCGCTCGGCCGGTTTCGGCAGCGGTCGCTCGAGCGCCCGGTCGCCGAGTCCGCGCTCGACCGCGTGGATCGAGACCGCGTGGTCGAACGTCCGGCGGTTGCAGGCCGACTCGCACGGGTGGTAGCAGACGCGCCCCGTCGTGGCCGGCAGCGGGTTCTCGGCGAGCAGCAGGTCGATCGCCTCGTCCACGCGGTCCTCGCGCGCGAGGTTCATGTACCCCTCGATGTCGATCCCGACCGGGCAGCCCTGGTTGCAGGGAGCGACGCGGTCGCGGAACAGCGGCCGGATGTACTTCCACGATCCGGTCGGATTCACGCGGGTGCTGCGGTCCGACACGGCAACGGCGGGCGCGCCGTGCACGAGGTCGGCGAGGCCCGGCTCGCCCGCCGGCATCGCGCGGGGACCGGTCGGCTTCCGGCGCTGGGGCTCAGGCATGGCTGGCCTCCTTCGGCAGCCCCGCGACGCGGAGCGCTTCGGCCGCCTCGCGGGCGGCGGCGATGTTGTCCTCGGGCCGGATCGGGATCTCGTCGCGGATCGCGCGGCAGACGGTGTCGAGCGACACCGTGCCGAGGAACGCGGCGAACGCGCCGAGGATGGCCGTGTTCACGATCGGCTGCGTCTTCGAACCGAGCCGGTGGCGCTGCGCGATCGCGGCGGCGTCCACGGTGCCGACGCGGAAGCGGCCCACGAGGTCCGGGTAGCCGGACGGCGGCAGCTCGGAGTTCACCAGGATGCTGCCGCCGTCCTTGAGCCCGGCCGTGACGTCAATCGCCTGGATCAGCGTCGGGTCGAGCACGATCAGGTCGTCGGGCGAGTTGATCTCGCAGCGCAGCAGGATGGGCTTCGAGGAATGGCGGAGAAACGCGGTGACGGGGGCCCCGCGGCGCTCCACCCCGAAGGCGGGGAAGGACTGGACGGACTGCCCTTCGAGGAACAGGGCCGAGGCCAGGAGCTTGGAGGCGATCACCGCTCCCTGCCCCCCTCGCCCGTGAATGCGAAGCTCGCGCATACGCGCCTCCTCCGCGCGGTCCTGCCGTGGCTGGGCGGCCGCGCATGACAGGGATGTGTCCAGCACGGTATGTGCCAGCCGTGGTCGCCATTTACGAGGCCGGGACCCGTTGCGGGGAGGGCGTCCGGGCTGTGTCCTCGACCCCGACGCTGCCGGGTTCCTGACAGTCTGTCGGGCGGGCCTGTCGAAAACGGAGAATCCATGGGAGCCCGCCTCACGCTCCGGACGTTCGTCGGTGCGGCCCATCGCGCGAAGAACACGCGCCGTCCATGGCAGGGGCCGCCGGGAACGCGATGCGGCAGCAGGGCTTGGTCCGAGCGACTGACAAGCCGGTGCGCCTGCAGCCGAATGATCTTCGGTGCGGTCCTCAGTCCTCGGGGAGGCCCGAAATCCGGCACGCGGCATGCGCTCGTCCGACCCTTCGGGCCGCGGGCGCGCGGTTCGCTCCGGGTCGCGCGCCGTCCGGCATCTGCGGAAAGGGAATCCCGATGATCGAGAGCAAGAAGGCCGATCTCGCGGGACCGGGCATCAGCACGTACGAAGAGGTCGAGAAGATCCTCCCGACCGACTATCGCCCCCTGCTCGACCCCAAGGAAACGCAGCACGCGATCCACGCGGTGAAGCGCTACATCGAGGACGGGCTCTGTCGCGAGCTCGGCCTGTTCCACGTCGAGGTGCCGCTCATCGTGACGCGCGAGAGCGGCGTGAACGACTACCTCGACCGTGACGGGTCGCGCACGCCGATCGAGTTCCCGTGCGGGCTGGGCATCGAACCGCGCCTGAACGGGCAGGTGGTGCAGGCCGCGACGAAGTGGAAGCGTCTCGCCCTGCGGCAGTTCGAGTGCCGGTCGGGCGAGGGCATCTGCACCGACATGCGCGCGGTGCGCAAGGACTACTTCCTCGACCACGATCACAGCTCATACGTAGACCAGTGGGACTGGGAGAAGGCCATCACCGCCGACGACCGCAACCTCGACTACCTCAAGGACACCGTCCGCTCGATCTGGAAGGTGCTCAAGGGCGCGGAGCGGTTCGTGCTGCAGGAGTTCCCGAAGCTGAAGGATCCCCGTTACCCGGAGCTGCCGGACGAGCTGACGTTCCTGCACGCCGAGGAACTGCTCGAGATGTACCCCGACCTGCCGCGCAAGCAGCGTGAGACGCGCGTGCTCTCCGAGAAGCACGCGGCGATCTTCATCATCGGGATCGGCTGGGTCCTGCAGGACGGCTACCCGCACGAGATGCGCGCCGCCGACTACGACGACTGGGTCACCCCGACGACGTCGAGCACGGGCCGGCCGATGCACGGCCTGAACGGCGACATCCTCGTGTGGAACCCCGTCACGCGCCGCCGCCACGAGCTGACCTCGATGGGCATCCGGGTCACGAAGCAGACGCTCCGCCAGCAGCTCGAGCTGAGCGGACAGCTGGACTTCCTGAACCTGCCCTATCACCAGGCCATCCTGAACGACCAGATTCCGCTGTCGATCGGCGGCGGTATCGGGCAGTCTCGGACGGTTATGCTGCTGCTGCGGAAGGCCCATCTCGGCGAGGTGAGCGTCACGGTGTGGCCACGGCAATTGAAGGAAATCTGCGAAAAGAAGAATATCCGGGTCCTGGAGTGAAGACGAAAGGAGCTGTCCATATGGGTGTGTCGGAAGCGAAAGCCGGGGCCGCGCCCCGGAACGCCACCACGAAGGATTACGTCGCGAGCGTCGTCGCCGGCGTGAAGGCCAAGAATCCGGGCGAGGTCGAGTTCCACCAGGCCGTCGTCGAGGTCGTCGACTCGTTGAGCCTCGTGCTCGACCGGCATCCGGAGTACCGGGCCGCGCACATTCTCGAGCGGATCGTCGAGCCCGAGCGCGTCCTGATGTTCCGCGTGCCCTGGCAGGACGATCGTGGCGAGGTCCAGGTCAACCGCGGATTCCGCATCGAGATGAACAGCGCGATCGGCCCCTACAAGGGCGGCCTGCGCTTCCATCCGTCGGTGAACCTCGGGATCCTGAAGTTCCTCGCGTTCGAGCAGGTGTTCAAGAACTCGCTCACGACGCTGCCGATGGGTGGCGGCAAGGGCGGTTCGGACTTCGACCCGAAGGGCAAGAGCGACAACGAGGTCATGCGGTTCTGTCAGAGCTTCATGACCGAGCTCTCCCGCCACATCGGCCCCGACACGGACGTGCCGGCGGGCGACATCGGCGTCGGCGGCCGCGAGATCGGCTTCCTGTTCGGCCAGTACAAGCGCCTGCGGAACGAGTTCACCGGCGTCCTGACGGGCAAGGGCCTGAACTGGGGCGGCTCGCTGATCCGTCCGGAAGCCACGGGCTACGGCACGGTGTACTTCGCGCAGGAGATGGCGAAGACCCGCAAGCAGACGCTCGAAGGCAAGATCTGCCTCGTGTCGGGCAGCGGCAACGTCTCGCAGTACACGGTCGAGAAGCTCCTCGACCTGGGTGCGAAGCCGGTCACGCTGTCGGACTCGAACGGCATGATCTACGACCCGGCGGGCATCGACCGCGACAAGCTGGCGTGGGTGATGGACCTCAAGAACGTGCGCCGCGGCCGCATCAAGGAGTACGCGGACAAGTTCTCGGGCGCGAAGTACACGTCCACCGACCCGATGGCGGACCACAACCCGCTGTGGGACATCAAGGGCGACTGCGCCTTCCCGAGCGCGACGCAGAACGAGATCAACGCCCGCGACGCGGCGAACCTGATCAAGAACGGCGTCACGCTGGTCGCCGAGGGCGCCAACATGCCGAGCACGCTCGAGGCGACGAAGACGTTCCTCGACGCGGGCATCCTGTACGGGCCTGCCAAGGCCGCGAACGCCGGCGGCGTGGCGACGTCGGGCCTCGAGATGTCGCAGAACAGCATGCGGCTGGGCTGGACGCGCGAGGAAGTGGACGATCGCCTGCACAAGATCATGATCAATATCCACGACAACGCGTACACGACGGCCGAGAAGTACGGCACGCCGGGCAACCTCGTGAACGGCGCGAACATCGCCGGCTTCCTGAAGGTCGCCAACGCGATGATGGACCAGGGCCTGGTCTGATCCGGCCCCGGCCGCGGCCGCGGTGCGGCCACGGTCGCACGCACGAACGCGGGGCGAGGCGACTCGCCCCGCGTTTCGCTATGCTGGCCCACCGACCATGAACCCGACCGACCAGGAACTCGTGCTGCAGGAGCCCCGAGGCCCCTTCCAGGGCTTCCAGGAGCTGATGCCGTTCCGCGTGCACGACATCCTGCTCGTCTCGAGCCTCTACGACTCGTTCACGCTGCAGGAGGACGGGCGGCTGAACGAGCTCATCCTCGGAGAGTTCCTCGAGCTGAGCCTGCACCACACCCCGGGCATCACGCATGTGTCGAGCGGGGCCGAGGCGCTCGCGCTCGCCGAGGCGGAGCCGCGCTACAACCTCATCCTGACGACGATCAACCTCGGGGACATGGACGCGGCGAAGCTGGCCGCCGAAGTGAAGGCGCGCGGGCTGGACGTCCCCGTCGTCGTGCTCGCGTACGACAACTTCGAGCGGAAGGACTTCGTCGCGCGGGCGGACACCTCCGATATCGAGCAGATCTTCCTGTGGCAGGGCGACGCGCGGATCCTCGTCGCGATCGTGAACCTGGTCGAGGACCGCCGGAACGTCGCGCACGACACCGCCTCGGTGGGCGTGCCCGTCGTGCTCGTCGTCGAGGACAACACGCGCTTCTACTCGTCCTTCCTGCCGACCATCTACACCGAGCTGATTCGCCAGTCCGAGCGGCTCATCAGCGAGGGTTTCAACCTCTCGCACAAGCTTGTCCGCATGCGCGCCCGGCCGAAGATCCTGCTCGCGAGCACGTACGAGGACGCCTGGGAGCAGTTCACGCGGTACCGCCCGTGGATGCTCGGGCTGATCTCCGACGTCGAGTTCCCGCGCGGCGGCGTGGTGACGCGCGGCGCGGGCTTCGACCTCGCCCACGCGGCGCGCGAGGCGCTGCCCGACCTGCCGATCCTGCTGCAGTCCTCGCGCGTCGAGTTCGCCGCCGAGGCCCGCGAGATGGGCGCCTCGTTCCTGCAGAAGTACTCCGACACGCTGCTGGCCGACCTGCGGCGGTTCATGGTCGAGTACTTCGCGTTCGGCGACTTCGTGTTTCGGCTGACCGACGGGCGCGAGGTGGGGCGGGCGTCGGACCTCAAGGACCTCGAGGAGATGCTGCGCCGTGTTCCGGCCGACAGCATCGCCTTCCACGGCGAGCGCAATCACTTCTCGAAGTGGTTCACGGCCCGCACGGAGTTCGCGCTCGCGCGGAAGCTGCGACCGCGGACGGTGGCGGAGTTCCCGACGTTCGAGCACCTGCGAAGGGATCTCGTCGCCTCGATCGCCGAATACCGGCGCGAGCAGAACGAGACCCTGGTGGCCGACTTCGACCCGATGCACTTCGACGCGTCCGCCGCGTACTTCTCGCGGCTGGGGGGCGGCTCGATCGGCGGCAAGGCGCGGGGCCTCGCGTTCGTCCGGCGACTGCTCGGTGACCACGCGCTCGCGCGCCGCTTCCCGGGCGTGCACATCGCCGTGCCCCCGGCGATCGTCCTCGCGACGGACGTCTTCGACCGCTACCTGACCGAGAACGGGCTGCTCGACTTCGCGCTCTCGGAGCAGGAGGACGCCGAGATCGAGCGCCGCTTTCTCGCCGCGCCGCTGCCCGACGACGTGATGCTCGCGCTCGAGGTCTTCCTCGCGTCGGTGCGCTGGCCCCTCGCGGTGCGCTCCTCGAGCCTGCTCGAGGACTCGCAGTACCTGCCGTTCACCGGCGTCTACGAGACGTTCATGCTGCCGAACGACGACGCGGACGCGGCGAAGCGCCTCGAGGAGCTCTCGGTCGCGGTGCGGCGCGTCTACGCCTCGACCTTCAGCCAGCGCGTCAAGACCTACCTCCGCTCGACGCCCTACCGGCTCGAGGAGGAGAAGATGGCCGTGCTCGTCCAGAAAATCGCCGGGCAGCGGCACGGCGACCGCTGGTACCCGGACTTCTCGGGCGTCGCGCGGTCCCACAACTTCTACCCCGTGCCGCCGCTCACCGCCGAGGACGGCATTGCGGCCGTCGCGCTGGGCATGGGTCGGGCCGTCGTCGAGGGAAGCCAGTCGCTGCTCTTCTGTCCACGCGACCCCCGGCACCTGGTCCACTTCTCGACCGTCGAGGACATCCTCGCGCACTCGCAGCGGCAGTTCTGGGCGCTCGACCTCTCGCACGCCGGCGGGGAGGAGGACATGCGCGAGCGCAGTTTCGGGCTCGACGCGGCCGAGGCCGACGGGACGCTGTTCCCGCTCGGCTCGACGTACTCGCCCGAGAACCACGCGGTGTACGATGGCCTCTCGCGGTCCGGGCCGCGGCTCGTGACGTTCGCCGGAATCCTCAAGCACGGCGCCTTCCCGCTGCCCGAGATCCTCACGCTGCTGCTCGAGGCCGGGCGCCGCGGCATGAACCGGCCGTCCGAGATCGAGTTCGCCGTTCGGCTCGCCCAGCGGCCCGACGAGCCGCACGGCTTCGCGTTCCTGCAAATGCGCCCCCTCGCCGTCTCGCAGGGCGCCGAAGACGAGGACTTCGAACGGCTCGATTCCGAGAAGCTGGTCGCCCGCAGCCCCATGGTGCTCGGCAATGGCGTCGTCGAGCTGCACGACGTGGTCGTCGTGGATCGCGAGCGCTACGAGCGGGGCTCGAGCCTGGAGACGGCGCAGGTGATCGCGCGGTACAACGCCGAGATGCACGTGCAGGGCCGTCCGTACCTGCTGATCGGCGTGGGGCGGTGGGGCTCGGCGGACCCGTGGCTCGGGATCCCGGTCACGTGGGAGCAGATCGACAATGCGCGCGTGATCGTCGAGACGGGATTCCGGGACTTCCGGGTGACGCCCTCGCAGGGCAGCCACTTCTTCCAGAACCTCTCCTCGTTCCAGGTGGGCTACTTCACGATCAACGCCGACCGCGGGGAAGGGTTCGTGCGCTGGGACTGGCTCGCGGCCCAGGCCGCCGAGAGCGAGCGCGGCGGCGTGCGGCACCTGCGCTTCGAGCAACCGCTCGTCGTGCGGATGAGCGGACGGCGCAGCGAGGGCGTCATCGAGATGCCGGCCGAGGGCGGCGCGGACTGACGCCGCGCCCGTGCGCGGCCCGTCCGCGCGGCGTGTCCCCGGGGGAGCATCGCCGCCCGCGAGCCTTGCGGACCGGGAGTCCGGTCGCCAGACTCGGGGTGGTCGTACTCCCCGGTGGAGGAGCGATGGCGGACACCCCGAATCCCGACGCGGGCCTGCTCGCGCGGCTGCAGGACGCGCTTGCCCACCGCTACGCGGTCGAGCGCGAGTCCGGGCGCGGGGGCATGGCGACCGTCTATCTCGCGCGCGACCGGAAACACGCCAACCGGGCCGTCGCGCTCAAGGTCCTGCTGCCCGACGTCGCGAGCGGCCTCGGGGCCGAGCGGTTCCTCGCCGAGATCGGTACCGCCGCCCCGCTCAACCACCCGCACATCGTTCCGGTGTTCGACTCGGGCGAGGCGGCGGGGCTCCTGTACTACGTGATGCCGTTCGTCGAGGGTGAGACGCTGCGTGAGCGCCTGCGACGGACCCCGCCGCTCGAGCCTGCCGAGGCGGTGCGGATCGCCCGCGTGATCGCCGCGGCGCTGGGCTACGCTCACCACCACGGCGTCGTGCACCGCGACGTGAAGCCCGAGAACGTCATCCTCTCCGGCGATGAGCCGGTCGTCTCGGACTTCGGCATCGCGCGCGTCTTCCACGCGCCCGGCCAGGCGGTCACCGACAGCGGCACCGTGCTCGGGACGCCGGGGTACATGAGCCCCGAGCAGGCCGCGGGCCTCTCGAACGTGGACGCGCGCACGGACGTCTACGCGCTGGGTTGCGTGCTCTACGAGATGATCGCCGGCGAGACGCCCCGCTTCTGGGTCGGGGCCGCGAGCCTGCGCCGCGGCCGGCTCGGCGAGGCGCCTCCCGACGCGAGGTCGCGGCTGGACGCGCTGCCCCGCGCCCTCGAGGCGGCGCTCGTCCGGGCGCTCGCGCTCGACCCCGAGGACCGGTTCGCCGACGGCGCGGAGTTCGCGACGGCGCTCGCGAGCGAGGACGCGGGCTCTCCGCCCGGCCGCCGGTCGGTGGCCGTTCTGCCGTTCGTGAGCCTCTCGGACGACCCGAAGGACGCTTTCCTCGGGGACGGCCTGGCCGAGGAGATCACCTGGGCGCTCGCGCGCGTGCGCGGGCTCCAGGTCGCCGCGCGCACGTCCACCTTCGCCTTCCGCGGGCGCGCGGACGACGTCCGCCGGATCGGCCGCGAGCTCGGCGTGGGCGCCGTGCTCGAGGGCAGCGTGCGCCGCTCCGGCGGCGGGCTGCGCGTCAACGTTCAGCTCGTGGACGTCGGGGACGGCTACCGGCTCTGGTCGCAGCGCTACGACCGCGACATGACCGAGGTGTTCGCCATCCAGGACGAGATTGCCGCCAGCGTGGCACGTGCGCTGAGCGTCATCCTGACCGACACCGACCGGAGGGCCTTCTCGCGCGCGAGCACCCGCAACGTGGAGGCGTACGAGCTGTACCTGCGCGGTCGGCAGTTCTTCCACCAGGCGCGCCGGCGAAGCCTCGAGTACGCGCGCCAGATGTTCGAGCAGGCCATCGCGCTCGACCCGGACTTCGCGCTCGCGCACGCCGGGGTGGCGGACAGCTGCTCGACGCTCCACATGTACTACCGCTCGGAGTGCCCGCTGCTCGAGGTCGCCGACGCCGCCAGCCGGCGGGCGCTGGAGCTGAGCCCCGACCTGCCCGAAGCGCACGCGGCCCGCGCGTTCGCGCTCTTCCAGCTCGGACGGCTCGAAGAAGCCGCGGACGAGTTCCGCACGGCGATCGCGACGGACCCCCACCTCGGCGAGGCGCGCTACTTCTACGGCCGCCAGTGCTTCCAGGAGAGCAAGTTCACGGAAGCCGCCCACTGGTTCGAGGAGTCCGCGCGGGTGCAGGAGGACAGCGCCGCGCGGTTCTTCGCCGCGCAGGCGCTCGAGGCGGCGGGCTGCAGCGAGGAGGCGCGGGCCGCCTACGCCCGGGCGCTGGAGGTGGCGGAGAGCCACCTGGCGCTGAACCCCGACGATCCGCGGACCGCGACGATGCGGGCCGTGGCCCTGTGCCGGCTGGGGCGGCTCGAGGAGGGCCTCGAGTGGGCGCGGCGGGCGCTGGAGATCGACCCCGAGGACGCCGGCGTGCGCTACAACGTGGCGTGCCTCTACGCGCTCGAGGGCCGTCGCGAGGAGTCGATCGCATGCCTGGAGGAGTGCGTGCGGCTCGGCTTCGGGAACCCGGAGTGGATCGAGCGCGATCCCGACCTCGCCTCGCTCCGGGGCGACCCGCGCTTCGAGGATCTCCTCGCCCGCATCGGGGTCGCTCCGCGGGCGAAGTGAGCGCCGGGTCGCGCGGGGGCGCCGCCGCGCGCGCCGCGGGGCGGTTCCCCGCGCGCCGGGCCTGACCCGCGGGATTCCATCATCGGCGAACGCCGCGTCGACCGTTCCCGGGATCGGGCGCACGATACGGGTGGCACGGGGACGTCGGTGTCCCGGACGCTCCGCCCGGAGAGCCCCGGGCGAGTGGTGGTCGGGACGGGACGGGCCCCGCGAGCGAGGGTCGTCGTGCGGGGACATCGCCGCGAGAGCGGCTGCGAGTACGTGCCCGGGCCGCCGGACGTCGAGGCGGAACCGAAGGGTTGCGTCGCCCCGAAGCCGCACCTTTCCGCCCGCCCGCGGTTCCGGAGCGTGTCGCTGCCCGCGCCGCTCCGACCGGGCGCACGCCCTCGCAATCCCGACCCGAATCCACGAGCCGCGTGCTGGGCACCTGTGCCCGCCGCGCGGCCTTCGCCACGGCCCCACGGGGGCCGGAAGGAGCCGACATGACCACCGCCGTTCCCGCGCCGAAGGCGAGACGGACCAACCCGATGCCGCCGATCACGGGCCACGGCCTGCTGGAGTCGCCCCGCTACAACAAGGGGGCCGCGTTCACGCCCGCGGAGCGCGAGCGGCTCGGTCTCCTCGGGCTGATGCCGCACGCGACGATGGGCATCGATCAGCAGGTCGAGCTCGAGCTCGAGCACCTGCGCGACAAGGCGGACGATCTCGAGAAGTTCATCGGGGTGCTCGCGCTCCAGGACCGGAACGAGACGCTCTTCTATCGCGTGCTCGTCGAGAACCTCGAGGAGTTGATGCCCATCGTGTACACGCCGACAGTGGGCAAGGCGTGCCAGAACTACAGCCACATCTACCGGCGTCCGCGCGGGCTCTGGATCACGCCCGACGACATCGAGCGCATTCCGACGCTGCTGCGCAACGCCTCGGGCGGCGACGTTCGGCTGATCGTCGTCACCGACAACGAACGCATCCTCGGCCTGGGCGACCAGGGGGCCGGGGGCATGGGCATTCCGTGCGGCAAGATTGCGCTTTACTGCGCCGGGGCCGGCATCCACCCCCGGAACACGCTGCCGATCAGCCTCGACGTCGGCACCGACAACGAGACGCTGCTCAAGGACAAGTACTACCTCGGCCACCGCAGCCGCCGGCTGCGTGGGCGGCCCTACGATGAGTTCATCGAGGCGTTCGTCGAGGGCGTCATCGAGACGTTCCCGCGGGCGCTCGTCCAGTGGGAAGACTTCCGCAAGGGCACCGCGTTCACGATCCTCGACCGCTACCGCCGCCGCATCCCGTGCTTCAACGACGACATCCAGGGCACGGCCGCCGTCTCGCTGGCCGGGATCCTCTCGGCGCTGCGCATCACGGGGCAGGGGCTCGAGGAGCAGCGCATCGTGTTCGCCGGCGCCGGCGCGGCAGGCGTGGGCATCGGCCGGCTCGTCCGCGCGGCGATGCTCGAGGAGGGCATGAGCGAGGCCGAGGTCCACCGCCGGCTCGTGTTCGCCGACAGCGGCGGCCTGCTGACTCCGGGCGCGCGCGTCACCGACCCGCACAAGCAGCCCGTTGTCATGACGCCCGACGAAATGGAGTCCTACGGCTTTGCGGGACCGGGGCCGTTCGACCTCCACGAGGTCGTACGGCGCGTGCAGCCGACCGTGCTGCTCGGGACCTCGGCGGTGCCGGGGCTCTTCTCGGAGGAGGTCGTGCGCGAGATGGCGGCGCACACGCCGCGACCGATCATCTTCCCGCTCAGCAACCCGACCTCGATGTGCGAATGCACCCCGGCCGAGGCGCTGCGCTGGAGCGACGGGCGGGCGATCGTCGCGACGGGCAGCCCGTTCGCGCCGGTCGAGTACCAGGGCCGTGTGCACGAGATCGGGCAGGGGAACAACGTGTTCGTGTTCCCCGGCGTCGGGATGGGCTGCATCCTGAGCGAGGCCCGCGAGGTCACCGACGAGATGATGCTGGCCGCGGCCCGGACGCTCGCGGGGCTCGTGCCCTCGTCGCGCATCGAGCGCGGCGCGGTCTACCCCGAGGTCTCCGACCTGCGGCGCGTGAGCGCCGCCGTGGCGGCCGCGGTCGTGCGCACGGCGCGCGACCTGCGCGTGGGACGCAACCTCGAGGACCACGTGGTGGAAGCCGTGGTCCAGAACGCGATGTGGTTCCCGGACTACCCGGTCTACACGGACGAGGCGGCGCCGGAGTGAGCACCCGGCCGGCCACCGCGGCCGGCGCGGCGGGGACGGCCGCCGGCGCGACGGCCATCGGGGGCGGGGGATTCGAGGGCCTCGCCCCGGACCGGCTCGTGCGCGCGTTCGGCGTGGACTACGCCCACGTCGAGCCCGCCTCCGGCGGCGACCTCTACGTGACGCGGCACGGCTGGCCGTTCGCGGACGCGCTGGATCCGGCCCGCTGGTACGCGGGGGAGTGGTACGAGCGCGCGGGCACGCGGCTCCGCGGCGCCACCGGCACCGTCTACCACGTGCGCCCCCGCGACGCCCGGCCCCCGGTCCCGGACTTCGTCGTGAAGTTCTCGCGCGTCGCGCAGGACGTGCCCCTGCTCGTCGAGACGTCGTTCCCGGCCGACGTGCCGCCCGAGGTCATCTCGGCGGCCCGCTTCAACAGCCCGCTCGAGGAGTTCGGGCTGCTCGAGGAGCTGCGCCGCGGGTCGTTCGGCGGCCCGCACCGCCGGATGCCCGCCCAGCGCCCGCTCGCGATCTACGTGCCGCCCGAGGAGTTCGACCTCTGGCAGCTCGGCCGGCACACGAGCAGCTTCCACAGTCACCGGGCGATGCTCGCCGAGGACCAGTCCGACTCGGTCAAGGCGATCGAGCTCGACATCCGGCGGATCTACGTGCTGCTCTTCGGCTGGCTCGAAGGGCGCGACGCCGAGGAGTGCTTCCACGCCGGACTTCTCCCGGAGCCGGGGATGCTCGAGCTGACCGCGCGCGTCACGCGCGAGCTGCACGAGCGCGGGTTCCGGGTGCTCGACAACAAGCCGAAGCACTTCATCCTCCGTCCGAGGGCGGACGGTGCGCTGCTGCGGCGGCGCGACGGGTCGCTCGTCTACGGTCTTGTGGACTACGAGCTGCTCCAGCGCAGCCCCGAGCACCAGCACGCCTACCGGGCCGCGCGGCGCGAGCAGTACTGGCACCGCCCTCCGGGCCCGCGCCCGCCGGAAGAGCCGCCGCCGTCGCACCTCAAGGATGCGGTCGTCTTCGGCGTCGAGTACGCCTTCGGCGCCACGCCCGACGGCGGGCGGCTGTGGGTCGTGGGCCGCGAGCGCGGGCTCTTCGACTTCTTCCTGCCCGACCGCTGGCGCCGGACCCCGCGGGAGAAGCTCTCGGCCACCGCCGAGGTCTACCGGACCCGCACGCGCGACCAGGCCGACATCGTCTACCGCCGCTCGCGGGTCGGCTTCCTGCCGCTCGTGGATCCCCGCGTGGCCGCGGCGAAGGCCATCCGCGAATGGGGCTACAACAGCCCCTTCGAGGAGGTCGCGCTCGCCGAGCGGCTGCGCGAGATGGGCGTGCCCACGGTGAACCCGCGCGCGATCTACGAGACGGGGCACGCGACGGTGAAGCCGCTCCGCCTGCGCGACCCGCGGCGGTTCCTGACGCACGCGGAATTGTGCGCGCCGGGGAGTCCGGCCCTGCCGGTGCTGCGGCCCGACCACGACTACTACACGCTGTGGGACACCTGGCGCGGAGCCGACCCGGCGCTCGGTGCCGCGGGCACGGTGAGCACGCTCGATTCGGCACGCGAGTCCGGGCTCGTCACCGCGGAGGAGGCCCGCGAGGCGCTCGCGCATGCGCGCCGCAGCCTCGAGCGCACGGCCCTGCCGGGCGAGAGCGTCGCCGACGACGAGTTCGTGGTGATGATCGACGCCGGCGGGGCGATCGAGCGCGAGGGCGGCCTGCCGCGGCTCTACTTCAGCCTCGACGCGCTCACCGCGTGCGACCGCGGGCTGCTCGGCGAGCCCGAGTACCTCGAGATCATGACGCGGCTCGACGAGCGGCTCGGCGCGGTGGACTTCGCCAAGCTCGATCCGACGGGCCGGCACCTGCTCGTCACCGTGGACTCCCGGGGCGAGCCCGTGCGCGAGGCCTCGGGCGCCGTCCACGCGGTCCTCTGCAACTTCGCGCTCATCCGCGGGCTCTACCGTCCCATCCGGTGAGCGCCGTCCGCTGCCGGCCCCCGGCAGCGCTCGTCGCCCGGCCGGGCGCGCCCGGCGGCGCAAAGCCCCGTCCGGCACCGCGCGTTGGCCGCCGGCCACCCCTCGGCTAGTTTGCGTGCTCCCGCCGCCGCGGCCGACCGGCGGACATCGCTTCCAACCCCACGGCGCTCCCCGAGGTCCAAGCACGCATGACCGCCGCCCCCCGACGCCCGCTCGCTCGGGCCGCCTGCCGGCTGCTGGCCGCCGCGCTTCTCCTTCCGTCCGCGGCCCTCGCCGCCGCCCCGCAGCCGGGGCCGCCACTGACGATCCACCACGCCACGGGACCCATCGTCCTCGACGGCAATCTCGACGACCCGGGCTGGAGGGACGTCACCCCGGAGACGACGTGGTTCGAGACGAACGTCACGGACAACACCCGGCCGCCGGTCGCGAACGCGGCCTGGATGGCGTACGACGACAAGTACTTCTACGCCGCGTTCCGTTTCGACGATCCCGATCCCTCCCGCATCCGTGCGCCGCTCGGCGACCACGACAACCTCTCGGGCTACACGGACTACGGCGGTGTGATCGTGGACAGCCGCAACGACGGCCGCACGGCACAGCTCTTCCTCGCCAACGCGCGGGGACTGCAGTACGACGCCCTCTCGAGCGACGTGTCGGGCGAGGACAACTCGCCGGACTGGTTCTGGGACGCCGCGGGGAAGATCACCACGACCGGCTGGAACCTCGAGCTGCGCATTCCGTTCTCCTCCATGCGCTACGCGGACCCGAAGAGCCCGACGTTCGGGATCCTGCTCTACCGGAACTACCCGCGCGACCGGCACTACCAGTTCTTCACGGCGCGGCTGCCCCGCGACGTGAACTGCTTCATCTGCAACGAAAGCAAGCTGACCGGGCTCGCGAACCTGCCGAAGGGCTCCCACCTCGTCGTCGCCCCCTACGCCACGACGCAGCGCCAGGACCAGGCCGAAGGTGATCCGGGAAGCCCGATCGCGAACGGCGAGACGAAGGCCGACGGCGGGCTCGACGTGAAGTGGAGCCCGCTCGCGAACATGGCGGTGGACGCCACGTTCAACCCGGACTTCTCGCAGGTCGAATCGGACGCCGCCCAGATCACGGCCAACGAGCGCTTCGCGCTCTTCTACCCCGAGAAGCGCACGTTCTTCCTCGAAGGCGTGGACCTGTTCTCGATGCCGTTCCAGGCGGCGTACTCGCGCACGATCACGTCACCGAGCCTCGGCCTGCGGGCGACCGGACGGACGGGGACGACTTCGTACACCGCGCTCATCGCGCACGATCGCGGCGGAGGGCTCGCCATCCTTCCGGGCCCTCAGGCCTCGGACTTCGCGGTGCAGGACTTCCGCTCGGACGTGGGGCTCGTGCGGTTCCGGCACGAGATGGGGCCGTCGTTCGTCAGCGTGTTCGCGACCACCCGCGAGGTGGAGGGCGGCGGGTACAACCGCGTCGCGGGCCCCGACTTCCAGTGGCGCCCGAAGCCGACCGACACCGTCACCGGCCAGGCGCTCTGGAGCCGGAGCGTGACGCCGGACCGGACCGACCTCGCGGCGGAATGGGACGGTCGCACGCTCTCGGATCGCGCGGTGGTGCTCAACTACCAGCACGCCGACGCGCACTACGACTTCTTCGTCCAGGGCCAGGACATCGGCGACCAGTTCCGCGCCGACAACGGCTTCATCCCCCAGGTCGGCTACCAGGAGGGCTACGTCGAGTCGGGGTGGACGTTCCGGCCGAAGGATCGGTTCTTCTCCCGCCTGCGGAGCTTCGCGATCGCGTACGTGGACCGGACGCCCGGCGGCCAGGTGCTCTCCCAGCGCGTCGCGGTCGGCTCCGGCATGGACGCGCGGCTCAGCAGCTTCTTCCGCGTGGACCTCAACGCGGACGCGATCCGGGTCGGCGACGCCCTGCTGCGCCGGTTCCGGCCCCGCATCCAGCTGCAGGCGAGCCCCGGCCGGGTGCTCAATTCGCTGAGCCTCGACGCCTACGTCGGCGAGGAGATCGACTTCGACAACGCCCGCGAGGGGAACGGCCTCACGCTCGCCGGCACGTTCACGCTCCGGCCCGGGCCGCACCTCGAGCTCTCCAACCGCACGAGCGGCCGCTGGCTGAACGTGGACGCGGGCGCCGGGCGCTCGGGC
>Ga0315540_10000039_pt1 | contig 59696 bp, 58 predicted proteins | sample SalMarSW160110MG_FD_203677 | JGI IMG/M metagenome (GOLD analysis project Ga0315540, IMG submission 203677) | Salt marsh sediment microbial communities from the Plum Island Ecosystem LTER, Massachusetts, United States - Salt Marsh Sediment SW1601-10 ...
GCCTGCTGCCACTGCTCTTGCAATTCTTGCCATTGAAAAACTGTATCCCTGCGCAGCCGTTTGGGTCATTAAATAATTGATATACTGTCCCCGGAATCCATATACTGTCCCCGGAATCCAAAATATACTGCCTTCAGAATTACCCAGAATTACAGAAAACAAAATCAAAACGAAAATATGGCTATTTTAGTCCAATATTCTAACTCAATCAAGAACAAAAAAACCCATCATCCTCCATTCCTACCACGCTTATAAAGGTATTTATCAGAGAGAAATGGATAGCCGGGGGCATGAAGATGGGCAGGCTGAACAGGTATGATGACGGTGCAAAAAAAAGAGCAAGCCGGGGTGAATCCGGACTTGCTCTTTCTATTCTTTCTGGTCGGGACGCGGGGATTTGAACCCCGGACCCCCTGAACCCCATTCAGGTGCGCTTCCAGGCTGCGCTACGTCCCGGCGGTAGAGCCTGTAATAGTATACCACTTCGTCTCTTTGTCAAGACATAAAATGGAAATCAAAAAGCCCCTTGCCAGTTTCATGAAATGTGGCTATGATTGCCTCCGTTTGTCACTTTTCCTGAAACCGAAACCCGCATCACCCCATGAGGTCTCATGATGACTGATCAAGAAAACATTCGAGTGCTCATCATCGAAAAAGACAAGGAAGTCGTCGATGCAGTGAAAAACAATCTTGAAAACCGCCCGCACGACCTGCATGTTCTCTCGAGCCTCAATGAAGCCATTTCTCTCTTGAAGTCAGAGAATTTCTCAATCGCGATCGTTGGAAATACCGTGGAAACAGATTCCCCATTTGAGGGATTGCGAGACATGGTCAAGGCTTCACCTATGACCTCGATTATTCTCTTGAGTGACCTTCCCGGGGAAGAAGTACACGAACTGTCTGAAGGATGTGGTATTCTGGGACATGTTGCCAGGAACGTCCCGTTAGATGGCCTTGATCACCTTTTGAATCGTTTCAGGCAGATTGCAGGCCTGCTCTAAAAAACCTTTTCTCCTTTTTTCGAGCCGATTCTATGAGCCGCCGCGATTGCATCAGCAACCGGAATATTAAGATAATAGCAACCTATGTGCAGAGTAAAACGGGGGACCATGCAGGCCTCTTTGATGACCTTCCCTATCCTTTTGAAGGTTTCCCTACTCCCAGGGAATTCTTTCTTGATGAAGATGAGTGGACCACGTATGAAAATTTCGAGAAAATTTTCCGCAGGGCAAAGGAACTCGTTAATGAACCAGGGTTCTACTTCGCCTGCGGTTCTTCTTCCGCCGCCCTCAGGTCCTGGGGGCGTTTTCACATCTTTGCGAAACTCTTCAGTTCGCCGGGTGACGGCTACAAGCGCCTCCCCTTTTTCAACGGGAACCTGAACGACACCAAGGAGATCGAGGTTGTTATTCCTCCATCCTATGATGGAAGGATCCAAAGATTCCGAACTGTTCTCAAAGTCGAATTTCACCGGGACATCGACCCCAATAGTGATTACATCGGCGATCCGTTCCTGCGGGGGATCATTTCCGCTATCCCAACCCTCTGGGGCCTTGATCCGGCCATGGTGGAACAACCGCTGAAGCCCTATGACCCTGAAATGCTTTTGCAGAAGGAACCGGAGTTCAAAGCATATGAGCTTCATCCGAAACGGGAAGGCGATCTCCTCACCATCCGGCATCCCGAACACGGGGGAAGAAGTATCGTTGGTGAAAAGATATTCCTGCTGCCCGATCAAGTTGGCAATCGAACATTATTCTTAGGCAGATACACAAAAAAGCCCACAAATACCCTGAGTCCAGTGGAGGAAAAAGAGGCCATACTGATAACAGAGACCGTGACGGTAAACGGGAGAACGCTCTTGCAGGAGGGAGAAATTTTCCTTGCTCCTTATTTTCTCCTGGATGTGACCTACGATCGAACCTCCCTGACCAATCGATTCGTTAATATTTTATCGGTCAGAAAAAAGCGCGATCACCCGCGAAAAGAACTCATTGATACCCTCAATCAACTGCGAAAGAGCATCACCGCCAAGAATGAAGCATATGCCGCTCTGGAGAAAGCACACCAGGATCTACAGGAGGCTAAGAAGCAGATTGACGGGTACACCGCCAATCTTGAAGAAAAAGTGAAGGAAAGAACCGTTGAACTGGGCCGGGCCCAAGAAGAACTGCTGGAAGTGAACCGAAATCTGGAATCCAGAGTTCAAACCCAGCTCAGGCAACTGGAACGGACCAACAGGCTCCGTCGCTACGTCTCGCCCAAGATAACAGAGATGATCCTTGCTGAAGAAGGCGCCGCCGAAGGAAAACCCAGAAGAAAAATGATGACTGTTGTCTTTTCAGATATCCGTGGTTTTTCGACCCTGACCGATGATCTGGAACCTGAAGAGATCTTTCATCTCCTCGACCGATATCTCTCGGAAATGATCAAGATCGTTCACCGCTTTGACGGCACCCTCAACAAGATTATTGGAGACGGGCTCCTCATCTTCTTTGGAGATCCCATTTTCATGGAGGACCACGCGGAAAGGGCCGTGCGCATGGCCGTGGAAATGCAAAAAAAAGTGTCTGAATTGCGCAGGGAATGGAAGGAATACGGTCATGACCTGGGCGTAGGAATCGGCATCAACACTGGCTATATGACCGTGGGAAATATCGGCTCTGAAATTCACCGGGACTATACGGTCATCGGGAACCAGGTGAATGTGGCCTCTCGTCTCGAATCCATGGCCACCGCCGGGCAGATATTGATCAGCCAGAGGACATACAGCAAGGTTGAACCTTTAGTGGAAGCGCAAGGCATCGGAGAAGTCAAGGTAAAGGGAATCCACGCGCCAGTGAGGACATACAATGTTACCGCGTTCACGGAGTGAATTTTCGCATCCATGATTGATGCATGATCGATTTCCACAAGAGCCAACCATGGCAATCCATTGATATTGAGACTTCAAAGGAGGAAGTATTGTGAAAAGGGAGGAGATCATCAGGATTATTCAGAAGAGACTCGGCCTCGAGGATACAGAGTTCCAGGCCATCGAGAACAATCCAAAGTTTCAGCGGTTGTTCGACAATGCCCTGACCGCCTCCCAGTACCGTCTGGTGGCCGAGGTCATTGAATCCAAAGGCTGCCATTCGGGCCATACCCCGGGGCAGAAAATCTTTTTTGATTCCTCGGGCAATCTCCTTACCCGGGAGTCGCCCGAGCGGGTCTGCTCTTTCCTCCTGCCCAATCTGCTCCTGATGGTCAATGCCTTTTTTGAGAACCTCATGAACGGGAGAGACCCGAACGAGGTGATCTTCAACCGGACGGGCTGCTTTGACGTTGGCCCCGCCTGCGGCGGCTGGGGGCACGTGATCCTTGAAATGAAGGCCGTCAAAAAGGAACCTTAACAGTGACTACTCACGTAATCATGCTGAAGCCTTTTAAGCTGAAGGCTGAAGGGGTCAGAAGAACGCAATTGCCTTCAGTCTATCCAGCTGAGTAGTTACCCTTAATATTTTTCTTTCACATACGCCAGGCATTCCTCGATGGCCGTCAGGGTCAATTGCAGGTCTTCTTCCGTGTGTCGAAAGCTGATATAGGCGTGGTGGTACGGTGAGAAGAAAAATCCTTTCCGGATGAGCTGCGTATAGAAATCCTTCCGTTTCCGTTTGTATGCCCCTGTTTCGTCCTTTTCAAAGGTAATATAGAACATGGGGGCCACCCCGGTCAGCTCGGCGCCCACAGGATATTTCTCCAGAAGGGTCTGGATCTTCCCCATGAAGCGCTCGCCCTTTTCCCAGATATTTTCGAGCACGTTATCCCGCTCGAGGACCTCTATGGTCTTCAGTGCGGCCACAAAGGCCTCGCTGTTCGGAAAAAAGGTTGACGAAATAAAGAGCTTGCTTTCAGCCATCATCATGACGTCCTTCTTGCCGGTCACCACAGAAATCGGGTATCCATTGGCGATCGCCTTTCCCAGGACGGTCAGGTCGGGAGTCACGCCGTAGAGCTCCTGCGCGCCGCCCATCCTGAGTCTGAACGCCGTCCGTATCTCATCATAGACCAACACCGCACCGTACTTATCCGCAAAATCTCTCACCCCTTCAAGAAATCCAGGAGCAGGTACCTGCATCTCTTGATGGTTTGGATGACCGAACGGTGTCATGATGATTGCAGCGGTCTCATCGCCATGCGTCGCCATCAGCTCTTCCAGCTGATCAAGCCTGTTGTACTGAAACTCAAATACATCTTCGTAGAACTTCGGAGGAATCCCACCTTTCATTTCAACGCACCAGTCATGCCAGCCATGATAGCCGCAACGCATGACTTTGATTTTGCCGGTATAGGCCCTTGCAATACGGATGCTTGCCGTGGTGGCATCTGAGCCTGTTTTCAGAAAAATGCTCAACTCGGATGAGGGCACCAGCTCGGTCAGCTTCTTTGCCAGCTCATTCTGAAATTTCTGGGTCAGCGTGAAACAGAAGCCTTTTTCCTTTATCTGGGCACAAACGGCATCATCCACCTCTCGTTCACGGTAACCGAGGATAATGGGGCCATAGCCGCACAGGTAGTCAACAAATTCGTTGCCATCAACATCCGTCAGGCGGCAGCCCTCACCGGTTTCAAGAAATATGGGGTATTCCCCTTTAATAAAATCGCCGGGCTTTCTGGCCCCCAGAACGCCCCCCGGCACCAATTCGCACGCTTCTTCGAAAAGTTGCAGGCTCTTGGTGATGTTCAGTTTTTGCGCTTCTTTCATGTAAAGTCTCCTGTCTTTGCTAAACTTCAAACATGGATGAAACCTTTTCTGTCTGATGGATTCTTGCGCCTCGCTTCAAGAATGCCCCGAGGAATTTGTCCGGATCAATGCACCCTTCCGGGGCCACTACCCCCTTCTCCGTCACATTCCCGGCGTTCATCATGAGCGCTGCGATGGATGCGGGAATGCCTGTCCCGGGAGCCATCCTTCCCACCATATCAGCCGTGTAGGTCACTTTCTTGCCGTCCCGCTCGCCTTTGACAATGACCTTGAGGCCGGAGGCCTGCGGGCCCTTGTCTCTGTCTTCGGGGATGGCCTCCCAAAGCTTGAGAGTCAGGTCATAGGGGATGACGGTGGTGCCGTTAATATTTTTAGGTTCTTTACTCAAAAAACCCGTATCTTTCTGTTCTTTGATCAGTTCGTCCACCCAAAGCGGGATGAGCGCCCCCTTGATTATGACATTTTTTATCCCTTTGATATACCGGGGGATGGTCAAAGGCTGCGGGTGACCTACGTAACGAACATGGCACGTCCCCAAAGGATCCAGGAACTCTTCGGCCACTACGTCCGTCCCGCCTTCCACGCGAACCAGTTCACCGTTAATATACTGCGGGATCTGCCCAAGGGTCATGTGAAGACTGTGGTCCCAGGCGGCGCCCGAAAGTTCGGCAATGGCCACTACCCAATAGAGGTAAATCTCTTCAACAGAATCGAGACGATCCGCGTACCACTTCACCAGGACATTGTTGGTTCCCGGGTCAGATCCCATACCTGTGAGAACAGTAATGCCGGCTTCTCTCGCCATTTTATCTATGTCGGAGTTGAAAAGGACTTCGGTTCCCTCATAATCATCACAGATATCAATATAGTTGACCCTCGCCTCAACCGCCGCCCTGGCCACCGGCACGGCTGTTTTATAAAAGGGACCCGCACAGTTGATAACGACATCCGCATCTTTGAATGCGTTTACCATGCCGCCATGATCGTTTACATCCATCTTGACAAGGGTAGCCTTAGCGCTCTCGCGTAATTTCGGCGACAATCTTTCCGGGTCCGGATACAGATCTCCAAGGACAACATCCGTTATCGGCCCCTGTTTTATCAGGTCCCGGGCCACACCCTGCCCCATACCCCCTGCTCCGCCCAACAAAAATGCACGCATGTTTTTCACTCCTCCCTTAATAATTTATGAACAGATTTGAGATCAAAGAGATAGAAAACTTTTTTGGGACGCTCATTAATGTCAAATATCAATTGACCAAATCAAGCAAAATAATCACTGCTTGAGGCATTTGGATTTCTTTTGATATTTGTTCATTTCCGGTTTATCTGGGTTACTTCTTTGGAGATTCTGTGGATGAAACGGCCTCCACCGCTTCGATAATCTTCTTGTACCCCGTGCAGCGACACAGATTGGACGACATGGACCGGATAATCTCCTGCCGGGTCGGCCGTGCATTTCTGTTCAGCAGACTCTTGGCAGTAAGCACCATGCCCGGAGTGCAGAACCCGCACTGGACCGCGCCTTTTTCCATGAAGCTCTTTTGAAGAGGATCGAGCTCCGTTCCATCCGCCAAACCTTCGATGGTTGTCACCTCGGCTCCGTCCAATTCGGCGGTCAGCGCGATACATGAACGCGTGGGAAGCCCGTTCAGGAGCACTGTGCAGCTCCCGCAGGCACCGAGCCCACAACCTTCTTTGGCGCCGGTCAATTCCAAACGGTCTCTCAGAGTCTCAAGCAAGGTTTCTGAAGGCTTGACATCCAACTCCATAGATTTACCGTTTACCTGTAATGTGACTTTGCATCGCGCCATCACTTTACCCCTTCCATCACCTTGTTGACAAGCTTTGCAGCCAGTACGGAAATCATCCGTTTCCTGTAATCGGGATCGAGGACTGTATTGCCGACAGGCCTTACCTGTTTAAGGACCGCCTTGACTGCCTCCCCGATTGTGTCTTGCGGCGGTTTTTTCATTTCAACCACGTAGGGCTTCGGCCCGACGGCTCCTACTGCGAGCTTGCCCGTCCCGTCCACAAATGAAAACGCCACGCCAAGGAGAGGATAGTCAATGGCGCCCCGAACCCGAAGCTTCTTGTACCCTCCAGCGGTCCTCTTTTTTGGAACGAGTATTGCGGTGAGAATCTCACCCGGCCGAAGGTTGAAGGGCTTGTCCGCCTTGTCGGTATACAGGTCCTCCAGATTGAGCCATCTCACCCCATCAGGTCCGGTGCATTCCAGCTCGGCAGACAGCGTACTCAAGCCGGGAGCATTATCGCTGCAATAGTTTGCAAAGCATGTCTTGGCACCCGGGACGGCATTACAGCGCTCACCCCCCATTTTCAGGCAAAAGCCCTTGGACCGCCTCCAGAATTCCGATTGGTTATAGAAAAGGCATCGGGAATTCTGAAGCAGATTGCCGCCGATTGTGCCTCTCATTTGGAGGGATTCACAGGAGGTGGCCTCAAGCGATGCCTCGAGCGCAGGAAAGAAATCTTGAATAAGCTCGTTTTGTTTGAGGTCAAAGATCCGCGCCAGGGCACCGATCCTGATCCAGTCGGCCTGATCCTCTACTGTGGTGAGCGGCGAAATACGCTTCAGGTCTATGACCGCTTTGGGCTTTTCAAGCCCCAGTTTCATACGGGGAACCAAGTCGGTGCCTCCACTAAGGTAAACAGCCTCTCCCTGGAACTCCCGGTAAAACCGAACGGCCTCCTCAATATCTTTTGGGCTTTTAAACTCAAGTTTTGAGGCTATCATAACTTACCTCCACCTTTCGCGGCGTCGAGAGCCTTGAGGACCCGGTCCGGGGTAAGCGGGAATTCGTTCAGGACTACTCCCAGAGCGTTGTGAGCCGCGCAGGCAACCGCGCTGTAGGCATTCATGCGCGTTGTCAGGCCCCCTTCTTTCGCGCCGAAAGGTCCTTCCGGGTCGTTCGAGCGAACGATCACGGGTTCGATTTCAGGCATGTCGCAGGCAAGTGGCACCTTGTACTCGAGGAGGTCGGCATTGAGCAGCCGGCCTTCGCTCCACCGGGTCTCCTCCGTAAGGACTGCAACCCCGGCCTGTTGGACCGATCCCTCTATCTGCCCTTCGACCGCCATGGTGTTGATCGGGTTTCCGCAGTCGTGTGCCGCAACAAAGTGCGGGATACGTATTTGTCCGGTCTCTTTGTCCACCGTCACTTCCGCGACCGAGCAACCGAATGAGTAGGTCCCTGCCATTTGACCGTAAGGATTCTTGATCCATTCCCGCTGGAAGTCGATTTTCGGCATATATGCACCGGTAGCGGCGATGGGCTTTCCCTGAAAAAACGCTTCCCGGACAACCCATCGCAGGGGCATGCTTTTTGAAGGGTCTGTTTTCGATACGACCATTCGATCCTTCAGATCGAGATCCTCCACGGGATGATTCATCTTGGCCGTGGCGATGCTCAGTATCTGGCGCTTGGCTTCTTCACACGCACGCTTCACCGCGTTTCCTCCCACAAACGAAGCGGCTTGGGAATACGCCCCAGGATCGAGATTCGTCACCTCAGTATCCGCGTTGACCAGGTTGATGTCTTCAACGGGGATTCCGAGGATTTCAGACGCGATCTGGATCGCCATAGACTCATTCCCCATCCCGGTGTCGCAGATGCCCGTCACAATGGTCGCCTGCCCGTCGTCATTGAGTTTGACGTAACACGCGGAGCCTGACCTGAATCCCATGGGAAAACCGCACATGATGGCAACGCATCCCATACCGATGCCCTCTCCCTCATGCAGTGCAGCCCGTTTTTCCTTCCATCCAGCCCGCTCGGCCGCCTGGCGTATAGGTTCCTCGAGGCCACCACTGATGATACTGGATTTTGTGGCCGTCTCTTCCCCCACATTGAGCCCATTCTTGAGTCTGATCTCCATGGGGTCCATGCCCAGTTCCCGGGCGATCATGTCCAGCTGCATTTCGTTGCCGACGAGGAAGGCCCTGCCGTGGGCTCCGTACATCCCTCGAATTCCCTTGTTGGTGATCACCCGATATCCGTCATATCGGACGTTCGTGAACCGGTAGGCTTCCTCATAGACGTAGTACGGGATCGACGCGGCGATGGGTCCGGTGCTGCTGTACGCACCCCCGTCATAGACAACGCGGAACTCCTTGGCCGTAATGGTGCCGTCTTTCTTGACCCCTGTCTTGATTGTCGCCTGTATGTCGTGAATCTGTCTCGTACAGGTTGCGTTTTCCTCCCGCGTCAGGACGAGCTTGACCGGACATCCCGACTTTATGGACAAGAGGGATGTCACGAGGTCTCCGGGAGATACTTCAGAGCGGGAGCCGAAGTGACCTCCCACGTTGATGTGTCGAACGCGCACTTTATTGAGGGGTATTTTCAGCAGATTGGAGAGGGCCTTCGCCCGCACATGCGGACCGGCATTGGGCACCCACAGATCCAGGAACCCGTTGACGTAGGACGCTACAACGGCGTATGGTTCGAGCGTCGAGTACGCCTCACCCGCGGCATGGAATGTGTCTTCCCGTACGAGATGCGCTTTGGCGAAAGCCTCGTCAACATCACCAACGTCGATATGCACATGAACGTTGATGTTATTGGTGTACTGCTCATGAATCAGCGGCGCGCCTTCCTTCATGGCCTCGTCGGGATCAAAAACCGCAGACAGGGGTTCATAGTCGACCTGGATAAGATCGAGGGCCTCCTGCGCCGTCTCTTCATCCACGGCAGCGACGCCTGCCACATCCTCCCCCACGTACCGGACTTTGTCTATCGCTATCATCGGGTGGTCCTGCGTGTATTTGAAGACCCCCCATTTGACGCCGTGCGCATCGGCCGCTGTCACGACGGCCTTCACGCCCGGGAGCGCCAGCGCCCTGCTCGTGTCGATATTGAGAATTCGTGCATGGGGATGCGGGCTTCGCAATATTTTCGCGCAAAGCATCCTGGGAAGCTTGAGGTCGGCCGTGAAGGTCGCCCTCCCGGTCACCTTCGCGAGGCTATCCGTCCGTGTCATCCGCGTACCTACAACGGTGTACTTCCTGTCCATAATATTTCCTCTTGCACTCTGTATGGTTGTGAGAAGGAAACTACTAACCCGGGTTTCTCACCGATTTAAAGGCTTCGTTCCAGGTTAATGGTCTTGGAAGGGCTAAACTGGTTCGTGCTAAAAAAGTGTATCAGTTTGGAATCATTCCAGTCGACCAGGGTGTTGATTTTTTTCACGCCCAGCGTTCTCAAGTGATCCATAAATTCATTAATCAACTGTTCACCGATACCCTTGAGCTGGTAATCGGGATCAACGCCGATGGTGTCCAGTCGCGCTTCCTCTTCGAAGATCCCGTATTCTCCCATGTAGATCTCACCCATGACAAATCCGACCACAGTCCCATCTTCTTTCTCCGCCACAAGCGAAACAGGCAAATAATCCTTGGATTGAAAAAGCTTTTCAAACTTCACCTCATAATACTCCTGCCGGGAAATCTTGAGGATCTTCCCGTCAATGGCGACCACAGCGTCAAAATCGTCTGCTTTCATGAGCCTGGATTTAATGGTGCTCTCGTTCATGGGGTCTCCTTTTTCTTGCTCTTTCTGGCGATCGTTCTTTCTTCTTCAGGAATAGGAGGCGGAACAGGCTCGCCGGAAATCTTCTGCACCGCACCAAAACGGGGGGGGCACGCTTCAAAACACGTTCCGCATTTTATGCATTTGTCCTGGTCAATGACGTGGATCCTGTTCTTGCCGCCTTCAATGGCCTCTACAGGGCATCTCCTGCTGCAAATCATACAGGCCTGACACTTGTCCGGATCAATATAGTACGAAGGTACCTCACGAAATAACTCGTCGATCTCTTCACTGGTGAAAAACCCGTCATATGCTTCCTTGTTTTCAAGATGTGACTCCAGTTTCTCCCTCTTGGCCATCTTAATGTAGGGAATGAGCTTTGTAACTTCTTGAATCTTCGCATTTAATTCGTTTTTGCTTACTTCTTCACTTGAGCCAAAGGGTCCTAACTCTCTTATCTTCTCTGAAAAGTCATTCATGATTTCAGCAAAGCGAATCCCGTCAGATGAAGAAATAAAGTCAATTCTCAGTCGTTCTGGGTTCAGCCCTATGTGCTCCATTATTTTTCTGCAGAGAAGCGCCATATTCAGGGCATGGTAATTCCCATGGGTAACATAATTACATTCGCCAAGGCGGCAACCGCCAACAAACACTCCATCCATTCCATTCGAGAAGGCTCGGAGTATAAATTTCAAGTCGACTCTACCGGAACACATGACACGAATGAGCCTGATTTCACTTGAATATTGCAGTCTGGAAACTCCAGCCAGGTCAGCAGCTCCGTATCCTCACCAGTGGCATACAAAACCCAGTATTTTTGGTTTCATTGTCAGTCTTGCACTCATTCGTTTTCACCCCTAACTCGGATAAACCGGAAACAACAAATTACAATCACCAAATATCAAATAAATCTCAAATTACAATATTCAAATATGTCTTAAAACAAGTAGTTGATTATTATAAAGATCTGACACCAATCCCCTATCCATCACCAACTGCCATATCATTCTGTTCTAAGATTTCTTCCTCCGGAGTTGCTGCATCAACCTGGCTCATGAGCTCTTCATCGGTAAAGTGCTTGAGAAAAATAGCCCCTGTCGGGCACTTTGCGTTACACAGGCCATCTCCTTTGCAGAGGACAGGATTCACCACTGCCTTTTTTCCCTGCCGTGTTTCACGAAACTCTATGGCACTATACGCACAGGCTGAAAGACATGCCCCACACCCAATGCATTTCTTCTCATTCACCTCGCAAACAGAACCCGAGACCGTGACGATGTCATGGGAGAGAAGGGTCAACGCCCGGCCTGCAGCCCCATAAGCCTGGTTAATGGCTTCCGGTATATGCTTCGGATAGTGCGCCGTGCCACACAGAAAAACGCCGTCCGTGGCAAAATCAACAGGTTTTAGCTTGACGTGCGCTTCCTTGAAAAATTCATCCGGTCCCAAAGTGACCTTGAACAGTTCGGATATTTTCTTGCTCCCTGCCGCCGGGATAACGGCAGCAGCCAGAGAAAGGTAGTCGGCATCGATGGCAAGCTCATGGCCCAGGATAGGATCGGTCACGGTTACCAGCAGGTGAGACCGGCCACCCTCCTCAACAGCTTCGACCCGGGGTTTCTCTTCCGGTTCATAGCGAATGAACTTTACGTCTTTTTCAGATGCTTCGCGATAATAATCTTCCCTGAACCCATATGTTCTCATATCCCGAAAAAGGACGTAGATATCTATTTCCGGGTTTATCTCTTTAAGTTTGAGCGCGTTTTTTACAGCCTGGCTGCAACATACCCGCGCGCAGTAATTTCTGTCTTCATTTCGGCAGCCCACGCATTGGATCATAACCATCGTATTGGCGTTCAGCAGCTTTTCTTCTCCCCTGGCGATCTGCTCCTCCAATTCAAGGTGGGTCACTACCCTTTCGTCTTCCCCGTAAAGATATTCAGTGGGCTTATATTCATCAGCACCTATGGCGATGACCGCTGCTCCGTGCTTGACTTCTATCTTCCTTCCTCCGGACTCCACCTTGGTTACGAAATTTCCAACATAGCCGGTGGCCTCGGTGATGATGGCATCAGTGTAGACATGAATTGAGAGGTTTTGATAAACCCTGCGCGCGAGATCACTTACGTAGGCCTGAACATCCAGCCCCTCCAGGGTGTAATGAAGTCTTCGAGCCATCCCCCCCAGGTCGGATGCCTTTTCCACCAGGTAAACCTCGTGTCCCTGGCTGGCTATGGAGAGAGCAGAAGTCATACCGGCAATCCCCCCTCCGACCACTAACGCCGTCTTGTTTACCGGCAGATCAATTTCCTGCAATGGCTCTAAATGGCAGGCGCGCGCCACAGACATTCGAATGATGTCCCGGGCCTTTTCGCTGGCCTTTTCTTTTTCCATGGAGTGGACCCAGGAACAGTGTTCCCTGATATTCGCCATGTCATAGAAATACTGGTTGATTCCCGCTTCTCGAAGGGTATCCCGAAACAGCGGTTCAAGGGTCCTGGGGGAGCAGGCGGCAACAACCACCCGGTTGAGCCCTTTTTCCTGTATCATGTCTGTTATTTCTCTGGCAGAATTGGTAGCACACGAAAAGAGCTGTTCCTGGGCGTAGACAACATTGGGTAAGCTCAAAGCATATTCAGCGGTGGAAGGAGTATCCACCACTCTTGCGATATTAGTCCCACAATGACACACGAAGACACCTACCCTAGGCTCCTCTTCGGAGACATCCTTTTCCTCGGGATACACCCTTTCCTTGGTCAGCTTTCCCCGCCGGTAATCGAGGAATTCACCGCATTGGGAGCCGGCGCCGCTGGCGGTAAAAACCGACTCGGGAATATCTGTCGGGCCCTGGAAGGCTCCACTGACAAAGATTCCCGGACGGGAGGTCTCAATGGGATTCACGGGATTGGTTTCACAGAACCGGTGCGCATTGAGCCTGATTCCGAACTTTTCTGACAGATCCTTATAACCGCCGGGAGGATTCAGTCCAATGGATAAAACCACCAGATCGAATTCTTCCTCCTTTACTCCCTCATCAGCAGTTGCGTACTTTATGGTGACGTTCTTGTTTTCCGGGATCTCTCTCCCTATTGATACATAGCTTCTGATAAACCGGACACCCGGGAGATTGGCAGCCCTTTGATAGTATGTTTCAAAGTCCTTGCCATAGGAACGAATATCGTTATGGAATATCGTGCATTCTGCGTCCGCGTAATGATCTTTTGTCAAGAGCACCTGTTTCTGGGTATAGGTGCAGCATACGGCTGAACAGTAGCTGTTATCACCCGGGGTAACCCGTCTGGAACCGACGCATTGAATCCAGGCTATTTTCTTGGGGTGCTCCTTATCGGAACGACGCAGTACCTCACCTTCGTGTGGCCCGGTGGAAGACAATAACCGCTCAAAATCGAGACTCGTTACCACGTTTTCCATCATCCCATAGCCATAGTCACCCTTTACCTTCGGATCAAACGGCTCAAAACCCGAAGCCAGAATAATCGCCCCGACCTTTACGTCCACCTTTTCGGGTTTTTGGCTGAAATCTATGGATTCATTCTCGCAGACCCCTTCGCAAATAAGGCATTTCTTTTCTTTCAGATACAGACATGCTTCAGGGTCTATATAGGTGACAAGGGGAACTGCCTGATCAAAGTATATATGGATAGCCTTATTCGAAGACAAATCCTGATTATAAGGATCAGGAGCCATAACCGGACAGTATTCTACACAGGTTTTGCAACCCGTGCAGACGTCTTCTCTGATGTATCTGGGCTTTTTCACCAGGGTTACCGTGAAATCTCCCGCTTCCCCTTCTACACTGTCAACTTCAGTATAGGTCAGGACCTCTATATTGGGATGCCGGCCGACCTCGACCAGTTTGGGCGCGAGTATTCAGGTGGAGCATTCATTGGTGGGAAAGGTCTTGTCAAGCTGGGCCATATGGCCGCCGATGGAAGGTGATCGCTCAACAAGGTAAACCTTGAACCCGGCGGTGGCGAGATCAAGAGAGGCTTGAACCCCGCTGATACCTCCACCCACAACCATCACATCACCAAAATTGCTTTCTCCCAGACTTGCACGAAGTTGAACTTTTTCTTTTGGCAGTAACTCTGTTTCCACTTTCTCTGACCTCACTAATATTTGTGTGCCCGTATAATTCGTCTTAGTCGCTCAATTCAGGTCTAAATGACTTCCTGAATAATCTCCGTAATATCCTTAATCTCTATGCCTTCACCATCTTCCCGGTTCAATTTGCTGTCTTCAAAATTGGTGATGCAATAGGGGCAACAGGTAACCAGCTCTTCTGCCCCGACTTCCACAGCCTGATCTAACCTGAGGTCGGAGAATCTTTCGCCTTTCGGGGTTTCCATCCAGATCCTGCCACCCCCTCCACCGCAGCAGAGACTGTCTACGCGCGTATCAAGCATCTCACAGAGTTCCAGGCCGGGAATCTTTTCTAAAACCTCCCGGGGTTCGTCATAGATGCCGTTATGTCGGCCCAGGTAACAGGGGTCATGATACGTCACTCTCTTCCCATACTCCTTGGTAATCTCAAGCCTTCCTTCATGAACGAGCTCGAACAAGAATTGGGAGATATGAACAACCTCGAAGTTTGCCATAAATTCGGGATACTCGTTTTTGAAGGTATGGTAACAATGCGGGGAAGAAACAAGGATTTTCTTCACCCCGTTATCGATAAATGTCTTGATGTTTTCCCTGGCCAGCCGTTTAAATAATTCCTCGTCCCCCGTCTTGCGGATGCTTTCCCCGCAGCAATTTTCCGCTGCGCCCAGTATACCGAAGTCCACCCCCGCCCGATTAAGGATGGTGGCCGTGGCCCTGGCCACCTTTTTCATTCTCGGGTCATAGTTGGGGTAGCAACCGGGAAAATAGAGGATTTCCATGCCCTCGGTGAAGGATTTTACAGAAAGGCCTTCAGCCCAATTCCCCCTCTTTTTGCGTTCTTCATTCAAGGGATTCCCTTCAGCAACGAGGCTTGCGCTGATCGTCTTGATAGGCTTGGCAGCAGGAGGAAAGACTCCATATTCCGTGGCAATCCTGCGTAACGCTACCCCGGATTCTATCTGTTGCACGTCCCTGGGGCAGTGCTGAGGGCATCTTCCGCAGGTGGTACAACGCCAGATATCTTCACTTTCTATCTCGGTCAAACCGAACGTAGCCTGCCGGACTATCTTGCGCATGCTGAATGTCGTAACCCTGTTCCACGGACAAACCACATCGCACAGTCCACATTGAAAGCATCTCTTAAAGGCGTCGCCACCACTCGCTTTTATGACATCTACGATCTCTTTAAAATCGGCTACAGTATCCACGGTCTTTTTAGTCCTCTTTATTTCGCCTTAACGGGTTAGGCCTTCTTTGACACGGACAGGCGGGCGATGGTATCCTTTATCTTATCCAGCCCATACTTGTCTGCCAATGCTTCCAATCCTATCTCGATCTCCTCCTGCTCCACTTCTTCTTCTACTTCCTCCTCCCTTTCTTCGTACGTCAGGGCATCAGACAGACACCACTGCACGCACAAAGGCTCTTTTAAATCCGGATCGGATTCACACATATCGCATTTTAAGGGAAGACCGGAATCTGGTTCCTTGAAAAGATCCCTGGACGGGCAGGAAGCCCTGCAGAAGGAACACTCATCGTATTCCTTCCCATCAATCGTGTATTTGTCTCTGCCCATGCATTCGGCCGGAGTATACTCACCCGCGTACACAGGAACATAAATGTCTTTGAGCGGCTCATGAATTACCCGAATACGAGACCTGGCCGGATTAATGCTGCCATATTTCGGTGTGGCGTGAAATGCTGAGCAGGCTGCCTCACACGCCCGGCAACCATTGCATTTATCAACATCAACTTTTATTGTTTTCACTATTTTCTTTTTCTTCTCTCCCACGGCTACACCTCCTTCTCTTTTTCCGCCGAGGTCTCTTCTGAAGGTGTATCACCATTATCTGCATAGACCCCCCTCTTCTCGAAGTCTTCGAAAACGTAGTCCAAACCCATTTCATGTAATGCCTCTTTGGTGGGAATACCCTGGTCATTCCACCCCTTGAACTTGTAGTAGGTATCTAAAAGCTTTGCTTCAAGCTCGGGGAATCTCCTCCTCCAGTGGTCCTCTGGAGGCTTTTCATCTTTTCTCCTCATGCCTCTTCGTATATTGATGGCCCTCACCAGATTCCGGTTCCTCTTGGCTACCTGCCATAGTCCGTCTTCATCCATATCGATTCCGGTCCCTGATGAGATAAACTTCGGCAGATTGTGTATATGATAGGGAGGCTTCAAGGGAAATGACGACAGCCCCGCGCATATCCCGGTGGCGTCATCGATGTAATGCATGGTCTCCTGCCAGTCAACAATATCACAACACATCTCGGGAGTCGGGTAATTGGGGATTGAGTATTCACCGCGCAGTTCCCAGTCCAGGAAATACTGCTTAAACTTTTCATCAGGGACCTGAAACCAATCCTCTACGAATTCTTCTCTCTTTTCTCTGGTAGGAAATGGCGACTGGGGGAACTGCCCTTCAATCTGGGTAATATTGATCTTCTCGCCGGTAGCATACATGAGGAAATAGATAGGGTTCAGCATTCCCAGCTTGAGCGGCAACTGTTCGTGTTTCTTGATATTATTGTGGGCGTATTTCTCTGCGCCTTTCCCGATCTGCTGAGCCGCCCAATGGGTACCATTGGCCAAAACATCTCCTATGCCTTCCCGCCGAACAATCCTGTCAAGTAACCAGTAAAAGCGGTCCTCGTTTTTCGAGGGAAACCCCGGCATATCCTCGTCAGTCAAAATGCCGTCTTCATACAGCTCAACAGCGAATGCCATTACCTGCGGGGCTGAGAATCCGTCCACTCCATACTCCGTCGCATGTTGAGCGATTCTTAAACCAAATTCCAGGTTTGACATGGCCGCCATTGTATACGTAAGTTTTGAGAAGCATTTCATCATGTATGTCGGCTGACCCGGGGGAGAAACGGTTGCCCCGCATTTCATCGGACAGTTGTAGCAGCTTATTAACCGCGTCCGCATGGAGTCCAGGGTCTCCATCCACTCTTTGGCGATTTCATCGTTCCAAAACTCTTTCCTGCGGACACGGGAATTTCCCCAAGCAAAATTTTCAGTGTGCCACTTCTCATCATGGACTGCCATCTCTTGCGGCGATCCGAGCCCCTGTAAAATGGTCATGACACCCTCAACTGGGTTTTCATTCCGCCATGTTATATATTTAAGCGCTTCGTTACAAAGCTCCATGAATTCAGCCGGCCGGGCAATATTGAGGTCCTTTGTCCCACGAACAGCGATCGCTTTTAATCCCTTGTCTCCCATAACGGCGCCTATTCCCCCGCGGCTGGCACTGGATCTGCCCTGCTCGATGGAAGCAAAATAGACCCTGTTTTCCCCTGCCAGGCCGATAGAGGCTATCTGGGCTTTCGGCTCATTCAACTCCTGTCGAATGAGTTCTGCAGTCTCAGTAGCGCCTTTTCCGTGCAGATGAGCGGCATCACGTATTTCCACCTTATCATTGTTTATCCACAAATAAACCAGGCTGGGGGATTTGCCTCGAATGATGACTTTGTCATAACCGGCATACTTCAACTCCGGTGCCCAGAATCCCCCCATCATTGAATATGCCATTAACCGCGTCTGAGGAGAAATAGTTGAAACAATGGTGCGATTGGCACCCGTAGCCGGTGTACCACCCAAAAGGCCGGTGCTGAATATGAGCAGATTATCAGGAGAAAAAGGTTCAACTTCAGGGGGAACCCTATCCCACAGTATCTTGGCGTTCGTCCCGAGGCCCCCTGCATGAAGTTCAGTCAATCTTGGATCAGTTTCTACCCTCTCAACGTTTCCTTTGGATAGATCAACTTCTAAATTAAATCCTGTTTCTGCGTACCTCATTTTCTTCTCCTTCTAGAATACCTGAATCCCTAACCCGGATAAACCGGAAATGACAAATGTCAAGTGAAATCCAAATGTCTCAATGACAAAACATACCCGGTCACCTGTCTCCTGCAGAAACGGAAGAAAGAGCAACGCACAGCGGTGGGAACTTCGCTTCCATTTGGTCATTTGATATTTGACATTGATTTGACATTGTGATTTTGGAATTTGGCATTTAATGTGATCTCAAGAAAACTTTTCTCCCCTTTTTGAGCGCAAATTTGTTCGTAAGGTACTAACACACTTTTATTCATTATATGTTCCAAGCACTTAATGCAAGACGGCCTTCCGGTGACAGGAGAAGGTCTAAACTACCTGAGTTTTTGATGTGATTATAATATAGCTGTATAGTAGCTATGTGTCAAGAAGAAAGTGGTTTTCCAGGGACTGAATGATTATGCGGCAGTTGGATAAAGTGGGGTCAATCTCTCATAGGTTAAGCTGTTTTCGTAAATTGATAAAATCGCTCCGGTCAAAGCCCAGCGTTTTGAAAAAAGACAGCAGGTCGGCCGAATCCCAACGGACCGAGGTAAAAATGTTTTGGATGCCTTTTTCCTTGTAAACATCAAATATCTCCTGGGCCAACCTCTTCCCTATTCCCTGACCCATGTACTTGGGATCCACTCCGAGCGATGCGATCCAGGCGCTTTTTTCCACATCGAATCCACTGAGTACAATATAGCTTATCATGAAACCGACGACCTTTCCATCCTTCTCAGCCACGAAACCGGCATCTTCCCCATTGGCGTTGTGTTCCCGGAGTATCCTCCCGAATTCAATGGGTTCAGGGGTCTTGGTAATAACAGCCTGAATCCTGCTGATATCCTTCGCGTCTTCCAGCTTTGCCTTTCTGATGACCAGTCCTTCCACGCTTCTTCTTTTCCTCCCTGTCTCTCCCGGTGCATTCAGTCGATTCGAATGATCTTTACCCAGGAACCTACCCAATCCGGTGGCAGATAAACCCGTCCGCTGTTCCCACTCAACTTCACCTGTTTCTCTACCATTTCCTCGCCGTAGACCTCAAATTTGACCCTGCCTCTGATCCTTCCGGGGTCTGCCTCTTTACTTGAAATCTGGCCGTTTCCCTTTGCTTTCTCATTGGCCATAAAAATGACTCCCAAAAGGGCTCCTGATAAGTCTAATGATTTGATATAAAAGAATAATCCTTCTACCTGTTCCAGACTGCATCGCTCAATAATTTAATTACATTTTAGCTACAACGTAACCATAGGGAAAAGATCTTCTCCCTGTCAAGGAAAAAAATGGCATAACCACTCGTGTGTCGTGTGTCGTGTGTCGGAAGTAGGAACTGGGAAGGAGGACGTGCATTAACTCTTTGACGAGGGCCACCCAGTCTGCTATTCCATGATCAGCTTGACCAAATACTCTCGATACGGGGAAGGGCCGGACATGGAATCAATAGACAGCAAATACCTCGAACCCACGAGCATTATTGACAGTGACCACCCGGAGGTACGGGACTATGCCCAGAGCCTCGCTGGGAAGGAGAAGAGTGCCCGCGAGAAGGCCGTGAAGCTTTATTATGCTGTTCGTGACGGCATCTGGTACGATCCCTATTGTCCCTTCTACCTTCCCGAGCACTATCGTGCGAGCAACGTGCTGCGGATCGCCAGGGGCTATTGTGTGTGCAAGGCAGCTCTGCTTTGTGCACTGGCCAGGGTATTCGGAATACCATCCCGCGTGGGTTTCGCCGATGTCCGTAACCACCTGACCACCAAGCAGCTCCTGGAGTTCCTGGGGAGCGATCTTTTTGTCTATCACGGGTATACCGAACTCTATCTGGACGGGAAATGGGTCAAGGCAACCCCGGCATTTAACCGGGAACTCTGCGAGAAGCACAAGGTGGCGCCCCTAGAATTTGATGGACGGAATGACGCACTGCTGCAGCCTTACAACCTGCAAAAAAAGCAGTTCCTGGAATACCTTGCCTACCATGGAACCTATGCGGACATCCCGGTAGAAACCATCGTCAGGGCATGGGAAAGTGCCTATGGCAAAGAGCGGGTCAGGGGCTGGATCGCGGCATTTGAAAAGTCGGGAGAAACATCCCTCAGAGACTTTTACCGGGAGGATGTTCTGAAGAAATGATCAGGCCTCACCCATGATGATCCCCGACTGTGTCGGGCTTTCGGAGGGAAGGCGCCGGAGATTCCGGAAACCTGCCTTTTCCATCATCGCCATGATCTGGGCCTCGGAATATGCCTGGCCGTGCTTGGTATTTACCAGCATATTCAGGGAAAAAAGAGCCGGAAACAACGGACCGGTAAGCTGGTCATTCAGGATGAAGTCCTGAATCAGGCACAGCCCGCCCGGCATCAGGACTCCGGCGACCTTCTCAATAATTGTCTGGGAGTCCTCGGCACCTACCGCGTGAAGGATATGGGAAAGCCATGCCACGTCATATTTTCCCGGTAGGTCATCTTTGACAAAATTTCCCGGCACAAAATCGACGCGTTCTGAAACGCCAAACCTCCCGATGGTCTCCCGGGCAAAGGGTTCCGTGGTGGGAAAATCAAATAAAGTTGCTCTCAGTTTCGGATTTTCCCTGCAGAAATGGATAGCATAGGTTCCGGGTCCCCCGCCGAGATCCAGCAGGTGCTTTCGTCCCTTTAAGTCAATCTGTTTGGCGATCCCGGAAGCCGTTGCCATGGCAGCATTAAACATGCCCATCAGGAAGCTCTCCCGGCGCTCTTCCTCGGTCAGTCTCGCGCCTTCCACCGGCCCGCCGGTCTTCACTGTTTCGGCCAGGTGATACCACGGTTGCACCAGATGGTGCTGATGCATGATCATATGTCCCGCGTATCGAGGCGATGCTTTCACCAGCAGGGTCTTGCTGGCCGTGGTGTTATGATACCGAGGTCCTTTCTTGGCGAGAAGACCCATGGCGGTCAGGGCGTTTAGCAGCATCCCGAGAGCCCGTGGATCACACGCGATTCTCGCGGCCAGATCCTTCTCCCCAACACCTTCATCACCCATCTGCGAAAACACGTCCAGCTTTACCGCCGCATGGAGCACAAAGGCCTGCCAATACCCTCCCGCCAGGCCGAGCAGCCTTCCTGCAGTCCATTCCTCCATGGTCGCCTCCCTTATTCACATTCTAACAAAGGCACGGCTTACTCGAGCCGAGCCGTGCTTTTACACTCGCGATGTCGACCATGACTCTTGTGAGCAGGCAAACGGCATATTCCCGAAGCTACGCTCCCTCCGTCGTCCATGACTCCGGTCGCTGCGGATTTCGGCCCTTCTCCCGCCTGTGGCGGGATTCCAGTGCCGAAATGACGCCGCTTCAGAAACATCCCGTTCACCTGCTTTTCATACAACTTCCTCGGGCATCCCAATTCAAAACTGAGTAGGAGGATCTGAAAAGAGTGTCAGCTTCAACTGAAAAAGGCCGGCCCTGATCAGGGCCGGCCCTTTGCATTTCCTGGTGCCGAAGGGGAGACTCGAACTCCCACAGGCGTACGCCCACTAGACCCTGAACCTAGCGCGTCTACCAGTTCCGCCACTTCGGCACTGCCTAAACAGCTTGCTATTTAACGCGTAAAACTTTATATTATGCGCCGGTGGTTGTCAATAATGTTTTAACTGTTACGCAGGTGATAGGCTGAAGAAAAAAATAGAGGTAAAGCGTGACGACACGAATTATCTACGATCTGGCGGAACTTCAATCCCCCCTCCGAAAACCCGTATTGACCATCGGGAACTTCGACGGCGTGCACCGGGGCCATCTCGCCCTGTTCGAAAGGGTCAAGATCCGCGCCAGGGCCATCGGGGGCGTTTCCGTGGTCATGACCTTTCAACCACACCCCATAAAAATCATGAAGCCCGATAAAGCGCCCCTGCTCATCACGCCCACAGAGCAGAAACTGGCGCTTATCGCCCAGGCAGCGATCCATACCATCTTCTGTCTCCAGTTTGATGCGACGTTTGCAGGCATATCAGCCGAAGATTTCGTGCGGGACATTCTCGTCGATAAGATCGGCGTCAAGGAACTGGTCGTGGGTTATGACTATACCTTCGGGCACAACCGCACGGGAGATATAGAGCTTCTCTGCGGGATGGGAAAAAGCTTAGGCTTTCAAGTACACGTGGTACAACCTGTCCTCATGGGGAAACGGGTCGTTTCCAGCACCTCCATCCGGGATCTGATAAGAGCGGGAGAACTCGCGGAAGCGAAAAAGCTGCTGGGTCGTGACTACCAGATCTGTGGAACGGTGGTAAAAGGAAAAAACAGAGGTGGTCGCCTCCTGGGGTTTCCCACGGCCAACCTGGAACTGGTGGATGAACTCACGCCCAAGGAGGGCGTATACGCGGTTAAGGTCTTAATTGAGGACCGTCTCTATAATGGAGTGACAAACATCGGACACAACCCCACGTTCGGGCAGGGCCCTCTTTCCATTGAAACCCATATTCTGGATTATTCAGGTGACCTGCTGGGACAGACCATTAGGGTCAATTTCATTCACCGGTTGCGAGCCGAAAAAACATACAAGAGCATCGAAGAGCTTGCCCGCCAGATCCACCTTGATATCAAGGTTGCCAGGGAAATTCTGGAAGTACGATAGCGCTACCCACTACAACCAGCCTGCTGAGCTTTTCCAGAATTTCCTTGACTTCTATCCGCTAACTTTTTATTTTCGCTTTCACGATTTGATGGTCTCGTAAAAAGTCATCAAGGAAGACGGCACAGGAAAAATCTCCAGATGCAAGGCGCAAGAATTTTTAGGAATGACGAGTACTTATCAGTTCTTCGGAAGGACGAAAGATGAAGCGCAGCGCCGCAGATGGACTTTTTACGAAGCCGTCACGATTAAGATCATAAGAATAGGCAGGACTTGGACACAAAACCATGAATGTTCCCCTCCTTACATTTCTAAAGGGTGGTGTGCACCCCCTGGAGTTCAAATCATTAACGGCCCATCTGGGCACCGAGGTTATGCCCGTACCCGACGAGGTGGATATCCTCCTGAATCAGCATTTCGGTGCACCCTGCACCCCCCTTGTGAAGAAAAAAGCTGCTGTCAGGGAAGGAGACCTTATCGGAGAGGTTGTCCAGGGGCTCGGAGCCAACATCCATGCCAGTGTGACAGGCACGGTGAAAAATATTGGAACAGCACCCCATCCCATTGCCGTGAAGGCCCCTTCGGTGACGATCCAAACAGACCATGATGCGGAATCAATCTCTTACAAACGGAGCGACTGGGCCAGGCTTTCCAGGGAAGAACTCCTTGCGAGAATCAAGAATGGTGGAATCGTGGGCATTGGAGGTGCCGGATTTCCCACTCATGTGAAACTGGCACCCCCGCCCGAGGCCAAGGTTGATACCCTCGTCCTGAACGGTGCCGAGTGTGAACCGTACCTGACCACTGACCACCGGGCCATGCTCGAACACCCCAACGAAATCATAGAAGGCGCAAAGATCATGCTCTCCATCCTCGGCATCAAAGAATGCCATATCGGTATTGAGAGAAACAAATCCGACGCCCTCGAAGTGCTAAAAAAAACAGTGGAGGAGAAGGGTTCGAATGGATTCCGCATCCATGTGGACACCCTGGAAGTAAAATATCCCCAAGGGTCGGAAAAACAGCTCATCCAGAGTATTACCGGACGAAAGGTCCCCGGTTTCGGTTTACCTTTCGACGTGGGGGTTATTGTCCAGAATATAGGGACGACCCGGGCCATTTTTGAAGCCGTTGCCCTGAATAAACCGCTCTATGAAAAAGTTGTGACCATCTCGGGAAAGGGGATTCAGCGGCCTGCCAATCTTCTGGTAAGAATAGGAACGAGGCTGCATGATATTGTCTCTTATCTGGGAGGCACCAAACCGGACCTGGCCAAGGTGGTGATGGGCGGCCCCATGATGGGCTTCGCAATATCTGATCTGGATATACCCGTTACGAAAACCACTTCCGGCGTCCTTTTTCTTACCGAAGAAGAAATAGACACCCGCGCTCACGGACAGTGCATCCACTGCGGATGGTGTCTTGATGCGTGCCCCATGGGCCTTTCTCCCAATGAAGTGGGAATTTACGTGGAGGCCGGTCGTGCGGAAGACACAGCCCAGTTCGGGGTTTTTGAATGTTTTGAATGCGGTTGTTGCGCCTTTGTATGTCCTGCAAAAAGGCCCCTGGTGCAATTCATCAGACTCGCAAAGAGAAAGGCAAGAAAATAATCTACAAGCACAGAATAGACATGCTACTTTAAGGAGTTCGATTATCGGGAAACAAATGGAAAAGAGCGAGTTGACAGAAACCGGTTCAACCCTTTGGGCTGTATCGGTATCGCCCCACGTGAAGAGCGGTGAGTCGGTCGAAAAAATCATGTGGACGGTGGTAGGATGTCTCCTTCCGCCCTTGATCCTTTCCCTGTTTCTGTTCGGTTTTCAGACCTTGTTGATCACCTTGATCAGTGTCGGAAGTTGCGTGGCAACAGAGGCCATATCCCAAAAACTCCTGCATCGTCCCATCACCATCAAAGATGGGACCGCCGTGATTACCGGCATGTTGCTGGCCTATATCATTCCCCCGGGGGTGCCCTACTGGATGCCCATCCTGGGCGGTGTCATGTCCATCTATGTTGCCAAACATCTTCTCGGCGGAATAGGGTTCAACATTTTCAATCCCGCCCTGATCGGGAGGGCGTTTCTCGTCGCCACCTTTCCCGTTGCAATGACCTCGGCCTGGCTTGCCCCCATTCGCGACGGATCTGTGTTCAAGTACATGGGGTCCGGGGTGGATGCGGTCTCCACAGCTACCCCGCTCTTCGTGCTCAAGCATTACGGCATCAGCGGGCTCATTGACAAGTTCGGTTCCCTTTCAAGCATGTACGGGAATTTTTTCATCGGATGGAGACCAGGCTGTATCGGAGAAACCTCCGCGCTGCTTTTGCTCCTGGGCGGGCTTTATCTCATCTACAAGGGGTATATTACCTGGCACATCCCGGTATCAATGATTGTAACGATCGGTTTCCTCACCTGGGCCTTCGGTGGAGAAAAGCTCTTCACGGGACAGCCGCTCATTGCAGTTCTCTCGGGAGGTGTTGTGCTCGGGGCGTTTTTCATGGCAACTGATTATGTTACCTCTCCCACACAGAAGACCGCCAAACTTATTTTCGGTGCCTGTATCGGTGCCATTACCGTTCTGATAAGACTGAAGGGAGGATACCCGGAAGGTGTCTGCTATGCCATCCTTCTCATGAATCCTGTTACTCCCGCCTTTGATCAGTGGTTTAGACCCAGTCGTTTTGCCCCGCAAAAAGGTGCCGCAAAATGAGAGATATCCTGCGCATAACCATAGGACTGACTATTTCCTGCCTGATTGCGGCGTTGATCATGGGAGCGGTTTTTACCGTAACCGATAAGGCGAAAAAGCATAATGAACATATGGATATCCAGAACACCATGTTGGGACTTCTGGGTTATTCGCAATCTCATCCAGCCCCGTCAGATCTCGCATTACTTCCGGTTTACCGATACATCGTCGATATGAAAGGAACACAATATCTCGGATATATGGTTCCAGTTGAGATCTCAGGGAAAAAGTCATACGAATTCTTGTTGATGGATCTGACAGGGAAATTCAAAGACAGCTATGATTTGGCCATCAACCCGAAAAATGTCAATGAAATTTCCGCAAGAAAGGAGGCATTGCAGCGGGTCTTGAAATTGTCCTCGACTTTTACCTATGCTGATTCTTTCATTGTGGCCATGCGTGGGGAGAAATGTCTGGCTTACCTGATTCCCGGAGAATTCCCGGGTTTCAAGACCTTCATAAAGGTCATGCTGGCCCTGGACCCCTCTTACACCATAAAGGGAATTGACATACTGGAACAGGAAGAAGACCCCGGGCTCGGTGGTGAAATCGTGGAGGATTATTTCAAGAATCAGTTTATGGGCAAGCAATTCAAGACAATGAAGACCCTGAAGGTCATAAAAAAACCTCTTCCTAAAAAATACAGGCAATACCTGGAAAGGGAAAAACAGGAAAAGGGCATGTTCTCCAGGAAACAGCTCGAGAAAATACGGAAAAACTATGAGGACGCGGATATCTATGCCTTGACCGGCGCGACCATTACCAGCAGGGATTTTACAAGCGGCATAAGAAACATGGTCAAGAAATTCGCCTATCGCACCAAAATGCTTGATCAGGTGATTGCCGGACACAATATCCCCGTCCCTTTCTGATGACCAAGGCCCCGGCACCTGGTGAACCACCAAATACAGTGCTTTATCCAGGAGGAGAATCATATTGCAAACCACAAAGACACCGTTTCAGCTTGTCACCAATGGGCTTTTGAATGAAAATCCCATTTTTCGGCTCGCGCTCTCCATGTGTCCTGCGGTGGGTATCAGCACCACCGTCATGAACGGCCTCATGCTGGGTATTGCCGTCCTCTTTGTCCAGGTTTGCTCCAGTTGTACCATCGCCCTTGTAAAGGATTATATCCACCCACGCATCCGGATCCCGACGTATACCCTGACCATTGCTACCTGGGTGACCGTTATAGACCTTGTGTTATCCGCCTACGCCCCGGTCGCCTACAAGGCAATGGGGATTTTCATTAAATTGATCGTGGCCTTCGCCATCATAACCATGAGATTAGAGGTCTTCGCGTGCAAAAACACCGTGGGCAAATCCTTCTGGGACGGCATTGGCATGGGCCTGGGATTCATGTTCGGAATGGTCACCTTGGGCTTTTTCCGAGAGCTCCTTGGCATGGGGACACTCCTCGGGCATGACGTGCTAGGATTCCGTCCCCTGCTCTTTTTTGCCCTCCCGCTGGCAGGGTTTTTCTGCGTAGGATTTATGATGGCGGTCTTTAACTATGTTGAACTCGTCTTTAATAGAATGAAAAAGAAAGCGGGATAAAGGACCATGGGACGCATAAAATATCATAAAGCTGCTGGTCTTGGCGCCATTCTCCTGGCGGTCCTGCTTCTCCTGGCCACAGGCTGCCAATCACAGCACCGCTTTATCAAGAAAACCGCTTTCAAGGGAACCAAAGCTATCATTATCACTTTTGCTGCTCCGGTGGACGAAACCTGGGCGACGGATATTTCCAATTATCGCGTGTATGAAAAGCCTGACCCCGACATCCAACTGAAAATAGGGAGCATTGTCCTTTCAAACGACGGCCGGACCGTGACGCTTCATTTTGAAGAGGCCCTGAACCAGAACCAACCGCACATGGTCACCATGGACAACATCATGTCCGAGGGCAAATCGGTGGGTTCGGCGTTTGTAAAAGTCAAGAAGCTCTATCTCGGCGTGCTGTTCTCGGTGTTGATAGGGGCCATGCTCATACATAATTTCGTGTTTACCAAATACCTCGGCCTCTGCGTATTCTTCGGGACCTCCCAGAAGAAATCAACGGCTGTGGGCATGGGCATTACCTTCACCATTGTTATGGTGATCAGCGCCATGATGTCATGGGCGCTGTACCAATTTGTATTGAAGCCCTATCACCTGGATTATCTGCAGATCATTGTCTTTATCGGCCTCGTATCACTCTCGGTTCAGGCTGTGGACACCATTCTCAGGAAAATCAACCCCATGCTTTTCAAAGCCTTCGGGGTGTATCTGGTCCTGGTGATTGCAAACTGCATTATCCTTGCGGTTCCGCTCATACTCGCAGACAACGAATACAACGCATGGGAAAGCCTTATGCTGGCGCTTGGTGCGGGTCTAGGATTTCTCGTGGCCCTGTTCCTGATGTCGTCGGCGCGGGAACGCCTTGAACTGGCGAATGTCCCGCCCACGTATCGAGGTCTTCCGATCGCCTTCGTGGTGGCAGGTCTTTTCGCACTCGCATTCCTGGGCTTTTCAGGAATGTCATTATTCTGAGATAAGGACGGGGTGGACAGGATTTTCCAGATAGCGTAAGATTATCGTGTTTATATTGTCAGAAAATGTGGAGATTCTATGGATCCGGTATTGATTAAAATGGCCATCGGAGGGCTTGTGCTTCTAGGCTGCATCGGCCTCTTTTTCGGGATTGGCCTTGCTCTGGCCGCCCACAGATTCGCCGTGCAGGTAAATCCCAAGGTGGAAGAAGTCCTGGAAGTCCTGGCGGGCGCCCAGTGAGGGGGGTGCGGCTTCGCTGGATGCGAAGGATATGCAGAGGCGGTGGTCAATGATCCTGACGTCTCCCCGAACCTCTGTTTCCCCGGGAAAGAGGAAGTGGCAAAGCTGGTGGCCAAGATTACCGGGAAACAAATGGCATCTGTGGATGACTTGGTAGCCGTCCCCCGGTGTTCAAGGGTAGAGGGCGGCGTCAAACAAAAGCAGCTCTATGTGGGATACCAGACCTGTTCCGGAGCCGACCTGGCGTTTGGCGGTCCCATGGCATGTCAGTACGCCTGCATGGGATTCGGTGACTGCGCAGCTGCCTGTCCGTTCGATGCCATCACCATGGTGGATAATTTTCCCATTGTGGGTCCCGACCTGTGTGTGGGGTGCGGGACCTGCGTAAGAACCTGCCCAAAAGGAATTATTGAGCTGGTTCCCATGAAGGCCAGGGTTTTCGTCCCCTGTTCAAGCAAGGACACCGGCAAGACGGTAAAAGCAATTTGCAGCGTGGGCTGTATTTCCTGTAGGATGTGTGTCAAATCATGCCCTGCAGAGGCGGTGAGCATGGAAGACAACCTCATCAAGATCGACTACAAGAAATGCATGGACTACGGCCCGGAATGCGGCGAGGTCTGTGTGGAAAAATGTCCTACAAAAATATTCAGGTACTTTTCCCCGTCCGGAAAAGTGACTGAAAAAGACAAGACGGCTGTTGCCGCCTCATAAGGAAAACACTTCCGGTGCACCTGCCCAGATGGCATCGAGAAGGAGCGGAGGAATAAAAATGGGAAAACAAAACAGTTTATCTCAGGGAACCGGAAACCTGAACCGAAGATCCTTTTTGAAACTCTCCGGGTTGATTGGCGCCGGCCTGGCAACGGGGGCCATGGTTCCCCTTACTGCCGAAGCGGTTAAGTTCAATCGAAAGATGTATAAGGTTTCCAGGACAAGACTCAGCATGGGAACCTTTGTTTCAATGACCCTTCTTCATCCCTCGCAGGACAAGGCGGAAGAAGCAATGGGGGCGGCTTTTGATGAAATTGACCGCCTGTCCGGGCTCATGAACCGGTTCAAAACCGCAACCGCAGTTGGGGAACTGAACAGGGAGGGGATGCTCAACAGCCCGCCGCCTGAGGTGCTCGGCGTGGTGAGAGATGCCCTTGCCTTTTACCGTGTCAGCAAGGGCGCCTTTGACATTTCGGTCGCTCCTATCGTGGACCTTTTCAAGGAGCGGCTCGGAAGCGGCACCAAAACACCGCCTACCGAGGCTGAGATAAAAAAGCTGCTCACGCGCGTAGATGCCGGTTCTATCGTCATGGATGGGAAAACCATCCGTTTCACGAAACCGGGAATGGCTATCACGCTCGACGGAATTGCGAAAGGGTATATTGTGGACCGGGCCGCGGAGATCCTTGCAAGAAAGAACGTCAATAATTTTCTCATCAATGCCGGCGGAGACATCAGGACCAAAGGCGAGAGGCAGGACCGAAAACCCTGGACCATAGCTATCCAGGATCCTCAGAAGAAAAAGCACTATCCCGATATTATCCACATGAGAGACGGCGCTATTGCCACCTCGGGAAATTATGAAGTGTATTTTGATCAAGAAAAAATGTTCCATCACATTGTGAACCCGAGGACGGGATTGTCTCCCCACGCCGACTCAAGTGTTTCTGTCATGGCTCCGACAACAATGGAAGCGGATGCCCTGTCAACGAGTGTCTTTGTCATGGACCCGGCAGAAGGAATCCGTTTCATTGATTCCCTGCCCAAGTACGAATGCCTGGTCCTGTCCGCTACGGGAAGGATGAAGAAATCCCGGGGTTGGAAGAGGAGCGCTGCCATATAATCTTTTCAATCTTTTTCACTAAAGGCCGTAAAGAGGGAGGGTGAATCGCCGATATGGGCACCCCTCCTGTTCTTTTTTGCAGCGCCTGCATCTCCTTGGGTTCCACGCGGTCCATCTTGTTCAGCACAACCAGGACCGGGATTCGCCGAAGGTGGAGCTTCCTCAAAATATCCTCAACGGTTTTTATCTCTTCTTCCATTCGTTTGCTTGACGCATCAACCACATGAAGGAGGAGATTGGCATCGTTCAACTCCTCGAGTGTTGCCGCGAATGCCTCCATCAAGCTTTTCGGAAGGTCACGAATAAAACCCACCGTGTCTGTGATAATGGCCTCTCTCTCCCTTGGGAAACGTAATCTTCGACTGCTCGGGTCCAGCGTCTCAAAAAGCCTTGCTCCCGTACCCACAGCACTGCCGGTGAGACCGTTCAGGAGGGTTGATTTGCCGGCGTTGGTGTATCCCACGATAGAAATTACCGGAAGCCCCCGCCTGCCCCTCAGCTGTCTCCTGCCCTCTCTCTGACGGCTGATATTTGCCAGTTCACGGTTCAACCTGGCAATACGCGTATACACCCGCCGCCGGTTGATCTCCAGCTTAGTTTCACCAGGACCCCTGCCGCCTATTCCCCCGGTAAGCCGGGACATGGCCGTATTCTTGGTGGCCAGGCGGGGGACCAGATACTTCAGTTGTGCCAGCTCAACCTGGATTTTACCTTCGCGGGTAACTGCACGTCCTGCAAAAATATCCAGGATAAGCTGACTGCGGTCAATGATACGAAGCTCCGTAAAATCAGTAAGGATCTTCACCTGCGCAGGGGTCAGTTCCTGGTTGAATATGAGCAGGTCTGAGCCCTTCTGGAGGCAATGGAGCTGCAGTTCTCGCAGCCTGCCCCTTCCCATCAGGAAACGCGGATCTATCCGCTTGACGCGCTGAATAACCCGGCCGACGACCTCTAACTCATTGGAGAGGGAAAGTTTTTCGAGCTCTCTCATGGACTCCTCCTCCAGCCATTTGGTGCCGGAGGTAACGCCCACCAGGAGGGCCCTGTCGCTTTTACCAAGCGAAGTCCCGATCCTCTTCCTGCTCAGTTCTCCTTCAAGTGAATGGACGAGAGAGAGAAAATCCACAGTAAGGCGGCCGATATCGGGAACCCGTTCCACGGTGTATCCCTTCTGCTCTCCATCGCCCGGCAGCAGGTGGGCATAGGTAATCGGCCCGGGAAGTCCCTGTTGATCAAGTTCGATACACGCCATGAGATCAAGGCCGATCAGCACAAGATCTGAAATATCCTCCGTGGAAAGGGGTTCCCCATCAAGGTGGGTATGAACGCAGCGCAACCCCTTGAGACGGCCTGATCCCACCCTGAACTTCCCTAGTTCCGGGATCCATATGCGCCTGTTGTTCCCAACCAGGACGTACGCCACTTCTCCTTTTCGGTTTATAAGCAGGCCGACCTGGCGCTTGATCTCTTTCGAAATTGCCGATAACTGGCGGGTCAGTTCATGGGAAATGATGTGAGAAGGGGATACTCTCCTGCGGTAGAGATTCTGCAATCTCTTCTGGTGGCTTGCCTTGAGGCCGCGAGTTTTGCCGTAAATCCTGTGAATAGCCGGGCGCCTCTACTACGCTATACCCTCTTCCTCAACATAGTCTTTGAAGAGCGTCAGTTCCTTCAAAAAGGTCAGCTTGAAATATCCGGTGGGTCCGTTTCTCTGCTTCGCCACAATAATTTCCGCGATGTTCCTGTTTTCCTCTGAAGTGGGATGGTACACCTCGTCCCGATAAATGAAAACGATCACATCAGCATCCTGTTCAATAGCCCCGCTTTCCCGGAGATCTGCCAGCTGAGGCCGTTTGTTGGGGCGGTCTTCCACCTTTCTGTTGAGCTGGGAAAGGGCCAGGACGGGCACATTCAGATCTTTTGCAAGCGCCTTGAGTGCCCGGGAAATCTCCGATATTTCAAGCTGCCTCGACTCGGCCGACCTTCTTCCCTGCAGCAACTGGAGATAATCCACAATAACCATTCCAAGATCTCGCCGTTTCATCAACCGCCGGCATTTGGCCTTCATTTCCAGGACCCCGATTCCGGAGCTGTCGTCAATAAAAATAGGCAGTTCGGCCAGATGGTTGGCCGAATGGGTTAGTCTTTCCCAGTCATCATCCCTGAGGAGGCCGGTGCGAAGTTTGGTTGCGTTGATTCCCGAATCGAATCCCAGGAGGCGAATGCCCAGTTGAAGTTTCGACATCTCAAGGGAAAAGATCGCGATTCCTTTGCCGGTCGTCTCGGCCGCATTATAACCGATATTCAGGGCCAGCGCCGTCTTTCCCATGCTGGGCCTGCCTGCAATAATGACCACATCAGACGGCTGCAATCCTGCCGTCAGATGGTCAAAGTCACTGAATCCACTAGGGATGCCCGTTACATACCCTTCGACTTCTGCAATATTTTCCAGCTTCTTAAAGCTTCCTGTAATAACATCCTGCAGGCTGGAAAAGCCCTCTTTAATGCGTTCTTCGGCAATCTCAAAAATAGACTGCTCCGCCATATCCAAGAGCTCATCTGTTTCCGTCCAATTCTCGAAACATGATTCGGAAATCGTGGAACATTCACGGATAAGTTTTCTCCTGATTGACAGGTCTTTTACTATTTCCGCATGGTGCAGGGAACCTGCAGACGTTGATACCGCTTCAGCAAGAGATGCAAGGTAGTCAGCCCCACCGGAGACTTCCAGCCTTTTCCTCTTGTCCAGGGCCTGAGAGAGCGTGATGATGTCGATGGGCTCTCCGGAATTATATAATTCCAGTATTCCCTCAAAAATCGCCTGGTGTGCCTCGCGATAGAAGTCGTCGGGAACAAGCACGTCTATCACCTGATTCAAGGCATCGTTGTTGATGAGAATGCCCCCAAGAATAGCCTGTTCCGCTTGAACGTTACTTGGAGGGACTTTCATCGGCGAGACAACAGCCTTTTGTTTTTCCTTTGCCATGACTTCCGGTTCCCCCTTGTCCTGTCTTGCTTAACCCGGCCCGCATCACTCCTGTCTCATGCCCCGGTACGCAGAGACACGTCGGTGGAAAAAGCGGGCAGCACCTCCTCTTTACCGGATGGTCGTTGCCGGTGCAGAACGTCCTATTCGCCTTCCTCTTTCGGAGAGACAACCACCTTGATGGAACCGATCACTTCAGGATATATTTTCACCGGGACGTCGTATTCACCCACGACCTTAATGGGTTTGTCCAGTATGAGCTTCCGCCGATCAACAACCATTCCCTGTTTCTCCAGCCCTGCGGCTATATCCATACTTGTTACCGAACCATAGAGCTTTCCTTCTTCACCGGCCTTCTGGGAAATCTGAACCAGAACTTCCGACATTTTCTCTTTCAGCTGTTCCGCTTCCTCTTTGGCTTTCACCTTCCTGAGCTCGATCTTTTTTCTCCGCTGCTCAATGGAATTCACATTCTGAGGCGTGGCTTCAAAGGCAATGCCTCTGGGGATCAGATAATTTCTTGCATATCCCTCAGCAACCTTCACGATATCCCCTTCCAGGCCAAGCTCATCCAGATCCTTCAATAATATAATCTCCATAAATACTCCTCCAATCTTTTATCAGCTAGCAAGCCCCTTGTGTATCTTCCTAAAATCTATCCATTGGTCAAAGACACCGCCCAGAGCGACAAGGAGCAAAAAAACCTGTTGGAAAAACAGCAGCAGATAGATTGCACCCCGAATCCATGGCGGCACATGATACTTATTCAAGAAAAAAAGAAGAATGGAAACGCCCTGAAACAGGTAAACGGTCATGAGAACGATGAGGACGTTGATTGCTATCAACTTTACACTTCCCAACGGAAAAAACAACGAAAAACCTGCCGCGATAAGTCCCCATACAAGTATTTCAGGAGCCTGCCATCGATCGGCGTTTTCAAAGACAGGAGACTCAAGATGGGCCCGCCGGAGTATCCGGCCCCCCAGCAGCACATTTATCCAGACCACAAACACTGAGCCAACCACCAGCAAGGACGGATATACCTTCGAAATGGTATCAATAATCGCCTTTCCATAGGCCTGTATTTCATGAGCCTTCTCTTTTTCGAGACCCATTTGTTCGTACATGTGCAATGCCCCGTTCAGATTGCTCTTGAGATATGTCTGTACCACCTCGAAAGGCCCCATGTGCCTGGCAATACCGATAAAAAACAGACACGCGATGCCCATGACAAGCATGCAGAGTGTTCCGATTGACAGTGTATAGCCGAGGGAATACTGTCTTCTGAAGATCTCTGAAAGGGCAAGGCCGAGGGCAGAGAACTCAATGACGAAGAGGATGAGCTGCGGCTGTCCGAAAAACCGTGCAGCCAGACTGATGACAAACACCGTCACGGCCGCCAGCGTCAATCCCCCAGAAAGGCCCCATTTTGTGCCATAATAGAGGAAAGGGACCGGCGTGAGCAGACTGATAAATGGCCCCGCAATGGGAACGGACACAGCGGCAAGAAGAACCAGCGCGGTCCAGCCTACACAGCCCAGGAAATCCTTCACTCTCATCGATTCTCTTCTGAATAGTGCCCTGTTGTGAAAAAGGGCCTCTCGGAATACCGCAACTATCTCACAATGGATGTCGTATACGGCAACAGGGCTATATTTCTCGCCCGTTTGATGGCAACGGTCAACCGGCGTTGGTGCTTCGCGCAATTACCCGATATTCTTCGGGGAATAATCTTCCCTCGTTCTGTTGTGAAGTAGCGCAGGCTTTTTGCGTCTTTGTAGTCAATGACCAGACTGCTGTCAGCACAAAACCGACAGATTTTTCTCCTGTGAAAGCTCCGTTTCCCTCGTCTTTCTCTATCGAATGCCATTTTAGACCTCTTCCGTAATCGTTTCAGTGGTATCTTGAGCCGGGGGCTGTTCCTCGGTGTTGTCAGAACTCTGTGTCTCTTCTTCAGTTCCCTTGGCTTCCTTCAATAAAGCCTCAGGGTCAGCCCGGTCACTAAGCTTTACCGTCTGATACTTCAAGACCTTGTCATCCAACCTGAAGAGGCGTTCCAGTTCTTTTGTCAGTGCGGCATCTCCACAATATTCAAGAAGGACATAAAATCCCTTATTGAATTTATTCAGCTCATAAGCCAGGGTTTTCTCGCCCCACTTGTCCGTCTTGATCATGACGCCTTGATTTTTTTCGATGATCGCGTTAAACTTTCCGACAACTTCCTCATAGGCCTCATCAGGAAGAGACGACTTTAAAATGTAAATGGTTTCATACTGTCTCATTACGTTCTCCTTTCGGACATTTCCCTCACAAAACATGGTGGTCCCCCTCCGGCGGAGAGGAACAAGGAGGAATTTAAATTAAATTTTTATTTTTATCACTCCAGGATAATTATGTCAATTATTTTTGAACTACGAGCCAGTTTCAAAATGTTTCCCGCTTCCAGCGGGATTCGAGGTCAAGAAAGGTGAAAATTTTGGCCACAGGAATATGTTGGATATTTCGAGCATCAAAATTTTCGTGTGCCGAAGAGATCGGGCAAAAGGGGGCGTTTTGAAACTGGCTCCTACGATATCTTTTCTTAAGAGGCGGGAGACGTTCCATGTGGACAAAGGAATTTCAAGTAGCAGCTGAAGCAGCCCGAAAGGCAGGTACATTTCTGAAAGCACAATTCGGATCGGTTCAACATATCCGGAAAAAAGGGGCCATAGACCTCGTTACCGACTCTGACCTTCAGGCTGAAAAAACCATTCTGCAAACGATCAGGACCCGGTTTCCCGCCGACCGGATTGTCGCGGAAGAATCCGGCAGTCAGGGAGAATCCCATGAACGTATCTGGCTCATCGATCCATTGGATGGCACCACTAACTTCGCCCACGGGTATCCCTTTTTCGCCGTTTCAATTGCTCTTCAAGTAAAGGGGGAAATAGTGCTCGGCATCGTTTACAACCCGCACTTTGAAGAATATTTTGAAGCCGTGAAAGGTTCGGGAGCGTTCTTGAACGGCCGACGCATCACTGTTTCTGAGATTGGAAAGATCGGCGAAGCACTGCTTGCAACCGGATTCCCTTACGATATCCAGGAAAATGCAGTGGGTGTTCTGGAACTCTTTGGGCAAATGATCAAAAAAGCGCAAGGCGTGCGGAGACCCGGATCGGCGGCATTGGATCTCTGTTACGTGGCGTGCGGGAGTGTCGACGGTTTCTGGGAAAAAGACCTCCAGCCCTGGGACACTGCTGCGGGGACTATTATCGTGCGAGAGGCAGGGGGTGTGCTGGCAACATACCAGGGAACCCCTTATACCCCTTACGAAAAGAGTGTTGTTGCGGCTAATCCCGCCCTGCTGAAAGATATGCTCGGGATCATCAATGCCAAGACCAAAGCATGCTAACCTCCCTGCAACGCATGTTCAGCCAGGATCCTTTCCACGGTTTTTCGGTCCAATCCCTCGATCCGAACACACTTGAGCTTCGCTTTTTCGCCGGAAACGATCTCTACCTTTCCTTTTGCGATACCAAGGCACTTGGCCAGGTATTCCCGGACAGCCTTGTTTGCCTTTCCTTCCACCGGAGGAGAGGTGACTTTCAATCTCCACACCCCTCCATCACCTTCCACAATCTGGTTCCTGGATGACCGCGGCGCCACCTTCATGCTGATGACGGCCACTTTTTCGGACTCCTTGTTCACGCCGGAGGCTCCAAACGGTCAGCCGCTCATCCTGGCGGCAATTTGATAAAGTGTCTGGACAAGAAAAGACTGCGCAAAAATTATGGCAAGGATAACAATAATGGGTGAGAAGTCAATACCGCCGAAATGCAGGGGAAGACGTCTCCGGATGGGATATAGTACCGGTTCAGTAATACTGTTTAAGAATCGTACAATGGGATTATAAGGGTCTGGATTCACCCATGAAATAACGGCTCTCCCAATAATAATCCACATATAGAGGCTCAAACCGATGTCGAGGATTTTTGCCACAGCAACAAGAAAATTAGACAGCACGAACATGGTACCTCCAGTAAAGGCGTTGGGTGCAGGGTTCGCCGCTTGACCCGTAAGCCCGTTGGCCCGTTTCCAGCCTTACGCCTCAAAATGTATGTTGGAGCAGGCCATAAGCCGGGTTCTGTCCCCCGAAGCGGTCACCCGCTACGGGGTGGTGACCATTCATCTAGCCCCGTTGTTGCCAACGGGATCCAGCAACCTACCCGGGAGCTCGGACGGACCATCCTCAAACACTCCCCTATTTGGTCTTGCTCCAGGTGGGGTTTACCGAGCACCTGCTGTCACCAGCAGGCCTGGTGAGCTCTTACTTCACCCTTTCACCCTTACTCCCGCCGATGCAAAACATCGGCGGGGGCGGTCTGCTTTCTGTGGCACTTTCCTTCCCGTCACCGGGACTGGGCATTACCCAGCACCTTGTCCTGCGGAGCCCGGACTTTCCTCCCCCCGGCACTCAACCTGGCGGCGGCCACCTGTCCTCCTCCAACATACATTTTGAGGCATAAGGCATTAGGCGTAAGGTGAAAGGCCAGAGGCCTAGGCCAAAACCTATGCTTCAGCGCTTTTCTTCCGAAACTGCTCGTTGTCTCCCCAGTAAATAATCCGGTGGCAATTGGGACAATCGAGAAGCTTTTCTCCCCTGATCAGCTCATTATATTTCTGGGGTGGTATTTCCATGTGGCAAGCCTGGCAGACTCCGTTGAAAACGGCACTCAATGCCAGCCCCGCTTTTCGTCCCCGGATGAAATCGTATCTCTTTAACAGGCCGTCGCTGACCTTTTTGGAAGACTTTCTCCGTTTCCTGTTGAGAGATTGCAGGACCTTTTCCATGGTACTCATTTCCTGGAGGAGCTGCTCCTTTTCCAGGCTGACCTCCTCATGGAAGCGTTCTCTTTCCTCCTTTTTTGTCCGGCATTGCTCGGAGAGCACATCCAGTTGTTCCATGAATTCAATAACCTTGTCCTCGAGCTTCGATTTTTCACGGGTTAACTCATCTATTTCCTTCAACGCGGCTTTATATTCCTTGTTCGATTTTATGTTTGAAAGTTTCGTGTTTGCCTTGACAATCTGGCTCTCTACCGTTTCAATGTCCGTATCTATTCCCCTTCTCTCAAGCTTGAGACCCTCCAACTGCTTTTCCGTCTCCTCATACTCCTCATCCATTTCCACACGCCTTTTTTCGAGATCCCTTATCTTCAGGGGCCCTTCTGCGATCCTGCTTTGAAGGCTTCCTATCTCTGTATCGCACGCCTGAAGATCAATAAGCAATTTCATCGACTCTTCCAATCTTTCCCCCTCATATTTTCATGATCAATTTTCCATCATTCTTCCGTCCCCCCTTATACCCAGTAAAGGGGATCGGACTCGTCTTCGAGAAAAAATACGTCCACGTCCCACCGCCGTTCCTTCAACATATCCTGAAAAAATGCGGTGAATTTTTTCAGACCGAGCCACTCAGTCAAAAAGTGGCCCCCGTCAACGAGCGCCACGCCAAGTGTTTTAGCCTCCATGGCATCATGATGTCCCACATCTCCGGTCAACAGCAGATCAGCACCTTTGTCGGAGGCATCTTTTATAAGGTCCCCGCCGGATCCCCCGACCACGGCCACACGCCGAATTTCTTTGTGCAAATCCCCCGTCAGGTGCAATCGCTCTGCCCCGAGGATTCCTTTCAGCCTTTGTAAAACGGAAGACAAGGGAATGGGCATAGGCAGCGATCCGATTCTTCCAAGGCCCCATTCTTTCTTTTCACCCATTTCCTTTAAAATGGTGATGTTCTGCAACTCCAGTTCTTCTGCCAGCATATGATTGATTCCCATCCGGGCCATGTCCAGATTCGTATGCACCGCGATCACTGAAATACCCTCTCTCGCCGCCTCCAGGACAACATTGGCCGGATATGTCCGAACATCAAGGGAAGTCAGGGGTTTGAAAATGAGCGGATGATGAGTGAGCAGGAGCTGTCCTCCGTCTTTCACACATCCCCTAAGGGATTCTAACGAGGGATCAAGAGCAACACATATCCTGGCGATCCCCTGTGACGGGTCTCCCACCTGGAGCCCAGGGTTATCCCATGACTCCGCACGTTCAAAAGGCGCAAGCTCATCCAACAGGCCAAGCAGATCATGCACAGTGGGGTTCATTGACGCCATATCAGAGAAGGATCCTCAAGAAAATTCAAAGGGCGCACCATCACAGGGTGCGCCCTCATTGGGTGGAAACTGCTTGTTTCCACGATTGTTTCTTTTCCATACCAAGCATGCAAAGCCATAAAAGAGTGGTGGGCCCACCTGGGTTCGAACCAGGGACCTACCGGTTATGAGCCGGTGGCTCTTCCAGCTGAGCTATAGGCCCTATTGTCAACATCCACCAAATAATGCCCGGCCATAAATGAGATAGTTTGTTCGAGATCAAGGCATGCGAAAATTTTAACCACAGGAATACATTGCGGTATTTCGAGGATTAAAATTTGAGCATAACGACGATATCGGGCAAAATAGCCATTTATGAATAATAGGATGCTCATTGGTCATGCATTTGTCAAGCGAATTTCTCATCCATCAAGGCCTTCCCGAGGCAGGGGAAATTGCAGGACCTTGAACAATGTTGATTTAGCTTTCAACAAAGCTCTTCAACCGTTTACTCCGGCTGGGATGCCTCAATTTTCTGAGAGCCTTCGCCTCAATCTGGCGAATACGTTCCCTGGTTACATCAAAATCTCTGCCAACCTCTTCCAGGGTATGATCGGCCTTTTCACCAATGCCGAAACGCATCCTCAGGACCTTTTCTTCCCTCGGGGTCAGGGTTGTCAAGACCTTCCGCGTCCGCTCAGAGAGGTTAAAACTGATCACCGCATCCGCCGGGGACATGACTTTCTTGTCCTCAATGAAATCACCCAAATGACTATCTTCCTCTTCCCCGATCGGCGTTTCAAGAGAAATCGGCTCTTTTGCAATTTTCAGGACTTTTCTGACCTTTTCCAGGGGAAATTCCATCTTTTCAGCGATTTCCTCCGGGGTTGGCTCGCGGCCATGCTCCTGGACCAGGTACCGCGATGTGCGAATAAGTTTGTTTATGGTTTCAATCATATGAACCGGAATGCGGATCGTTCTGGCCTGGTCTGCAATTGCCCTGGTAATTGCCTGCCTGATCCACCAGGTTGCATAGGTGCTGAATTTATAACCGCGCTGGTACTCAAACTTATCCACTGCCTTCATAAGGCCTATGTTTCCTTCCTGGATAAGGTCCAGGAACTGCAGGCCCCTGTTTGTGTATTTTTTTGCGATGCTCACCACAAGCCTTAAATTGGCCTCAATGAGTTCACTTTTTGCCCTTTTTGCCTTATTAAGACTTTTTTCAACCTGTGCCAGAGCCTTTCTCAATTCCCTGACAGTCAAATCTGTGCGGTACCTCGTGTCCTTGAGGACCTTCCGAGATCCATCTATCTTTATCTTCATATCCAAGAGGGCCCCTTTCGTCAAACCTAAGGGGGCGACTATCTCATGATCGTCCGCATCCTTCGGGATCTTGCTGAAGCATTTTTTCATATACGAAACCGATTTTCCCCCTGCCTGCAACATGCATTCGGTCAGGCATTTTTCACTCTTCTCCACCGAGGAAAGCGTCTCTCGCAGCCGGATCACCATGTTGTCAAGCTGCCGCTTTTCAAGCCGGAAAGAGTCTACAAGTCCTGAAATACGGCGTTGATTCTCCTCGACCTCGGCCCGGATCACCTTTTTTCGTGCTACCGTGCATCGAGACTTCGACTTCTCCTTCCGTCCCTCCAGGTTCTTTTGATACAGGCCCTCAATCTTATCAATGACACTGAGCAGCAAATCCTTTCTTTCCCCTACCTGAGTGTAATTATCCTCCTCATCCAGATCGTTAATAACATCCTTCAGCTTTACCTGGTTTTCCCTGAGCATGTTTCCCAGTTCAATAATATATTCCACCCCCACCGAACACTCTAACAGCTGCTCCAACGCCTCCTTTTCCCCGGCTTCAATTCGTTTGGCTATCTCCACTTCTCCTTCTCTGGTAAGGAGTGAAATACACCCCATTTCCTTCAGGTACATCTTTACCGGATCGGAAACACGGGAAGAAGCATCAACAAGATCAGCTCTGAACGTCTCTCTTTCTTCCAGTTTCAACTGCTGTCTTTTCTTCATCCTCCTGGACTGTTCAATGCGGTCTTTTGAAGCCTCATCAATAACCATGATGTCCAAATCCTCGAACATCATCATCAAATCATCAATATCCTCTTCAGAAGATGCGATTTCCTGCGGCAGATCGTCGTTCAGTTCTTCATACGTGATATATCCTTTGTCTTTTCCGATGTCGATAAGACGCTTCAAGCTGACTATATGGGTTTTTTTGTTCATGAAGAAACCTCCTATTTCCCGTGGTTCCCGGAAAAAGCGGGCTCTAGCCCGGATTTCTCACCAATAATCTGCTGTGACGGCGGATAGCCCCATGTCTTCTGTGTTGCGCTTGAAAAATGACTTCGACGTACTGCTAGTACGCCTTCATCCATTTTTCTTCGCGCGCCTTGTATCCACGGGACTCTCCACCGTCTTGCGACGAAGATCGGTGAGAAACCCGGGCTAGTGTCCTATGCCCTGTGCTAATCCTTCGGCCTTTTCCTTCAAAAGCCTGTTGATACCTTCGAGATCTCCCTGCTCCCTTGCCTTCTGAATGGATCTCGATAGGTGTAATTGGTGAATTTTTCGCTCAAATTCCTCGATTGCCAGATCAACGGTCTGGTCTGAATAGAAAGAAGGCAGCAACAACCCTTCCCTCAGCTGTTCACGAGCTTTCTCTGATGCAAGACCGGAGGTCAGATCCTCCATCGAGGAAAATCCTCCCGGCCCATAATGCTGAAAAAAAACCTCCCCGATTTCAATGATTGATGCATCTGAGAGCAACACCTGCCATGGCAAATTCCTGAGACCCTGTGCAGCCTCAGGATAATGAATCAAGAGATTGAGAAAGTGAAGGTCACGGCTAAACCGTTTTTCAACTGCCGGTTTCGCCAATCTTTCCGACAGACCTTGGATCTCACTCCCACCAGTCGTTCCTCTCTGAAGATTCTTCAACTCCACCCAGAGGAAATTTTCTTTAACACCAATTCTTTCCGAGAGCCGGCGCACATAGAGGGACTGCTGCGAGACATTGCGAAGCCTTCCCAGAACGGGTAACACCTCCTTAATGACTGCGCTCTTCGCTTCTACACTCCCGTCCATCCCGGAAAGATTCATCTCCACATGAAAATCAAAGAGAGACCCTGCCTTCCGGATCAGGTCCCTGAGGGAAGAAGCGCCCTGGGCATTCACAAAGCTGTCAGGGTCATGGTCCCCAGGGAGGACTACCGCTCTCCCCTTGAGACCTTCATTCATAAACAGAGGGAGGCTTTTCAATGCCGCTTTTTTTCCCGCCTCATCCGAATCAAAGATGACCACCGCCTCCGGAGCATAGCCTTTGAGCCTCCGAACATGGGCGTCCGTGAGGGCGGTTCCCAGGGTGGCGACTGCTTCCGGAATCTCGTGGTCATGCAGCGCCAGAACATCCATGTAGCCTTCGACAACCAGGGCACTTCCTGTTTTTCTTATGGCATCGAAGGCATAGTTCAAGCCATACAGGAGAGTCCCCTTGTGAAAAACAGGCGATTCAGGGGTGTTCAGGTATTTTGGAAGCGAGGCATCCAAAACCCTGCCCCCAAATCCCACCACCTGGTCTCGCAGATTCACAATGGGAAAGATAACCCGCTTCCGGAAACGGTCGTAAAACCCGCCGCCCTCTCTTTCCACCAGTAACCCGGCCACGGCGGCCATTTTCAGCCTCCAGGAGTCCTTCCCCAGAAAACGGGTGAAACGGTCCCACGAGTCCGGGGCATATCCCAATCGAAATTTCTCAATAGTACCGACCGAAAGGGCTCTTCCTTCAAGGTATTTGCGGGCCGGATTCCCTTCAGCTTCCTCCAGAAGAACCTTCTGAAAGAAGCGGCAGGCCAATTCGTTCACTTTAAAAACTGCCTTGCGGTATTCGGCCTTTCTCTTTTCCTCGGATGAACTCACACCTTCCGAAACGGAAACATTATATCGTGCAGCAAGTTCCTTTACCGCTTCCGGGAACGTGGTTCCATGATATTCCATCCAAAAGGCGAAAAGGTCGCCTCCTTTCTTGCACCCGAAGCAGTGGAACATCTGCTTTGCCGGGCTCACCGTGAAGGAGGGTTCTTTTTCCGTGTGAAACGGACAGAGTCCAATATAATTTTGCCCAGCCTTCCTGAGTTGTACAAACTGGCCTACGACATCAACAATGTCAGCAACAGACTTGATCGTTTCCTTGGCAGATTCGTTAGAACCCATTTTCAGCCTCATAAAAAGAGACCAAGCCCCACACCCACCCACAGGCTTGCGTGACGAGAAAAAGTATCACCGGATTCCAGAAAGTTTTTTTTGATTGACGAGTACCATGAGACAAGGTGAAGAATTACTTCTATTAGGTTTCCCTGAAGATGAGCAGTCCTGCCCTTTTCATCGTTCCAGGGGATGATTAAATAATAAGGGATTTCCCGGGCGGCAATGCAACTCTCAAAAGTTAAGGATGAAAAGCACAAAATGCAACCATCTGGATATGACATTTTAAGTGAGGAGGAACACTGCAGTACACTTTATCGCAGAAGAGGAAAAATCTTAGCCGCCCAGCAGTTCCCTGGCGATCTTATTAATCTCTTTTCCCTCGGCCTGACCGGCCATCCTGGCCATGGACGCCTTCATAACGCGCCCAAGGTCTTTGGGGCTTTCCGCTGAAAGTCCGGAAATAACTTCCTTGACTATTTCTTCCATCTTTTCACGCGTCAGTTGTTCAGGAAGATATTCGTAAAGCAGGCTGGCCTCCGATTCTTCCTTTGTGGCCAGATCTTCACGCCCTCCTGCACGAAATTCATCCGCCGCTTCTTTGTTTTTTCGCACGAGAGAAGAAATAACCTTCTGAATCTCCTCATCCTCCAGTTCCCTCCCGATCTCAACCTGCTTGTTCTTAATGGATGACTTGAGCATCCGCAAGCAGGACAGGCGAAAAGCATCTTTTGCCTTCATGGCATGTTTGAGGTCATCGGCTATTTTCTCGTTTAAGGACATAACTCTCCTAAAATATCCACAGTGCAAACTTTTAGTATACTTTACTTACAATTTTTGTCAATAAAAATCTTTGAGAAATCGCCTTTTTTTGTCCTACGGATGGCTTCTTCCAGGTTAAGACGCCCATCATAGAGAGCCCTCCCCGTTATCATGCCCATCACGCCCTCCTTTTCCAGGGCGAGAACCCTTATCACGTCTGACAAGTCACCAATCCCGCCGGAGGCAATAAGCGGGATATCAACGGCACGAGCCAATCTCCCCGTCGCTTCCACATTGGGGCCGGTTCCCATGCCGTCTCTGGAAATATCAGTATAGATAATCGCCCATGTGCCTTCATCTTCGAATTGCCTGGCCATCTGCACAGGATCAAGGTCTGTTTCCTCGGTCCATCCCTCAACAGCAACTCGTCCTTCTTTGGCATCGATGCCGAGGATAATTTTCCCCGGAAAGGCACTGCACACATCTCTCACGAATGCAGGATTCTTCCATGCGACGGTTCCCAGGATCACCTGGGCAATACCCATGTCCAGGTAGGCCTCCAGAACGCCCCTATCACGTATCCCTCCTCCAAGCTGAACAGGTATGGGAACGGTCTCCACAATCCGCCTGATGATCTCTGTATTGGTGGGACGCCCCCGGACAGCACCATCCAGGTCAACCACATGGATCCGCTCGGCCCCGGCCTGAAACCAGCGTAAGGCCATTTCCTCAGGGTGGGCGGAAAAAACCGTCTCTTCCGACATGACACCCTGTTTCAGCCGGACACATTGGCCTCCTTTGAGATCAATTGCAGGAATAACCAGCACCGTTAAACCTTCTCCTTCAGGGCATCTCAGCGAGCAATCGATCGAGACCAAGAGAAGCGAGCTTCCTCGCGGACATCCATCGGCCTCCCCCTCCAAGGAACGTCTTCAGATCCAGGATATTCTCGGAGAGGGAACGTTGGGTCTTGTCAAATTCTTCCTTCCAGATGATCCTCCCGTCCCTCACCCGCACCAAATCAAGGCTGAAGGCAACGGACGCAGCCCGGTTGACCGCGTAGCCGGTACCCTGCCGTTCTCTCCACCGATAGACGTATCCGGCCAGAACGTAATCGGCACCCAGCATCTTTCCAATCTCCCGAAGCATCTTTACGGGAAGCAATGCAAGTCTCATATCACCGGAAGCAAGGGTGGAGTATGCACCAAGGGCCTGCCCCGGAGGCAGTACCTCACGGCCTCCCCGGGATTTCAACCGCTCAAAGAGGTCTCTGGTCATTTCTCGAACCACCTGGGGCGGCACCGGCTCGGCCCTGAAAACTGCACCCGAAAGGGGGTCTCGAACCGTATGGGGGTTTTCCCCTTCATCAAGGGCCGCTCTGAAACCGACAATTGCGATCTTCTCAGAACCTTGCAAAAGGGGCTTTTCCGGGGTCGGGAAACGATTTTCACTGCACCCTGCCACTAAGAACAGAATGGCTGCGCCGAAAACGAGCGGCCAATAAGAAAAAATAGAAGATCGCTTCTGCATGAAAGTTGCCCTTTGGCTACAGGATTCCTTTAGTGGAGGGGACCACGCCGCCGAGCCTGCTTTCCAGGTTGGTGGCATGGTCGAGGGCCCTTGCAAATGCCTTAAAAATGACTTCCGCCACGTGATGTGGGTTTTCGCCTGAAAGAAGATCTATGTGCATCGTGACACCGCCGTGGTTGGTCAGGGCCCGAAAAAATTCCTTCAAAAGCCGAATGTCAAATGTACCGACCATGCTCCCCGGCATTTCAACGTGGTAGGAAAGGAACGGACGATTAGAAATATCCAGCACAACTCTTGCCAGGGCTTCATCCATTGGAACCGTGGCCTCACCATAGCGGCTGATACCTCTTCTCTCTCCGAGGGCCTCTTTTAAGGCCTTTCCCATGCAGATTCCCACATCTTCGACCGTATGGTGGTTATCAACCTGGATGTCTCCCTTGGCATTAATTTCAAGATTAAAAAACCCATGAGCCGCCACCAAATTGAACATGTGGTCCAGAAAGGGGATTTCCGTTTGTGAACGGCACTGCCCCTGCCCATCCAGGTCTATCCTGAACCGAATATCGGTTTCCTTGGTTTTCCTGTGGATTTCAGCTTCTCGTGTCATCAGTCGCATTCCTCAATAGGCCCGGCTTCGCCGCGGCAACCTTAGCATTTCGCTTTCCTCAATATGAAGGTTGGTGGAGATGAGGGGATTCGAACCCCCGACCTGTACGTTGCGAACGTACCGCTCTCCCAACTGAGCTACATCCCCACATTTCAGAAACCATTCCAATGAGCCAGCTTCAAAACGCCCCCTTTTGCCCGATCTCTGCGGCAGATAAAATCTCCAATCCTCGGAATATCCAACATATTCCTGTGGTCAAATTTTTCGTCTTTCCCCGCTCAAAGTCCAGGATCTTCGACTTGACCTCGAGTCCCGCCGCAAGCGGGAAACATTTTGAATCTGTCTCCAATAAAAAGCAGTTTCTGCCAATCTGAGCCGGAAAATTACCCTTATAAAATAATCGTGACTACCCAGGTTTTTAGGTTGAAAACAGATGATTTCGCATCATTTTTTCCTTCAGCCTTTTACCTTCAGTCTATCCACCTAAGTATTTACAAATAATATAGGTAATCCTCTTCGCTAAATCAATGAATTATTTTGTTTTCAGGAAATTTTTCCCGGCAAACACCTGCTCATTCCCTGGACGATACAATCTCTTGGCACCGGGTCCTCATCGCTGAAGATTCTCCCATCCGATTCAAAATTATTGACTTTTTGCGCCTTTATGATAAAAAACAGCTGTGCCCCCGTAGCTCAGGTGGATAGAGCACCAGATTCCTAATCTGGGTGCCGCATGTTCGAGTCATGCCGGGGGCACCACTTTTTGGATGAGCGAGAAACTTTTTAATCTGTTTTTATCCTTGACTAATGCAATGGGGGCGGTATAATTTAAGTTTAATTTTTCGAAGGAGCAAGCCATGTACGCAGTGATCAAAACCGGTGGAAAACAGTACAGTGTTGCCCCCGGCGATGAGGTAAAATTTGAGAAGCTCTCCGGGCAAGCAGGAGAGACGGTCGTTTTTGACAACATTCTATTGACGTCTGACGAAAATGGCGTAAGTGTCGGCAAGCCATTGCTGAACGATTGCAAGGTAAAAGGCACCATCGTACGCCAAGGGAGAGACAAAAAAGTCCTCGTTTTCAAGTATAAACGCAGAAAAGGGTATCGGAGAAAAAACGGCCATCGGCAGTCCTTCTCTCTGGTGAAAATAGAAAACATCGAAATACCCGCTTAACATTTCCTATTGAGGTTTTAAGAAATGGCACATAAGAAAGCAGGCGGAAGCTCGCGAAATGGAAGAGACAGCGCCGGGAAGCGGTATGGCGTGAAGCGATATTCAGGGCAGAAAGTCAAGGCAGGCAGCATCATCGTCCGTCAGAAAGGGACCAAGATCCATCCGGGTACCAACGTCGGATTGGGGAAAGACTATACCATTTTCGCGAAAATAGATGGTATTGTTGCTTTTGAGCGCATGGACAAGATCCGCAAGAAAGTGAGCGTGTATGCCTCTTAGACCGAGGGATCTCGGTACCTGAAAGAAAAACATGACTTTTTTGGATGAGGCCGTCATCACGGCCAGGTCAGGGGACGGAGGGAGCGGTTGTGTCAGCTTCCGACGTGAGCGGTTTAAACCCAGAGGTGGACCTGATGGGGGCGACGGTGGGGACGGCGGCAATATCATCCTCAAGGCCACCAACCGACTGCAAAACCTCTCCCATCTACGTGCATACCCCCTTTTCAAGGCACAAAACGGTCAACCCGGTAGAGGGAAAAACCAATCAGGCAGAAACGGCTCAGATCTGATCATTCAATTACCGGTTGGAACACTTGTCCTTGACAAGGAGACCCGCCATGTTCTTGCCGATCTCGTTTATGATGGGCAGGAGGTTCTTCTCGTATCGGGCGGGAAAGGCGGAAGAGGAAACCAACACTTTGCCACCTCGACCCGCAGGACCCCTCGCTTTGCACAACCCGGAACCCCCGGCCAGGAAGTACCCCTCCAGCTTTCACTGAAATTTCTCGCAGATATCGGCCTGGTTGGATTTCCCAATGTAGGGAAATCTACCCTTCTTTCCCGTTTGACCACTGCGCGCCCGAAAATTGACAGCTACCCCTTCACGACCCTCCTTCCCAACCTGGGAGTCCTGCATCTCCGGGACGAGCATTTTGTGGTTCTTGCCGATATCCCGGGGCTCATTGAAGGAGCCAGTGAGGGCAAGGGCCTGGGACATCGATTTTTGAAGCATATCGAGCGTACAAGGCTCTTGATACATCTGCTTGACATAACCTATACGCCGGAGAACGACATTATTGAAGATTTCTTTGCCCTGAAAAAAGAAATGGCCGCTTACAACCCGGCATTGGCGGACAAAGCCAATATGGTCCTCATCAACAAGATGGATCTCTATGATGGACATTGCAGAGACGTGGGGCAAGTGCAGGAGGCTTTCGACAGGCTCGAGGTGGTTTCCCTCCCCATATCTGCGCTGACCGGTATGGGTCTTGAACGTTTCAAGGAGATGTTATTTGAGATGTTTCATAAATCCTGACTCTTGAGGGGCCACGCGGAAAGAACGAGGAAAAACCCAACGGTGAAAGCGAAACGAGAATCCCAGATATCCCGGAGTGCATTGCTCCACAGTGTCAGGCGCGTGGTCATCAAGGTGGGCAGTGGTGTCCTCACCACGAGCAATGACCTCAATCTGGAGGTAATCAGGGGGTTGGTCTCCCAGATGATCGGCCTCAGGAAAAAGGGGATACAGATAGTGCTCATCTCTTCCGGGGCGATCGCCGCGGGGTTGCGGAAAATGGGGTTCAACAAGAGGCCCCAGTCAGTCTCTCAGCAGCAGGCTGTTGCCGCCCTGGGACAAAGCAGGCTTATCATGGTCTACGAGGAGGCATTCGGGCAGCTTGGTCAGCGGGTGGCCCAGGTACTCCTCACCCGGGACGACCTCACCCACAGGCGCCGCTATCTGAATGCTCGCAATACCCTCTTCACCCTCCTCTCCTGGGATATTATTCCAATTATCAATGAGAATGATACCGTTGTCGTGGATGAATTAAAGTTTGGAGACAATGATAATCTGAGCGCCATGGTCACCGGGATGACCGAATCTCAACTTTTGGTGAGCCTCACCGATATAGACGGGTTCTTTGACAAGGACCCCCGTTGCCATGAGGATGCTTCACTCGTCCACGTTGTGCAGCAGTTCGATAGAAATATCATGAAATGTGCAAGCAGCATTCCCGGCTTTCTCGGTTCCGGCGGTATGGCAAGTAAGGTCAAGGCTGCCCAGCGGGTCTCCATGCGGGGCGTTCCAACCATCATCACAAACGGCCTCAAACCCGGCATACTAGACAATATCTTTGCCGGCATGAACGAAGGAACCCTGTTTCTGCCGGCAGAGACGCGCCTTTGCAACAGAAAGCACTGGATCGCCTTCACCAAGGCTCCGAAAGGTGTCCTTGTGATAGATGGAGGTGCAGAACGGGCTATCTTGAAACAACGGCGAAGTCTTCTGCCTTCGGGGATTGTCGGGGTCGAAGGAAGGTTCAGCATGGGAAATGCGGTGCTCCTCGTCAATGAAAAAAGTGATGAACTTGCAATGGGTCTTGTCAACTATCATTCCGGTGATATAAGAAAGATAATGGGTCTAAAATCCAGGGAGATAGAAAACGTACTGGGATTCAAGTATGATGATGAAGTCATTAACCGGGACAACCTGGTCATTACGAACACTGAAGAGGGAAATGGATTATGTCAATTACGAACATGATAGAAGCTATTGGGATGGAGGCCAAGAAGGCTGCCAGGGAGTTGCGGCAATTCCGGCGCGACCGGAAAGACGCCGCCCTCAAACTCATGGCCGGAAAACTCATGGAAAACCGTACGGCTATCATTCATGAAAACAAGAAGGACCTCATCGGTGCACATGAGGCCGGGCTTTCCCCGGCCATGATCGACCGCCTCACTCTCGATAGTGCTGGGATCGAAAGCATGGCCGAGGGGCTCAGGGAAGTAGCCGCCCTGCCCGATCCGGTGGGAGAAGTCACCGGGATGTGGACGAGGCCCAACGGATTACAGGTGGGAAGGACGCGTATCCCGTTGGGTGTCATCGGCTTTATTTACGAATCCCGTCCCAACGTGACCGTGGATGCCGCAAGCCTCTGCCTGAAATCGGGCAATGGTGTGATTCTGAAGGGCGGATCTGAGGCCATTCACTCCAATCTGTTCCTCACCGGCCTCCTCCGGGAAGCGCTTCAGGAAACAGGTCTCCCCCAAAACGCTATCCAGGTCATCCCCACAACAGACAGGGAGGCCGTAGGAATCCTTCTTGGTCTCGAAGATCTTGTGGATATTATTATCCCGAGGGGAGGAGAAGGACTTATCCGCTTTGTCACCAGTCATTCCCGTATCCCTGTGTTAAAGCATTACAAAGGGGTCTGCCACGTGTATGTGGACCGATACGCAGACCTCGAAATGGCCGATGAGATCTGTTTCAACGCCAAGGTCCAGCGCCCGGGGGTCTGCAATGCCATGGAAACGATGCTCGTCCATGAACATATCGCCGGTGAATTCCTTCCCCGTATGATCTTTCGTTTCCGTGAAGCAGGGGTGGAGGTACGAGGATGCCCAAAGACGGTTGCGTTGGCGCCGGACATTAAACCGGCCGTTGAAGCGGACTGGCCCCAGGAATTCTTGGGACTGATCCTGGCGGTGAAAATAGTTTCCAGTATGGATGAAGCCCTGGACCATATTGATCAATATAGCTCCAATCACACGGAGGCGATTGTCACTGATGACTACCGTCATGCCCGCCGTTTTCTCGCTGAAGTAGATTCTTCAGTAGTTTTCGTCAATGCCTCAACCCGCTTCAACGACGGAAATCAATTGGGGCTTGGTGCCGAAATCGGCATCAACACTTCGAAACTGCACGCATTCGGACCAATGGGACTCGAGGAGTTGACCACCACAAAGTTTATTGTCTACGGACAGGGGCAAATACGGCAGTGAAAAAAGCGGTTTTAGCGAAAATCGGCATCCTTGGCGGAACCTTTGATCCGGTACATTTCGGTCATTTACGCACCGCCGAGGAAATCGGCCAGGAACTGGGACTGGAACGGGTATACCTCATTCCTGCGGCTTCCCCTCCCCACAAGAGGTATGATCCCGTTACCTCTTTTGCCCACCGCATGAGCATGGTTAGGTTGGGCGTTCGGGAATCAGCGTTGCTGGAAGCCCTGGATCTCGAAGGGAGAAGAGCCGGACTGTCCTACTCATCTGATACACTGCAGGAACTCAAGTCGCGATTCGGTATAAACACGGAAATTTTCTTCCTCGTGGGGAGTGATGCATTCCTTGAAATCAGGACCTGGAAAAATTACCGAAAACTCTTTGACTATGCTCACTTTGTACTCATCCCAAGGGCCGGCTACGACTTGGTAATGCTGGATAATTTTATTTTGGGGCTCGATCAGTCCGTAAAAAAACAACAAAACAAAAATGTTTATATCATGCCTTCCGGAAATCATGTTATTATATGCAGATCGACTTTAATGGATATTTCAGGGACGGGGATAAGGCGCATGGTACGCGAGGGAAAATCCATCACCTTTCTTGTGCCGAAAGCTGTTCGAACCCATATTCTCAGGGAGGGGCTTTACCAACTTCATGAAGACCATTGATAAGGCAAGATACTGCCTCCAAGTGGTAGGAGAAAGAAAAGCGATCTCCCCTGTCTTACTTGAGGTACGAAAACTCAGTTCTATTACCGACTACTTCCTCGTTGCGAGCGGCAACTCCAGCCGTCAGGTGCAGGCCATTGTCCGTCACGTTTCCAGGCGGTTAAAAGAAAGCGGGTTTAGGTTGTACGGCATTGAAGGAGAGCAAGAGGGACACTGGGTCCTTATGGATTATGGTGACGTGGTCATCCATATCTTCTACCAGCCGTTTCGGGAATTTTATGATATCGAAGGGTTGTGGGTTGAAGCTCCCCGGATCCGCCCGGCTGCTGAAGAGAAGGCTGGAGCTGAACAATGACACGCAGAAGCCCCGTTCGTCCGCTGCTCACCATAGTAGTGGCATTGGTGCTTCTGCTGGTGCCCGCCGTTCCTTCCCTTCCCAATGCCTGGGCGCTCTCCATTGATGAAGAATTGATCATGGGGAAACAATTCCTCGCAGAAATTAAAAAACATAACGTTCTTCTTGAAGACGACTATGCCGAGGGATACATCAACAGCCTCGGGCAGTATCTCCTGCGCGCGGTAAAAACAAGGCCCTTTCCCTTTCGCTTCCATATTATCAAGGACAATACCCTCAACGCCTTTTCCGCCCCGGGGGGCCAGATCTTCTTTTATTCAGGTCTCATCGAAATCATGGACAACTGCGACATGCTTGCGGGCGTCATGGCCCATGAAATAGGACACTCCACGGCACGGCACCTGTCCCAGCGCATTGATCAGAATAAGAAAATCAGCCTGGCAACCTTGGCCGGGATCCTGGCAGGAGCCTTTCTCGGCGGAGTCGCCGCGAATGCGCTGATCACCGGCTCCGTGGCTGCGGGAATTCAAGCGCAACTCCATTATAGCCGCGAAGACGAGCGCCAGGCGGATCAACTGGGTTTCAAGTATGTAACTGCCGACGGGTTTATCCCTTCCGCCTTGACCCGAGCATTAAAAAAAATCAGCCAGGGAAACTGGATGGACACGTCCAAGATGCCGCCCTATCTTCTCACGCACCCAACGGGTCCTGAGCGGATGGCTAACCTGGACAGCATGGCTAAGCAGTATAAACCCGGGCCCCCAACCGCGCAAGTCAGGCGTTTCCGGGCCTCTTTCCCAGTCTTTAAAACCGTCATCCGTGCGACCTGCCTTGACCCCTACGAGGCGGAGAGATTTTTTCAAGAAGCACTGAAAAGAAATCCTGGAGAGGTCCTGCCCCACCTTGGCCTGGGGATTGTCTATATGAAGAGATCCGAATATTCCGCCGCCGAAGACCACCTTAGAACTGCTCTTCGGCACGCGCCCCATTCTCTTCTGATCCTGCGGACATTGGGAAAAGTCTATCAGCTGGAGGGGAAAGACCGGGATGCGATCACCACGCTGAAACAAGCACTGAGTCTGAAACACGATGACCCTGATACCCTTTTCAGGCTCGCACTCTCTCATGAAGATCTGGAAGAATATGACGATGCCATCGGAATTCTGAGGCGCCTGGCTTCATTCAGGCCCACCAGAAAAGAAGTCTACTATCATCTCGGGATATCCTACGGGAGGTTGAACAAGCTTGCCCTCGCCCACTTCAACTTTGGGCGCTACTTCAAGGCCGGCGGCGAGATGCAAAAGGCAAGCTTCCATTTCAGGAAGGCCCAGGAGCTTGCCCAAGGAGATCCCTCACTCCTGAGAGAGATCTCGAAGTCCATGGAAAAGCCACGCAAGAGGCCGAAGTAGCAAAGTCTTTTCCTCAGCTCTTTACACGGACGGTAAAACTCCCGGCGATGAAGCTTTTCATCTGATCAGGGATGCACAGATAAATCTTTCCCGGCACCTCATTTCCATTCCGCTTTCCGAACTGGAGAACCATCGGATAACCTCTCATCCAGACCTTGGTTTCCGGGAGATCCTTTCCGGCCTCTTTCCATTTCATATGGATATGGGGGCTCCCAAAACCGGACTCTGTTGAATACTCGAAAATCCTGTTTTCAAAACTCTCCTCTTTTTTCAGAAAAAGAAAAATCATAAAGGCATGGTCAGGGAAGGAGTCTTTTCCATCCCGCAGAGTCAGGATACCGTGTTCCAAAATCGCTTTGTCAATAGTGACCGGGTCGCCATGAATCATGCCACTGGCCGGCCCTGCCGGGATCGAGACTCCCTTCAAGTCCATTTTCCAACCCGGTCCTCCGGTCGCGGAAGACCCGCCCTCCAGTTCATTCAGCTTACTCAGTGCCAATGGCTGCCCGAACGCCATGGCCCTTCGGAGGTCTTCTTTTGCCTTGGCTCGATCACCCATCGTTTCGTAGACAAGGGCACGGTCATAGAGCGCATCTGCATCGCTCGGCGATACTTTGAGGGCGCGGTTAAAATCTGCAAGGGCCTGCTTTGTCTTCCCCAGGAAAAAATAACCATTTCCCCTGTTGCAGTAGACATCCGCAGTCATGGACCCAAGCTCGATGGCGGCGTTGAAATCCCTGATCCCTTCCTTGTATCTGCCCTTTGCGGAATAGATAAGCCCTCGGTTATAATAGGCATCCGCGAATTTCTTGTTCAAGCGAATAGCCTGCGTGTATTCTTCAACGGCCTTTTCCAGCTCCAGATGTGCCCCATACAACCAGGCCCGGTCATAATGGGCATTCGCGTCCTCGGGTTTTTCCTTCATACGGGCTTCGGTCTTTTTTACGGCATCACCATACATTGCCATATCAACCCGGAGCTTTTCGCGGACATCACTCTTGAGCAGGAGATGTTTCTCACTCCTTTCTCCCTTTACGGCGGCCTTAAACTTTGGTTTCAGGAAGTGGGGCTTTCTGACCCGGCTCTCCCTTTTCCGGAGAGTTTGGGTATGCAGCTTTTTGAGCCGTACAAACTGCTGCTGCTGTTTCCAGCCTCTCTCAGCAGCATTTTTCACCACAAAGCCGATAGCAAGAAGACAGAAGATACCGGCAACAATAAGGATAGTAACAACGAGCACATTGGTCTTCACCGGCGGGAAATGCTCTACAGTCGCCCCGTCACCCACTGCCAGCCCATCAATCTGCCATCTAGAAAACATGCAATATGCCCATGGTGCGAAGAGATTGAGAGTAAACGTATTCAGAATCCAGGTGACAATCGATATCTTGAGAAACGTGCCGAAAGGACCGCCGAAAGAGGTTTCCTCTCCGCCGTATCTCGTGTGCTCTTCTTTCCACGCGTAGAACCGGTAAAACCCCCAGAAATAATAAAGCCCGAGGGTAATCAGAGGCAGGAGCAGGAGGTGGATGAGATAAAAGAGGAAGAGTGTTCCGCCGGTACCGTTGAACTGGCTCGGTTTTCCTCCGACCATTGTATTTCCGGCACGCCAGTCAAAATACTTGCAGAAGGCCCAGGGGCCGTAGATCCCAAAAGTCACAAGGGTCAACAGCCCTTGCACAACAAGAAGGCCGAAGAGCTGCCCCCCGGTCCCCTGGAAAGAGACTTCTTTCCCATTCATCAGCGTGTGAGAAGCCTTCAGCTTCAGGATCCGGACCCATGCCCAGGCTGAATAGATTCCGAAGGTAATAGTTCCCAGGAGATACAGGTGTATGAAAACGGTACCGAAATATTGTCCGCCTGATCCCTTGAATTCACAGTTCCCCTTGGCCATAAAAAACCTCCACAGAGAATTTTCTAATCTATCGGCCAGGAAAAACTTTTTCTTGAGATAATTTACTCCAGATACTCCGTTCTTACCGGGGAAAATACCTCTACGACTACTGCATCCTCCAGGATCTCGGAACTGTGCACCACATCGCCTTTGAAGCACCAGCTGTCTCCCGCTTCAGCCTGGAATTCTTTCCCTTCAATGACGAAACGCATCTTTCCGCTCACGAGGTATCCTGTCTGTTCATGGGGATGGGAATGGGGAGGGATTGACGCCCCTTTGGCAATCTTGAATTCACAAAGCAGGGTCTTTTCTCCGTGGACCAGTGGTTTCATCTCCACCCCATCCACCAAAGTCTTGTAGCCATTGCTTTTCTTGTTGTAGAACATTTGGTCCTCCTTATGCTGTCATTGCGAGCGAAGCGAAGCAATCTCATTGTTCTAACCGCTTGGATGACGAAATTGCTCTTTCGCTGTGCTCCTCGCCATGACTGGTTCTATGGAGTGCAACGAAGTCGCAAGGTTCTCAATCTTCTCTTGCTTCACCAGCGGGATTTTTTCTCCCGGTGTCGCACCTGCGCAGATACTCGATTATTTTCTTGTCAGGGGGGGGAAACAGGAATGTTCCCAGTACCCAAGGCGCAACCCACTCGATCGCATCACTCTGCAATGGTTTCGGCTCCCCTTCCATGAGGGTGCAGTGAAAAACATGAAGGGATATGGATTTGTCGTCGTAGGTGTGATCAACCGTGAGACATTGGCCTTCTACGGTGATTTTGATGCCAAGCTCCTCAAGAAACTCTCTTTCAAGGCACTGCTCAAGTGTTTCTCCGGCCTCTCTTTTCCCTCCCGGGAACTCCCACATACCGCCCAGGTGACTTCCCTTTCGCCGCTTTGAAATCAAGACCTTACCGGAACGAAATACCAACCCCGCGGTCACATCAAAATGTGGCTTTCCAAGAGAATTATTCACGCTCCATTACTTTCAGTCGCAGGCGCAGATATCCATTCTGTGCCTCTTCATTGTCCGGGGCAAGGTCTACGACCTTCTTGTACGCCGCCAGGGCCCCGGACAAGTCACCATATTTTTCCCGCAGCTTTGCCAGGTCCATGAGCAGGTGCACATCTCTGGGACGGATTTTGAGAATACGCTCCATCTCGGTCATGGCTTTTTTTTCCGCCCCGGTTTTCAGATATGCTACCACCAGGTAATCCCCCAGCGTATCCGCGTCGGGATGTATTTTCAGCCCTGTCTCCAGGATGGGTATCAAAGTCTTGTACGCGCCCTTGTCACTCAGGTAGTCGGCTGCAGAGATATAGAGGTCCAGGTCCTTGCCGCCCAGCTTCATGAGGGCCAGGGACTCGCTGTATGCCTTGTCCACCATTTTCAGCCTTTTGTATATATCCAACAGTATGGTGCGTGTTTCCACATCCTTCGGGTGCGTTTTTTCATATCCCACCAGTCTCGGTAAGGCCGTTTTCAGGTTTCCTGATTCATATTCCAAGACGCCCAAATTGTATCTCACTGTTTGATTCTTGGGGGTAATGGAAAGTATCCTGCTGTAAACAGCCATGAGCGCTTTCTTCTTGCCTCGCCTGTCAAGGACCTGTGCCAGGAGTAAAAGGGCGTCAAGAGAGTTCTTTTTTTTCTTCAAAATCTCGTTGAGGATTGTCTCCGCCTTTTCCCACTCTTTCCCGTCAATCAGGTCTTGGACAAGCTTCATTCGACCGTCCAGATCGCCGGGGCTGAGGGCCAGGGCCTTTTCCAGGTAAAAACGAGCTTTTTCCTTCCCGCCGGTTTTTTCGTAGAGATAGGAAAGATTATAGTAGAGGTTACTGTCTTTTGGATCAAGATCAGCCGCCCTTTTATAGGAAACGATGGCTTTCTTATATTGCCCCACCTTTGTCCAGAGATATCCAAGCTTATTAAAAATCAGGAGTTTTTCTTTTGGGGGAATTCCATTCAGAATCGCTTCATACTGCTTTGCAGCCGACTCTAACTTCCCCTGTTTTTCAAAAGTTTCCGCCAGTTGAAATCGTAGATCGGCATCCTTGGGGTCCAGGCTCACCAGCCTTTTCAATACCGAAATCATTCCTGTCTTGTTTGATGCGGCCCGGTAGGTCTCAAGGAGAGCGAGCAACTCGTTCCGGTCCCGGGTATTCCCGGAGGCCTTTTCAAGCATCGCTGCGGCTTTTTGCCACTTCCCCTGGGCCCGGTATTCCTTCAGCAATCGTTCTTTTAAACGCCCGTCATCAGGAAACATGGCGTATGCCTTTTGAAGAACCTCAAGCCGCTGTTTCTTGTCAATGGTCCTCGTTGCCTTATCAAGCCAATCATCCACGAATGGTTTGATATCCATGGTAAAATCGCCCAGATCCTGATTCCGGTATTTTACTTTCACGACAAAATGACAGGACTGGAACATGTCCTGATGCGGCATCAGCCGAAACAACACCTCTTCCTGATACCTGAGTGCTTCCGCATCAAAGCCGGAGGAGGTCAATCGGATATGGAGGTTGAGAGGAATGCTGGTGGAGACCTTGAGAATCTTGACACGATCCTTCGGGTGGAGGGCTATTTTATCGCCCGGAATCACCTGCCGCGGTTCTCCGTTGACAAGAATCAGAAGGGAGTTTAGTTGTGGGGAAACCAGGTAGAGGCCGTAGTAGAGCCATGCACCAGTACCCAAAACCGCCGCAATCAACAAGATCGTAATCCAAGTGCCTGATCGAGCCCTGGCTTTCCTTTTGTCCCTTCTCTCGCTGATCAATGCAGAACAACCCCGTGCAATTGCTTACGCGCTCTTTACTCGCATCCCATTTTTCGTTCCCTTTTTTGCCTTTCGTGCTTTGCCGACTATTTTCCCCTCCCAGAGAAGAAGGATGGGACTGGCAACAAAAATGGACGAGTATGTCCCCACGAGAATCCCAACCAGCATGGCAAAGGCAAAATCATGGATAACCCCGCCGCCCAGCACGAACAGCGCTGCCACCACCACCAATGTTGTCCCGGACGTAAGAATAGTTCTGCTCAGGGTTTCATTTATGCTCTCGTTCATGACTTCTGGGAACGGGCGTCTTCGAAAACGCCTGGCATTCTCCCTGATGCGGTCAAATACGATAATCGTATCATTGAGGGAATAGCCCACGATGGTGAGGAACGCGGCAATAATGGCAAGGGAAATCTCTCTGTCCGTCAACGCGAAGGCACCGACAGTGATGGTAACATCATGAATAAGGGCGAAAATAGCCCCAAGGGCATACTTGAGATTCAAAAACCAGCACAACCCGAGGGTGACAATGAGAGCGATAACGATAAGCCAGGTCACACTGATCCCAAAACTGGAGGTAAAGTAAACCACAAATGCAAGCGAAAGGGCCATAATGATACTCATCATCCATTTGAGCTCAAATCGGCCGGAGATGTATATGGCGATGAAAAGAATGGCGTAGAATATGGCGAAAAGCGCCTTTTGTCTCAGGTCATTTCCGACCTTTGGGCCCACCATTTCCACCCGTCTGATGTCAACACCCTTCCCGAAGCTGGAAACAAGTGCTTTCTTTACTTGATCGCTCAGACCCGTCAATTCCAGATCGGTCTTTCTCACCCTGATAAGATACTCGGAAGCCGATTTTTCCCCGAACTGTTGTATGATACTGTCCTGGAGATTGATGGGTTTCAACGCGTTCTTGATTTCCCCGGGAGAACGGGGCTGATCCAACCGCACCTGAATCAATACACCACCCGTAAAATCCACACCGTAATCGGGCCCCCCGCGCCATATCAGTAATAAAATAGTGGCAAGGATGAGCGTACCAGACAGGACGAATGCCCATTTTTTATTCCCGACAAAATCTATATTTATACCCGGCTTAATGAATTCCATTGAGTGTCCCAGCCTTTCTTCAGAGCCCGTTTCAAAACGCCCTCTTTTGCCCGATATCTGCGGCAGACAAAATTTTTATCCTCGA
>Ga0315540_10000040_pt1 | contig 59077 bp, 55 predicted proteins | sample SalMarSW160110MG_FD_203677 | JGI IMG/M metagenome (GOLD analysis project Ga0315540, IMG submission 203677) | Salt marsh sediment microbial communities from the Plum Island Ecosystem LTER, Massachusetts, United States - Salt Marsh Sediment SW1601-10 ...
AGGTCGGTCGCATAGCAACGCCGCCTTCGCTTCTGTCTTGCCATCGTGTCGGCCTCCGAATCAAACCGACACTCGATGAATCACGCAAACACGCCGATGGGAATCCCCTTCTCAAACACGCTCTTAATTCAGCCTGAATGGCCTGTTCACCGGACGTTAACGGCAATTGGCCGTCTGAACGCGCCTTTTCCCGTGCCAAATTGATCATGTCGTTGCGGGACTTGGCCCAGGGTCTGTTGAGATATACTGTTGCGGCGCGATCGTGGGCCTGTTGCATGGCTTCCACCGGCAAGGGGGCCCACGCGGCCTTTACCACGCCGCATGGGCGGTGGTCTTGTGGACGCTGCCGGGCGCTTACGTTCTTGCCTTCTGGATCCGCGGCGCAGTCTTCATGCTTGCCGGTCAGGCCCTCCCCTTGCGGCGCATATGGGCTGCGCGGGGCACGACATGATCTCGCCCGGCGTTCGCTCGGTCGGCATCATCGGCGCGGACTGGGCTCAGACCGAGGGCCGGCGAAGCGCTGCAACGTGATGTCTCATCGCACCGCCTCTCGCATCACCAGCCGGCCGTCGTGGAAATCGAAGGTCTCGCCGCTCCAGGTGAGGCTGGGATCGACCAGTTCCAGCATGACGGCGGCGAATTCTTCCGGGCTCGGCAGGGTCTCGGGGTCCTCGCCCGGCATGGCCTGGCGGCGCATGCGGGTGCGGATGGGGCCGGGATTGACCAGGTTGATGGCGAGATCGTTCTTGGAGGTTTCAGCCGCCCAGGTCTTCACCAGGGCTTCGAGCGCTGCCTTGGAAACCGAATAGGGTCCCCAGTAGGCCGGCGCACTGGTGGCAGCGCCCGAGGTCATGAACACGGCACGGCCGGCAGGGGCCATCCTGAGGAGGGGATCGAGCGAACGGATAAGACGCCAGTTGGCGGTGACGTTCACCGCCATGACCTCGTCCCACAATTGCGGCTCGACATGGCCGATGGGGGTGAGCTTGCCCAGAATGCCGGCGTTGCCGATGAGGATATCGAGGCGGCCCCAGCGCTCGTAGACATGGGCGCCCAGGCGGTCGAGCGCGGGAAAGTCCTTGATATCGAGGGGAACCAGGGTGGTGGTGCCGCCCAATGCCTTGATCTCGTCGTCGAGTTCCTCAAGGCCGCCGACCGTACGCGCCAGGGCCACCACGTGAGCGCCCGCCTTGCCGAGCTCCAGCGCCACGGCCCGGCCAATGCCGCGCGAGGCCCCGGTCACGACGGCAATCCTGTCGTTCAGGGATAAAGCCATGCTTTCAGTCTATCCCGCTTCGGCAAGCAGCGAAAGCTGGCGCGGCGCGTGCGGGCGACCCTGATCGGTGAGCGGGGTCGGGTAGTCGCCGGTAAAGCAGTGATCGGTGAACTGCGGGCGCACGGGATCGCGACGCTCGTAGCCGACTGCCCGGTAGATGCCGTCGATCGACAGGAAGGCGAGCGACGTGGCGCCCATGTACTGGCGCATCTCTTCAAGCGTGTGGGTGGCGGCGAGCAGCGATTTTTCCTCCGGCGTATCGATGCCGTAGAAATCGGGGTGGGTGATGGGGGGGCTGGAGATGCGCATGTGCACCTCGCGGGCGCCGGCGTCGTACATCATCTGAACGATCTTCACCGAGGTGGTGCCGCGCACCACCGAATCGTCCACCAGCACCACGCGTTTTCCGCGGATCACCTCGCGATTGGCGTTGTGCTTGAGTTTTACCCCGAGAGCGCGGATCTGCTGGGTGGGCTCGATGAAGGTGCGGCCCACATAGTGGTTGCGGATGATACCGAGCTCGAAGGGAACACCCGATGCCGAGGCATAGCCGAGGGCGGCGGGAACGCCTGAATCGGGTACCGGGATGACCACATCGGCATCGGCGGGGGCTTCCTTGGCCAGTTCCTCGCCGAGGCGCTTCCTGACGCCATACACCGAGCGGCCGCCCAGGATGCTGTCGGGACGCGAGAAATAGACGTATTCGAAGATGCATGGGCGCGGCGCCACGCGCGGAAACGGATGCAGCGACTCGACCCCGTCCTCGCTCACCACCACCACTTCGCCGTTTTCCACCTCGCGCACGAAGCGGGCGCCGATGATGTCGAGAGCACAGGTTTCGGAGGCGAGGATATAGGCGCCATTGAGCTCGCCCAGGATGAGCGGGCGAATGCCTAAGGGATCGCGGGCGCCGATCATCTTCTTGTTGGTGAGGCAGACCAGCGAATAGGCGCCCTCCAGCGAGCGCAGCGCATCGATGAAGCGCTCGACGATGCGCGGCCGCCTGGAGCGCGCCACCAGATGCAGGATGACTTCGGTGTCGGATGTCGACTGGCAGATGGCGCCGGACTGGATGAGGTCCTGGCGCAGGGTAAGGCCGTTGGTCAGGTTGCCGTTGTGGCCGACTGCCAGGCCGCCGGAAGCCAGTTCGGCGAACAGCGGCTGGACGTTACGCAAGATGGTCTCGCCGGTGGTCGAATAGCGCACATGGCCCATGGCCGAACGGCCCGAAAGGCGGCGGATGGTCGCCTCCTTGGAGAAGTGATCGCCCACCAGCCCGAGGCGACGCTCGGCGTGGAAGCGGCTGCCGTCGAAGGCGACGATACCGGCCGCCTCCTGGCCGCGGTGCTGCAGCGCATGCAGGCCAAGCGCAGTGAGAGCGGCAGCGTCGTCGTGGCCGAACACCCCGAACACCCCGCACTCCTCGCGCAACCGGTCGGCATCGGGATCGAAGTCGAATTGAAGTGCATTGCCTGGCATGTCAGTTCTGCTGGTTGGTGTTGTCCTGGGTGCCGGTGTCGGGTACCGGCTGCTGGGATGCCTTGTTCTGCTGGGTACTCTCGATGAGATTGTCGAGCGTCTGCTGGCCACTCTTCTTGTAGTTCGGATTGGCGGTCTGGTCGCCGGACTGGGTATGATCGGGCGCCATGTTGCCGACGGCGGATTCCTGCAAGGTGCCGGCGAACTTGGCCGGCAGCAGCGACACAACGAACGTCTTGGTCATCTCGATGGCCGGCAGCGAGCGGGCGTTGCGGATCCAGTCCTCGCGCTTGTTGGGGGGGATCAGCCATGCATAGAACATGTAGGCGACGACGACCAGGAGGAAGCCGCGGCCCAGGCCGTAGAGGAAACCGAGGGTGCGATCGAAGCCGCCGGCGGAGGAATCGAGGATCATGTCGGCGATCTTGACGGTGATCAGCGACACCACGATCAGCACGACGAGGAAGACGACCCCGCAACTCACCGCCACCGCCAGCGCCTCGGGCTGCACGTATTGCAGGGCAAACCTGTGCATGTCGGCGGAATAGAACGCCCCCGCCGCCGCCAGCGTCGCCAGGCCCCAGGCGATGAGCGACAGCACTTCGCGGGTGAAGCCGCGCATCAATGCCAGCAAGGCTGACACCAGCATGACGCCGCCGAGGATCACATCGAATAGCTGGAAAGGCATGGGATGGATGGCCTCCTGCCGAACTGAGCACGGAACTCGCTGGGGGCCGGGGTTCAAAGGTCGCCGGTCCCGGCACGCATCGCGGCTCTATATAGGAAGGTTTTGCGGTGGTGTCACAGGAAAAGCAAGGGGGCGGTTCGTCGCCCGTCAGGTCGAGAACGAGGCTATCCACGCCGCCAGGCGCGCCAGATCGTCGAGACGGCGCACCTCAAGGCCGCGGAGATCGGAGAGTTCGGCACCCGTTGCGGTGACGACGGTCTTCATGCCGAGTTTGTGGGCTTCGCGCAGGCGCTGGTCGGAGAGCGAAACCGGCCTGAGCGCCCCCGACAGGGAAATTTCGCCAAACAGCACCAGGTCGCCCGGCAGGGCGCGGCCGCTGAGCGAGGAGATGAGCGCCGCCGCCACCGCCAGATCGGCGGCCGGTTCCTTGACCCTGAGGCCGCCGGCGACGTTGAGATAGACATCGTTGGCACCGATTCGCACCCCGGCATGGGTCTCGAGCACCGCCAGCACCATGGCCAGGCGATTCTGGTCCCAGCCCACCACGGCGCGGCGCGGGGTGCCGAGGCTGGAGGGCGAAACCAGCGCCTGCACTTCCATCAGCAGCGGCCGGGTGCCCTCCACCCCGGCAAACACCGCCGCCCCCGGTGTTGCCTGGCCCGAACCCATGAACAGGCGCGAGGGATTGGCGACCTCCGAGAGGCCGCGATCGGACATCTCGAACACCCCGATCTCGTCGGTCGGGCCGAAGCGGTTCTTGACGGCGCGCAGGATGCGGAACTGGTGGCCGGGATCGCCCTCGAAATACAAGACCGTGTCGACCATATGCTCGATCACCTTTGGGCCGGCGATCTGGCCGTCCTTGGTGACGTGGCCGACCAGCAGGACGCATGCGCCTTTCTGCTTGGCGAAGCGGATGAGCGCTTCGGCGCCGGCGCGCAACTGCGACACGGTGCCGGGAGCGGCTTCGATGACCGGCGTCCACAGGGTCTGGATCGAATCGATGACGGTGACCAGCGGCAGGCCGTCCTCGGTGATGGTGGCCAGGATGTCGGGGACGCTGGTCAAGGTGGCAAGCAGGACCGGTGCATCGCCAAGTCCCAGACGTTCGGCCCTGAGGCGCACCTGGGCGATGGCTTCCTCGCCCGAGACGTAGACCACCCGGTGGCCGGCCCTCGCCAGCCCGGCGAGAACCTGGATCAGCAGCGTCGACTTGCCGATGCCGGGATCGCCGCCGATGAGGACGCCCGAGCCCGGCACTAGTCCGCCGCCGGTAACCCGGTCGAATTCGGCCATCCCTGACAGGATGCGCGGCGGGGCCGGTTCGTCGCCCTTGAGGCCGACGAGGTGGCCGGCTCGGCCCTTGGGTTGCGGCTTGCCGCCGGCGCCGGCGACCGGCTGGACGGGGGCCTCCTCGATGATCGAGTTCCATTCCCCGCACGCCTCGCACTTGCCCGACCAGCGCGGGGCGACGGCACCGCAGGCCTGGCAGACGAAGCGGGTTTGTGGTTTTGCCATGGATCCTTCACCTGTCGAGAACCGGTCAGCGAGCAATAGTCGATCGGCGCCTCGAGGTCGACAGTGAAGGTTCGGCGCGACCGCGCATGGCGCGCAAGGTGGCGCGGGCCTCCATGGACGGCTCGAACAGCAGGGCAAACGAGCGGCCGCTCTCCTTCACTTCATAGAGAGCGAAGTCGGCGCAGCGGATGATGTCGTCTTCCAGCGTGCCGTGAACGGGGGCGCAGGCGATGCCGATCGAGGCGCCGAGGTTGGCGGCCATGCCAGCGGCCATGGGGTAGGGCTCGCTGACGCTGGCGCAAAGACGCAAAGCAAGCGTGAGCGCTGCATTGGGACCGCAGGCCGGGACCAGAAGGGCGAATTCATCGCCGCCGAGGCGGGTGAGCGTCGCTGAGCCCGGCGCCACCGCCTTCAGGCGGCGCGCCACCTCCGCCAATGCCTGGTCGCCGGCGGCATGGCCGAGGCGGTCGTTGAGCGCCTTGAAGTGATCGAGATCGATGGCCAGAAGGGCAAACCCCTTGACCCTGCCCGCCTTCAGGGCGGCAAGCAGTTCAGTCATGCGGATGTTGTAGATGCGCCGATTGGGCAGGCCGGTGAGGTGATCGGAATTGGCGAGCTTCTCGGCTCGCGCCCGCTCGTCGGCGATGCGTTGCATGCCGGTGCGGGTCATCCACAAGGCCGAAAAGGCAAACAGCATGAAGAGGCCGCCGGCAGCGGCAAAGCCGGGGCGCGCGGCGGCCAGAAAGCGGGCACCGGGGCGATCGGGCAACCACGCAAGACGGCCGGCGGGCCGCTGTCCCGATGCCTTCACCTCGATGCTGGCAGGCAGTGAAGCCTTTGTGCCGGCTGCGATCCAGGCAAGATCGTTGAGGCCAAGGCGGCGGGCCGAGGCGATGATGGTGTCGACGTTGGCGGAATGCTGCAGGTCGGAAAGGCTGGCGGCCAGCACATGGTACTGGCGCTGCAGCGCCTGCTCGTCGAGGCGGTGCGCGGTTGCAATGACAGTGACGGTCGCGGTCAGGCCCGCCGTCAGGATCAGCGCCAGCACCGACATGACGGCCAGGACGTGAAAATTGCGACCAGAGCGGTCTACCAGCGTTGCCACCACATGCTCTCCCCGCCGTCCGTGGAAGAGAGCTAACACGCATGACCGGGCATCATCGTGGCAAGCGCCCGTCGATCCCCGCAAATCCGTTGCGCTGGTGAACGGCTGGTTAGCCGAACCATTACAATTTTAGCTATTGGCCGGCGCGTACATAAGGATTCTTGCCGGCCCGCACGTGCAGGCGGATGGGCACACCCGGTAAATCGAAGTCCTCACGCAGGCCATGCACCAGATAGCGCTTGTAGGATTCAGGCAAGGCATCGACGCGTGAACCGAATATGGCAAAGGTCGGCGGGCGAGCGGAGGCTTGCGTCATGTAGCGCAGGCGGATGCGGCGGCCGCTGGGGGCCGGCGGCGGATGGCGTTCGACCATCGCTTCGAGCCAACGGCTCATCTGGCTGGTCGGTACCCGCCGGTTCCAGGTCTCGTAGCACTTGAAGACGGCGGTCATGAGCCCGTTCAGGCCGGCCCCCGTCAGGCCGGAGACATAGACCACGGGGACGCCGGAAATCTGCGGCAGATGGGTCGCAATCGACTCCTCGATAGCGCGGCGGGCGGCGGTGCGGTCGTCGACGGCGTCCCACTTGTTGACGGCGATGACGACGGCACGGCCTTCCCGCGCCGCATGGTCGGCCAGTTGCAGGTCCTGCTTTTCCAATGCCTGGGCGGCATCCAGCACCAGCACCACCACCTCGGCGAAACGCACCGCCCGCAAGGCATCGCCGACAGCCAGCTTTTCCAGCTTCTCGTTGATGCGCGACTTCTTCCTCAGGCCGGCGGTATCCCACAAGGTGACCGCGCGGCCCTTCCACGCCCACTGCAGCGCAATGGCGTCGCGGGTGATGCCGGCCTCGGGGCCGGTCAGCATGCGTTCCTCGCCGACAAGGGCGTTGACCAGGGTCGACTTTCCGGCGTTTGGGCGGCCGAGAATAGCCAAGCGCAGCGGATGCGCCGGCTCGTCGTCGGCCGCATCGCCCTCGACGTCGCCTTCATCGCCGGCTTCATCCGCTGTGGCAGTGGTGGCAATGACTTCCTCCAAACGGTCATAGAGAGCGCCCAGGCCCTCGCCGTGTTCGGCCGACAGGGCCACCGGCTCGCCCAGCCCCAGCCCGTAGGCCTCGTAGCGTCCGGGTTCGCCGGCGCCGCCTTCGGCCTTGTTGGCAACCAGGATCACCGGCTTGCCGGAGCGCCGCACCAGTTCAGCGAAATGGCGATCGAGGGGGGTGATGCCGGCGCGCGAATCGATCATGAAAAGACAGGCGTCGGCCTCGGCGATGGCACGCTCGGTCTGGGCGCTCATGCGCGCTTCGAGACTGCCCGATTGGGCCTCGTCGAGCCCCGCGGTATCGATGATGCGAAACTCGAGCCCGCCTAGCGTCGCATCGCCCTCGCGCCGGTCGCGGGTGACGCCGGGGCGGTCATCGACCAGGGCGAGGCGGCGCCCGGCGAGGCGGTTGAACAGCGTCGACTTGCCCACATTGGGGCGACCGACAATAGCCAGCTTCGCCATTATGCGAGACCCTCGGGACCGGGTCTTCAACGCAATGCGATCAGCGTTGCGTCGTCGGCCAGAACATAAATCATGCCGTTGGCGATGACCGGGGCAATATAGACGCCAGTGCCGAGGTCCACGGTACTCATCAACTTGCCGGTCTGCGGCGAAATGTTGGCAAGCGCTCCCTCGGCACTGACGACGATCAGACGGCCGCCGCCCATGACCGGGCCGGACCATACGGTCTTGCCGGGCAGCTCGGAGATCCAGCGGACGCCGCCGGTCTTGCGCTCTACGGCCACCAGGTTCCTGCGCCCGGAGATCATGAAGACGTAGTCCCCGGCCACCCAGGGTGTCTGGTTGCCGGAAATGTCCTGGCCCCAGATCTGCGACCCGGTCTTGGCGACAATCGCCGCCAGGCGGCCCGACTGGGCCACCGCATAGACATCGCCATCGGCCATCACCGGGCGGGCAGCAACGTCGTTGAGGTTGGCGGCGCCGGCGATGGGATCCGATGACGCAAGCGCCTCGGACCACAACAGGCGTCCGTCGGCGGTGTTGAAGGCGCCAATGTCGCCGGTGGTATGCGGAATGATGACGACGTTGCCCGCCACCGCCGGGCTGGAGCTTTCGAGGATGGAGGCGCTTTCACCGGTTCCCTGATACTGCCACAGGGACGAGCCGTCGGCGGTGGAGACCGCATCGACCTCATTGGTGATGGTGACGAAGAACATGCGACCGTCGGCGACCGTGGGAGCACCGCGTATCGGGCCGTCGAAGCTCTTGCGCCAGATGATGGTCCCCTTGCCGGCATCCAGGGCCAGCGCCTCGCCGAACGCCGTGGTGGCATAGATGCGGGCGCCGTCGGAGGCCAGTCCGCCGCCAAAGGCGCCGTCGCCGTCACGTCCCGCGGGCACCAGCGAGGTGGTCCACAAAAGGGCGCCGTTGTCGGCGGAGAAGGCTCTCACCTTGGCTACGCTGTCGAGCACGTAGATGCGTCCGCCGACGACGATCGGCGTGGAGGTCAAGCGGCCATCGCTGTCGGAGCCTTGCCCGGCATTGACCGAGAACACCTGCTTGAGGCTGATGTTGAGCGACAGGTTCTCCATGACGTTGGATGGCACGCCGCCGGGTTGCGCCCAGCTCTGGTTGGTAATGGCGGCCGGTACCACCACTGGTGCCGTGGCAAGCTTCGGTCGGGCGGCCACTCCGGGCTTGAGTACGTCCTCGCGCACGCCGGCGAACTTCGGATTATTGTTGCCCGTGAACTTCTCGATCAGCCTTTCCCCCGACGCGCAGGCGCCGAGCAGGCCGGAGAGCACCAGGCAGACGACAAGCCTGCGAACCATGTGGCGGCCGGGTCGAGCGATATTGAGGTCGAGCATGGCCGTTTACCGAGCCCCCGATGGTTTGGCGATCAGCGGTTGCAGGACCTGCAGGAAGATGCGGGCGCGCTGGCGGGCCGCGGCTGACAGATGCGGATCGAGCATGATCTCGTTCATGCGACGGTCGGCATCGGCATAATCACCAGTGCGGTAGGAGGCCAGGGCCACGATCTCGTTGACGTCGGCGCGCCAGGGGTTGGTGGCGGCATCGAGACCGCTCAGGCGTTTGGAAAGCGCCGAGGGGCTCGCCTTGTTGACGAGCAGGTAGGCAGCGCGCACCCGCGCCACATCGCGCAGGGCCTGATCAAGGCTCGAATCCGCGGCCAGCGCGTCATAGGCCTTGACCGCCTCGGCCTGCTTGCCCTCGCCCGACAGCGCGGCGGCCACCCGGAAGCGGGCCAGTATGGCGTAGCCGCCATGCGCGCCCTTGGCGATCGACTCGAAAGCGGACAGGGCGGCGTCGGTCTTTTTCGAGTCCTCGAGACTGACGGCGGTGAAGTATTTGGCGCCGGCTCTTTCGGCTTGCGTCCGCTGCCAGTATTGCCAGCCCTTGATGCCGGCAACCGCCAGCACGATACCGATGCTCACACCGATGAACACATACCTGTAACGTTGCCAGATCTTGCCCAGCTGTTCGCGACGGACTTCTTCGTCAACTTCGCGAAATAGCGACTCTTCGCTCACCTGAAATCTCCGCTGATTGCCGCTGTGCCTGGACGGCCCGCCGATCCTGTCCAGACTGCTGCCGGACGCGCCTAATTTATCGCGGTGTTCAAATCAAGGCAATTTGTCGGATCGAGGCGACAGGTCCATGCTTGAACCGCACTACCGCTTGTGCCCTTCCTCGGCCAGTTCGTCAAGGATCGGGCAATCAGGCAGGTTGTCGCCGTGGCAAGCCTCGACCAGCGCCCCCAGCGTCTTCTCCAGACTGCGCAGCTCGGCGATCTTGCCGCGAATGGCGTCCAGATGGCGGACGGCGAGCTTTTTGACCTCCGCGCTGGCACGACCGTCATTGCCGTAGAGCGACAGCAGCGTGCGGCAATCCTCCACCGAAAAACCCAGCGAGCGGGCGCGTTGCACGAAGCGCAGACGCTGGACATCATCTTCGCCGTAGGCACGGTAGCCGTTGGACCGACGGGCCGGCTGCAGCAGGCCGATCGATTCATAATAACGGATCGTCTTGGGCGGCAGGCCACTGCCCGCCGCGGCTTGGGAAATGTTCATGCCGGCAACCTCCTTGCCCATAGATAGGCGGACGGGGCAATAAAGCCAAAGCCGCTCAATGTCCCACGTAGTCGAGTTTGATGATGCCGCCGACGGGTTCGATACTTGCGCAATAGCCGCTGCGTGCCACCATCGAGGCCCGGCGGCCGTTGCTGGTGATGTTCCATCGCGCCGGCGGCGTTGCCCGCGGGTAGAACCCGGGGGCCTGCCACTTCATGTCGGCTGCCAGCCGGAATGGCGTTTCGGAGAGATCTATGCCGGCCGTGGCCTCGCGGTATTGCGCTGAACGGCCGTCACAATCGCGGGCTACACCATAAGCGGCATAGATCGGCCGGCGCGTACCGGTCGGCACGCCGCCGTTAGAGCAACAGGTCTGGTCGATCTTGCCGTCGACCTGGGCAAAGCTGAGATCACCCGGAAGGATCGCCAGGCGCTTGGGGTCGATGCGGACGCGCGAGAAACGGGCAATCATGTCCTTGCCGCCCGCGCCTTCATAGGCGCCGCCATGCACCACGGTCGAAAAATTGCCGTGCTCGGCGCCGGGCCCCAGAATGAGATATTCCAGCGGCTTGCCGCTTGCCATGCCGGCACACCAGACCTTGTAGGGTTTTTGGGCATCGCCGCCGACAAACAGCGTTGCCTCACCGTCGCGTGCTTCGCCGGGTGCGGCATCACGCACGGCGGCACAGGTAGCGGGATACGACGGCTTTTCCAGAGCAGCCAGCCTTTCGCGGGCCAGCGCGGCAAAGACCGTGTCGGGAAAGGTCGAGATGAAGCTGTTGAGGACCTGCGGGCTGGAAGACGTCTTGACGTCCTCCCAGATCTGGGCGGCCAGTGCCAGACGGTTGGCCTGGGGCGCCGGCTGGACAATCGGCGCAGGGTTCACCACCGGTGCCGGCTTGCCCCGTGGGAGCGGGTCGAAATAGAATTCCGAGGTCAGGCGCGACAGGCGTTCGGGCCGCTGCTGATCATGGGTGGCCTCAAGGACCGAGGCGGTGACGCGTTTCAGCATCACCTCGATCTCGACGCCCGGCTCGGACATGTATTTCAGCATCGCGGCAGCGAACGGGCTGTTGCGGCCAGTGCCGTCGGCGGCGACCGTGCCGGGGGCGGCGGCATAGGCGATCAGGGTCTCCGGGGCGCGCATATCCACCCTGGCCAGGCCGCGGCTGATGGAGCGGTTGCTCGATTTCAGCCGTTCGGCGAACGGGTTGTCGCGGCAGGCATCGAGGAAGACCAGGGACTTTTCGGCCCGCGCCTCCATCAACTGGATGACGCTGTCGAGGGGGATCGTCTGCTGGCGCACCTGGAACTGGTTGTCGATGCGGGCATCCACCGGCACCAGGAAGTTGGTGTTCTGGAACTGCAGACCGTGGCCGGCGAAATAAAACAGCGCCACGTCGGCATGGTCGGCGGCGGCGGCGAATTCGGCCATGCGGTCGGTGAACTGGTTCGCGGTCTGGTCGATGCCGAGGATGACCTTGAAGCCGAGGCTGCCGAGCCGGGTGGCAATGTCGCGGGCATCGTTGGCCGGGTTCTTCAAGGTACCGGCGTTTGCATAGTTCGAATCGCCGATGACCAGGGCCACCCGCTTGTCCGCCGACGCCGGCGCCGCCAGGAGCAGCGCAGCGAGCATCAAAAGCACGACATGAGACAGTTTCACCGTCTGAACTCTCTACGTCCTGGAAGTTTCACCGGTCAGCAAGGCTGCCACAAGGTGGCATCGATAGCCAGAGAGCGGTGAACGCGATGTGGCCCTAGTCCTTCACCTCGTAGGTATGTTGCGGCGCCGGGAAGTTGCGGGCGCGCACCTCTTCGGCGTAGGCGCGGATGGCGTTCTCGATGCTCTTACCGACCTCGCCGAACTGCTTGACGAACTTCGGCACCCGCGGCGACAGGCCGAGCATGTCTTCCATGACCAGGATCTGGCCGTCGCAGGCCGCCGAGGCGCCGATGCCGATGGTGGGGATGTCGATGCTGGCGGTAATGCGCGCCGCCAGCGGTTCGGCCATGGCCTCCAGCACCACGCAAAAGGCGCCGGCGTCGGCGACAGCGCGGGCATCGGCCTCGATGGCGGCCCATTGGTCGCGCTGGCGGCCTTGCGTCTTGAATCCGCCGAGCACGTTGATCGACTGGGGGGTCAGGCCGATATGGGCCATGACGGGGATGCCGCGCTGGCTCAGGAAACCGATCGTCTCGGCCATGCGCGACCCGCCTTCCAGCTTGATCGCCCCGCAGCCGGTTTCCTTGATGACGACGGCGGCGTTGCGGAAGGCGACCGACGGGCTTTCCTCGTAGGAGCCGAACGGCATATCGACCACCACCAGCGCCCGCTTCGAGCCGCGCACCACGGCGCGCCCATGCATGATCATCAGATCCAGCGGCACCGGCAGCGTCGTCTCGAAGCCGTGCATGACCATGCCGAGGCTGTCGCCCACCAGGAGGAAATCGACGATCTCATCGGCGATGGCCGCGGTGTGGGCGTGGTAGGCGGTGAGCGACACGATGGGTTCGCCCCCTTTGCGGGCGGCGATGTCGGGGGCGGTGATGCGGCGCGAAGCCTTCTGCACGGACATAAAAGCGCCTCCTGTCAGAAAAGGAACGTTACGAAAGGGGCATCACCGGCACGCCGATGATGGCGCCGTGAAGCTGGACCATGATCGCAAACAGGGCAAGCCCCGCCAGCGGCCCCATGAGGTCGTGGCCGGCGCGCGGTGCGCCTTCGGGGCGGATGCCGCTTGCCCAGCCGAGGACGAAATGCGCCAGGCCGTAAAGCGCCATGCCGGCAAACAGGATGAGGCCCGCGGCATCGCCATTGACGAACAGGTGCGCTGTTCCCCACACCATGACCGCCAGGGCAAAGGGATAGCGCAAGGCCAGCCGGGCGCGGCCGCGAAACAGGAAGATGCCGAACAGCATGAAGGCCACCGCCATGGCCGGCACCGTGACCCAGCGGCCCCAGGAAGGCGGATCGTAGACGGCGACCAAGGGGCTGGCGCGATAGGCCAGGATGATGGCGATGAGGCCCAGTGAGGCTGCCGCGCCGTAAAGCGGCCCCCAGGCGCGCCCGCAGGCCGCGGCCAGCCTTGCCTTGAGTGCCGGCGCGGTCGGCAACAGGTGGACGGCGGCGAACAGCGCCACGCAAAGGGCGAGCAGGAAAAGCATCAATAGACGCTCACGCCGATGATGTAGGGGTGGAGAAACAGGGCCACCGCATACATCAAGATGCCGGCCAGCGGGGCGATGATGTCATGCAGCGGCTTGGGCGTGAAGGCCGGCTTGTAGCCACGCGCCGTCTGCATCGCGATGTCGAGCAGCGACAACACCAGAAAGCCGCCGAAAAACAGCACCTCGCCCAAATTCCCGTTGGAAAACAGATGACCCGTCGCCCACAGCGCCACGCCGATGGACATGGGGTTGCGCAGCCACACCTTCAGCCGGCCCTTGTGGGCGAGGATGCCGAAGCAGATGAAGGCGAGGAACACGAAAAGCATGGTGACGTGGTGGCTCCAGGCGGGCGGATTATAGACGATGCGCGCCGCATCGGGCCCGGAGCGGGTCATGATGAAACCCCAGATCATGATGCCGAGGCCGACGATGGATATGAGCGCGAACAGGCCCTTGTAGGGCTTTTCGCCGAGCATTTTCTTGAGCGGCGCGCTGAGCCCGACGAGCGGCAGGGCATGGGCGCCGTAGAAGATGACCATGCCAAGGATGAGGGTGTTCATGGGGCGATTTCCTTGAGTCCGATGAATCGGTTGGGGGCGAGCCTTCAGGTACTGGATAAACTTCAGGACCGGTCTTGGCAATTGCGGGCGCGGGGAATGGCTTTAGTGCCGCGCGAGCATCGAGACGGCCGCAGCGGCACCATTGGCGGGCGCTGGCCGCGCTGTCGACCCCCAACCCGGCAAGGATCGCGCTCATTAAGGGAGCAACAGGCCTTGCCAACACGTTGGCCCGGGTCGATATGCAAGCTCACGGAGGTTGAAGATGAACGACAAACCTGAATACGCACCACCCAAGGTCTGGGTCTGGGACAAGCCCAATGGTGGGCAGTTTGCCAACATCAACCGCCCGATCGCCGGGCCGACGCACGACAAGGTGCTGCCGGTCGGCCGTCATCCCCTGCAGCTCTACTCGCTCGGCACGCCGAACGGCCAAAAGGTCACCATCATGCTGGAGGAGCTGCTGGCGATGGGGCACAAGGGCGCCGAATACGATGCATGGCTGATCAGGATCGGCGAGGGCGAGCAGTTCGGCAGCGGCTTTGTCGCGGCGAACCCGAACTCCAAGATCCCGGCGCTCATGGACCGCAGCGGCGACACGCCGGTCCGGGTGTTCGAATCGGGCGCCATCCTGCTCTATCTGGCGGAAAAGTTCGGCGCGCTCCTGCCGACTACGATGCCGGCGCGCGCGGAATGCCTGTCATGGCTGTTCTGGCAGATGGGCAGCGCGCCCTTTCTCGGCGGCGGCTTCGGCCATTTCTATGCCTACGCGCCCATGAAGATCGAATATGCGATCGATCGCTATGCCATGGAGGTCAAGCGCCAGCTCGACGTGCTCGACCGGCGGCTGGCGGAGACCACGTATATCGCGGGCGATACCTACACGATCGCCGACATCGCCAGCTTCCCGTGGTATGGCGGGCTCGTGAAGGGCTGGAATTACGGTGCCGGCGAATTCTTGAGCGTGCAGGACTACAAGAACGTCCAGCGCTGGGCCGATCTGGTGCTGGAGCGGCCGGCCGTCAATCGCGGCCGCATCGTGAACCGCACCTCCGGCGACCCCGCCAAGCAGCTGCGCGAACGTCACGATGCCAGCGACTTCGAAACCCGCACGCAGGACAAGCTCGACGCCGCGACACAATGACGGGGAGACCCTGGACAGAGCCGGCAGCCGCCGATGCCCCGCCCGGGATCACCGGAGCTTCCTGCACCTGCCGTTCTTGTCCAGAAACGTGCCGCTCGGGCAACCGCGTGGCCTGAGAACCTGAGGCTTGATCCTCGGCAAGGGCGCAAGCTGCTTGATCCGTGGCGGCGGCGCCAAACGGTTGATCGGGGGAAGCCTGACGACGACGCAACGCCTCAGCCGCGCATCGTAGATCATACCCGTCGGGCAGGCGCGCGGCACCCGCAGGATCGGCATGCACCTGTTGGTTTGCTGGTTGTACACCTCACCCGACGGACACACGGGCCGCAGCGGCACTGTTGTTCCCGGGCGCACGCATTTGCCGGATTCGAGGCGTATGTAACCCTCCGGGCAGGGTTTCGGGCGCGGCCGCTCGGGCTCGCAGGCCCCGAGCTCACGGTTGTAGACGAACCCCGGCTTGCACTTTTCCTGCGGCGGTGGCGGTGGTTCGCAAGCACCGGAGCGCTCATTGAGGATGGTGCCCTCCGGGCAACCCACCGGCAGACAGCGGCCCCTGAGATCGGCGTAAGTGCCGGGGGGACATTCAGGCGGCACGCAATAGCCATAAGAATCGCGCCTCGATCCGCGTTCGCAGACCGGAATGCACAGGCCGTGCACGTTCTCGTAGCCTTGCGGACAGCCATGGCGCGGCGGCACGCAACGTGTGGGCTCGAACGGATCGCGGATCAGGCCTTGCGGACAGACCGGCAGGCACACGAAATGATAGGTCGGTGGCCACTCGCCGGGCGGCATGCAGGCGCCGGTTCCCGGGTTGCGCCGGTACCCTTGCGGGCATTCGTGCTGATAATAGCTGTGGCACAGGCCATCGCTGCCCACATAGGTCCCGCGCGGGCATTCGACGCTGCATTGCCCGCTCAGAAGCGAATAATTGAGGCCCGGCGGGCACTGCGCCGGGACTTGCGGATCGGCCACGCAGCGACCGGCGTGACGCAGGTTGCGGTGGTAACCAGCCGGACATGACGGCAGCGGCACGGGCTCAAAGCCATCCGGACAGCCAAAGCGATAAGGCGGCAAGCACACGCCGGGCTCGCCGGGATAGCGTATAAAGCCTTCAGGGCAAGACGGCAGGCAATAGTCGTCGTAGAGCGAATACCCCGTCGGACAACTCGGGCGCGCGGTCTCGCAAGTGCCGCAACAGCAGCACGACTCCCGCGCCTGCGGGCAGCTGTTTTCAGTGGTCACCGTGTTCAGTGCAGGTAAATCGGACTGCTGCGCCGCCGTAATCCCGGACTGCAAAGCAATGAGGACAAAGCACGCACCCAGAAGCCTCAGCCCCCTCAAGAGGATGAGGCCAACCGCTCGTCTCGCTGGCATTGTCTTAGCTCGCATAAGAGCACGCAGTCGCTATTTTTTCATAGCACGACTTGCAGTGCTTGTTTAATGCGGCACGTTGACCTCACTGGCTGGCTAGGCCTTTCCCGGCATGGATCGCTGCTGACACGGGCTGACAGCGGCGTATGCGACAATGCAGCCGGGCTGGTCAGGGCATCGTCACCCTCGACAGCGGGAAACACGTACAAGGGAGCCCGTTGGCGCCATGCTGAAACTCTATTCGGCACCGTTGAGCCTGTTCGGCAAGAAGGTGGAGCTCGCACTGGGCGAAAAGGGTTTGGACTTCGAGCGCGTGCTGGTGCCGTTCAGCCAGAGCAAAGGCTACGCGCCCAAGCACCCCGACGTCCTTGCCATCAATCCCAAGGGCCAGGTGCCGGTGCTGATCGATCGGGACTTGCGCCTTTATGATTCGACCGTCATCCTCGAATACTTGGAGGATGCCTATCCGCAGGTTGCGCTCTATCCGCGCGCACCGGACGAGCGGGCGTGCTGCCGGCAACTAGAACTTTATGCCGACGAGGTGATGCTGGTTCCCTTGCGGGCGCTGATGCATCGCACCGGCCCGCACCCCGCGGATGCGGCCTTGTGGGCCGATTGGGAGGAAAAGGCCGGACGGGCGGAGGTCGCGCTGACGGAACAGTTTGCAGACCTCGACCGCCTGCTGGCTGGCGGGCGCTATTTGTGCGGCGACCTGAGCGTTGCCGACATTGCCTGCTTCATGATCATCTTCTATGCGCAGCGGCTTGGCGGGCCGGGCCTTGCCGCGCATCAGAGCCTGTCGGCCTGGTATCGTGACCTAAAGGCGCGCCCGGCCTTTGCCGCCGTGACGGCCGACATCGCCAGAGCCGACAGGGAACTGTCGGTGCCGGTCGATGGGGCCTACAAGGCGTGAGCGCAACCCGGACCCGCCCTACTCCCACTCGATCGTCCCCGGCGGCTTTGACGTAATGTCGTAGACCACCCGGTTGATGCCCTTCACTTCGTTGATGATGCGGGTGGCGGTGCGGGCGAGGAACTCGTGGTCGAAGTGGTAATAGTCCGCCGTCATGCCGTCGGTCGAGGTGACGGCACGCAGGGCGCAGACGAAATCGTAGGTGCGCCCGTCGCCCATGACGCCCACCGTCTGCACCGGCAACAACACCGCAAAGGCTTGCCAGATGGCATCGTAGAGGCCGGCCTTTTTGATCTCGTCGAGGAACACCACATCGGCCTTCCTGAGGGTCTCCAGCTTGTCGCGGCTGATGGCGCCGGGGATGCGGATGGCAAGGCCGGGACCGGGGAACGGGTGGCGGGCGACGAAATGCTCCGGCAGCCCCAGTTCGCGCCCCAGCACCCTCACCTCGTCCTTGAACAGTTCGCGCAACGGCTCGATGAGCTTCATGTTCATGCGCTCGGGCAGACCCCCGACATTGTGGTGCGACTTGATAGTCACCGAAGGGCCGCCGGCGAAGGAAACGCTCTCGATCACGTCCGGGTAGAGCGTGCCTTGCGCCAGGAAGGCGGCGCCGCCGATCTTCTTGGCCTCGGCCTCGAACACCTCGATGAACAGGCGCCCGATGGTCTTGCGCTTGGCTTCCGGGTCGGCAACGCCTTCCAGTTGGCCGATGAACAGGTCTGCGGCATCCACGTGGATGAGCGGGATGTTGTAGGCATCGCGAAACAGCCGCACCACGTCTTCGGCCTCGCCGGCGCGCATCAGGCCGTGGTCGACGAAGATGCAGGTGAGCTGGGTGCCGATGGCATCATGGATGAGCACCGCCGTCACGGCGCTGTCGACGCCGCCCGACAGGCCGCAGATGACACTCTCGAAGCCGACCTTCTTCTTGATCTCGTGGATGGCATGCTCGCGGAACGAGGCCATCGACCAGTCGCCGCGACAGCCGCAGATCTCGATGACGAAATTCTTGTAGAGCCGGGCGCCGTCGGGCGTGTGGACCACCTCGGGATGGAACTGCAGGCCGTAGATCTGGCGGTGCTCGTCGCAGATGGCGGCGAACGGGGCGCCATTCGAGGTGCCAACAACGCGAAAGCCCGGCGGGATGGCGGTCACCCGGTCGCCGTGGCTCATCCACACCTGATGGCTCTCGCCCTCGCTCCAGACCCCGTCGAACAAGCTGCAATGCGAGGCCACCTTGAGGAAGGCGCGGCCGAATTCGCGGTGATCGGAGGCCTCGACCTTGCCGCCGAGCTGGGTGCATATCGCCTGTTCGCCATAGCAGATGCCGAGCACCGGCAGGCCCAGCTTGAAGGCCCGGTCAGGCGCCCGCGGGCTTTCGCCCTCCAGCACGCTTGCCGGACCGCCGGATAAGATGATGCCCTTCAGGCCGTCGCGCGAAAGCGCCTTGTCGGCCAACTGGTAGGGAACGATTTCCGAATAGACGCCGGCCTCGCGCACCCGCCGGGCAATGAGCTGGGTGACCTGCGAACCGAAGTCGATGATGAGGATGTGCTCTGTCATGGCGAGCAGGTAACGGAAATGCCTTGAGTCCGCAAGGTATGAAGGCACCGCTCATCGCGCTCAAGTCACGGTCCGCTCCATGACCGCGATGAAAAAGCCATCGCCGCCGTGGCTCAAGGGCGTCAGCAGCAAGGTCTGAACATTGCCGTCGGCCGAAGCGGGCGGCTCGGTGTCGAGCGCCTTGCGCCACACATCGCCATAGGGCAAGAGGCGGAAATCACCGTGCGCGGCAAGGAAGGCGGCAATCTGGTCGCCATTTTCCTCCGGCAAGACCGAGCAGGTGACATAGACGATCCGCCCGCCGGGCTTGACCAGCGGCACGGCGCTGTTGAGGACAGCAGCCTGATCGGCAATGCGCGCTTCCAGCGTCTTGGGTGTCAGGCGCCATTTGGCATCGGGCTTGCGGCGCCACGAACCGGACCCCGAACACGGCGCATCGACCAGCACCACGTCCATGCGGCCCAAAAGCGTCTCCAGCCGTTCGGGCTCGTCAGCGGGGATCACCTGCACGTTGTGGGCCCCTGCCCGCCTGATGCGGTCGATGATGGGCTTGAGGCGATGGCGGTCGGCGTCATGGGCGTGGATCTGGCCCTTTCCCTCCATCATCGCGGCCATGGCGAGGGTCTTGCCGCCGGCCCCGGCGCAAATGTCGGCGACCTGCATGCCGGGTTTTACCGCCGTCATCCGGGCGGCCACTTGCGATGCGGCGTCCTGCACCTCGAACCAGCCGCGGGCATGGGCGGGCTCGGCCTCGACATTGGGGGTGCGGCCATCGCCGGCGGGGGCCGGGATGCGTACCGCCAGAGGCGACAGCGGCCCCGCCTCGACGCCGAATTTCTTCAACGAGGCAAGCACCTTGCCGCGCGTTCCTTTCAGCGTGTTGATGCGCAAATCGACCGGTGCCCTGACCGCGAGCGCGGCGCCCTCTTCCGCCGCGCGGGCGCCGAAGGCCCGGGTGAAGCTGGGCGCCAGCCACTCGGGATAGTCGCCCTTCACCCAGTCGGGCGCCGCTTCGTCGGCGGCACAAGCGAGGTGGCTTCGCTCGTCGTCGCTCAGGTCCGCCGGGCCATGTTCTTCGCCGCAAGCCGTGGATATCTGATCGATCGATAAATCCCATACCCAGCGGGCAACGCCCAGCACCAGGGCACGCGAGGTATCGCTTTTCATGCGGTGGGCGAGCGAGTTGTGGCGTCGCAAGGCATCGAAGACCAGATTGCCAATGGCGGCGCGATCGCCACCGCCGGCGAAACGGTGGGCGCGTCCCCAGTCGGCCAGCGCCTGGCTGGCGGGGCGGTGACGCTCGGCGATCTCGTCCAGGACCTCGATGGCGGCTGAAAGCCGGCCTCCCATGCGCATGTGATCAGCCGGTCACGTAGAGGCGTACGAACAGCCAGCCCCACAGGCCCAGCAAGATGGTCACACCGGCCGCGAAGGCCAGGAAGCGGTGCGGCACGTAGTTGGTGGTGGCATGGATCCAGGAATGCACATAACGGGTGACGACGAAGGCCCAGGCCAGCACCACGGCGCGCGAGTCCTGCATGTCGGTGATGAGATAAAGCGGCATCACGGCGTAGAACAGCACCGGCAACTGGAACTGGTTGTCGTAGGAGTTGGCGAGCTTGCGCAAGGGTTCCGGCCAGGCGGAATTATCGAGCGCGATATCTTTCAGCTTCACCTCGCCGCGCAGGATGGCGGCGCGGCGACGGCTGCCGGTAAGCCCCAACAGGGCAAACACCAGCAGGACGTGGGCAAAGACCGGCAAAAGCCACATTTGGGGAGTCATGGGTCAGCCCTGCCTTCCATAATTGGGGGATTCTCGAGTGATCTGAACGTCATGCACATGACTTTCGCGCAGGCCCGCGCCGGAGATGCGGATGAACTGGGCGCGCTGGCGGAAGTCGGTGAGGCTTGCCGCACCCGTATAACCCATGGCGGCGCGCAGGCCACCGACCAACTGGTGCAGCACGCCCGACACCGGACCCTTGTAGGCGACCTGGCCCTCGATGCCCTCGGGCACCAGTTTCAGTGCGTCTCTCACTTCCTGCTGGAAATAACGGTCGGCGGAACCGCGGGCCATGGCGCCCACCGAGCCCATGCCGCGATACGACTTGTAGCTGCGTCCCTGGTAGAGATAGACCTCGCCCGGGCTTTCGTCGGTGCCGGCCAGCAGCGATCCGATCATCGCGACATTGGCGCCGGCGGCCAGCGCCTTGGCCAGATCGCCGGAAAACTTGATGCCGCCGTCGGCGATGATCGGGGTATCCTTCGACGCCGCGGCCGCGGCACAGTTCATGATGGCGGTCAACTGCGGCACCCCGACGCCGGCGACGATGCGCGTGGTGCAGATGGACCCTGGTCCGATGCCCACCTTCACCGCATCGGCACCAGCCTCGATGAGGGCCAGCGTGGCCTCAGCGGTTGCCACGTTGCCGGCGATCACCTGCACCGCGTTGGAGAGCCGCTTGATGTGGCGCACCTGGTCCAGAACGCGACTGGAATGGCCGTGAGCGGTATCGACGATGACCGCATCGACACCGGCGGCGATCAGCGCTTCGGCGCGGGCAAAGCCTTCCGGGCCGGTGCCGGTGGCAGCCGCCGCCCTGAGCCTGCCTTGCGCATCCTTGGTGGCGTGGGGATGCAGGGCCGCCTTTTCCATGTCGGTGACGGTGATCAGGCCGATGCAGTGATAATCGCCATCCACCACGATCAGCTTTTCGATGCGGTGGCGGTGCAGCAGGCGGCGGGCCTCGTCGCGGTCGACGCCCTCGCCCACCGTGACCAGGTTGTCCTTGGTCATCAGGTCGGCCACCTTCTGGTTCGGGTCGGTGGCAAAGCGCACGTCGCGGTTGGTGACGATGCCGACCAGGCGGCCGGATTTCTCCACCACCGGAATGCCGGATATGCGGTGCTGGTCCTTCAGCGCCAGCACATCGCCAAGGGTGGCATCGGGCGAAATGGTGATGGGGTTCACCACCATGCCGGATTCAAAGCGCTTGACCTTCCTCACCTCGTCGGCCTGGGCCTCGGGTGAGAGGTTACGGTGGATGACGCCGAGGCCGCCGGCTTGCGCCATGGCGATGGCCAGGCCCGCTTCGGTGACGGTGTCCATGGCCGCGGAAATGATCGGCATGACCAGTTCGATTTCACGGGTGAGACGGGTGCGGGTATCGGCCTCGCCGGGTAGCACCGAGGAGGCCGCGGGCTTCAGCAGCACGTCGTCGAAGGTCAGGTATTCGGTAAGGTCCGCAGAAGGCGATGCGGGCATGGGCCAACCTCCGATTAAGGGTTCCAGAATTAGGGGCGCAACCGACCGGATGCCGGGACAAGGCGAATCCGCAAGCGTGCCCGGGTTGGCGGCTGTCTTTAACACCGGCGCGGTGCAGCGCACAAGGGCGCAAAATCGCCTCCCGGCCCACTCCCCGGCCGCACTTGACCTATGTCACGATAAATGAGCGTTTGCGCCAGTAGACTGCGCCGTGCAACTAGCCGCCGCGGCGCCTTGGTGGCGCCGGTGTACGGCAGGCAGAGAGAGCGCGGAATATCCATGAAAACCATACTCGTTCCCACCGACGGATCGACAACCGCCGATGCCGCCCTCGACGTCGCCCTGGACTTGGCCGAAAAGCACGGTGGCAGCATCAAGCTCTTGCATGTGCTGTTGCGCGACAAGGATCCTCTCGATTTGCTGCGCCTTCCCGACCTGCCGCAAGCCGGGGCCGAGGTGACGGCCGCGCTTGACCGCCTCGCCGCAGCGCCGCCAATGACTCGGCTGGCCAGCGACATCCTCGCCCACCCCGAGGCTCCCGACCGGCCGGTGCCGGATGAACTGTTGCGCACGGTCGGAACGCATGTGCTGAAGCGGGCCGACGCGCGGGCCCGGGCGCGCGGGATCGCCGCCGAGGCGCTCGCCATCATCGATAGCGCGGCCGCTCCGGCGATCGTCGCAGCGGCAAAGCAACAAGGCATCGACACCATCGTGCTCGGCATGCGCGGCCTCAGGCAGATCGAGGCCGTCACCCTGGGCAGCGTCTCGCAAGAGGTGTGCCAGACAGCGCCTTGCACCTGCATCGCGGTGCACCCGCCGCGCGCAAGCTGAGGCTTGCAGGCCCGGACGCAAGGCTTGACGGCATGCCACGCCAGCGTATATCACCGCCCCCGCAAGCTTGGCACCCCTGATGGGGGATCGTCTAACGGTAGGACAGCGGACTCTGACTCCGCCAGTCTAGGTTCGAATCCTAGTCCCCCAGCCAGCTTCTCATCGCCCACTGAAAATCCTGAATAATCAGCACATTACGATCATCGAATAGTGGTGATGCAGACCTGCGAGGCGCGAAAATGTACACCAAATGTGTACACCATCGCCCCCCGGGTGAGCATCGGGGTGGCCCCCGGCCCGCTGATCTGGCTAGCAAGCCTTTGTTGTGTGGTGAGTCGTCATCGCCTCACGCAGTCGCAGGGGCCTGGGCGGCTTTCCCCACCAAGGGGTCAGCCACGCTTGGGCCAGGCGTGACCGCTCCTAATTGCGCAAGTGGCCGGTGTACCAGGCAGCGTCGCTGGTAAAGCGTATGCCTAGCAGCCCGACGCCGGCGATCACACCCACCACGAACAAGAGGTACATCATGTTCAGGCGCCCGCTGTTGTCCGCGTAGGCTGCTGCAAGCCGCGAACGCACGCCGATGAGCCCGATCAACATGCCAAGATCGAACGCCATGTTCATGTAGTGGACCGGCGACAGCGGCCATGCGCCGCCCGGCACCAGCAAATTCCACAGGAACTGCAATGTCAGAAATGCCGCCAGCAACCGAAAGATGAGCCATGATCTGGCCGTCGTGTCCGCGCCCGCCATCAGCCCAGCCTCCCGTGACGGCAACGAGTGAAAATATCATGCATTCCGACGCTGCAAAATAGGCGAATTCAACCGTGGGCAGTGGCGTCGGCCAGCCTTGGCATGGCGTAGCGGTGTGGGTCTGAACGTCGCAGCCGAGTGCGGCTTGCCAGCGCCAATGGGGTGGGCCAATATGGCGCCGGGCGCGCCGGCCGGCCGTCCCTGCCCCAGCGACGACAAGCAAAGGACGGCGCCCCACATGCGCGATGCCCGCTATGACCTCCTGTTCCAGCCCCTTGCCATCGGGCCGGTGACCGCCCCCAACCGCTTCTACCAGGCGCCTCACTGCAACGGCATGGGGCGGATGTTTCCCAATGCCATGATCGCCATGCGCGGCATGAAGGCGGAAGGCGGATGGGGTGTCGTGTGCACCGAGCAGTGTGACTTCCACGTGACCGGCGATGTCCAGCCCTTCACCGAGACCAACCTGTGGGACGAGGGCGATGAAACCTATCTCGCCCGCATGGCCGAGGCGGTGCACGGGCACGGCAGCCTTGCCGGGCTTGAACTGGTGCACAACGGCCAGGACAGCGGCAACCTCTACAGCCGCGAGGTGCCGATCGGCCCCGCCCACCGTCCCGTCACCTGGTTGCGCCATCCCATCCAGGCCCGCGCCATGGACCTTTCGGACATCCGTGCCTATCGCCGCTGGCACCGCAAGGCGGCTCTCAGGGCCCGCGCCATGGGGTTTGACGTGGTCATCGTCTATGCCGGCCACAACGGCACCATGCCGAGCCACTTCCTTGCGCGCCGCCACAACGACCGCGGCGATGAATACGGCGGCAGCCTCGAAAACCGCCTGCGCCTGTTTCGCGAGCTGATCGAAGAGACCAAGGAAGCCGTGGGGGCCTCCATGGGGGTGATCGTGCGCTTCGCGGTGGACGAAATGATGGGGGCCGACGGTCTCGAATGGCAGCACGAGGGCCGCGAGGCGGTGGAGATGCTGGCGGAATTGCCCGATCTCTGGGACGTCAACGTTTCCGACTGGGCGAACGATTCCAAGACCTCGCGGTTTGCGCCGGAAGGCTACCAGGAGGATTACGTCGCCTTTGTGAAGAAGGTGACGACAAAGCCTGTCGCCATCGTCGGGCGCTATACCTCGCCCGATGCCATGGTTTCGGCCATCCGGCGCGGCGTGACCGACATGATCGGGGCGGCGCGGCCCTCGATTGCCGACCCGTTCCTGCCGAAGAAGATTGCCGAAGGGCGTGGCGACGACATCCGCGAATGCATCGGGTGTAATATTTGCGTGGCCTGGAACAACAACTCGGCACCCTCGCGCTGCACCCAGAACCCCACCTTCGGGGAGGAATGGCGCAAGGGCTGGCATCCCGAGCGGGTGCCGACGGCCGATGCGAAAACCCATGTGCTGATCGTCGGCGCCGGACCGGCGGGCCTCGAGGCGGCACGCGCCGCCGGCCTGGCCGGGCATCGCGTGACGCTGGCCGAGGCGACCGATACGCTCGGCGGGCGGGTCAGCCGCGAAAGCCGCTTGCCGGGGCTGGCTGCCTGGGCGCGGGTGCGCGATTACCGCACCGGGCAGATCGCGCAGATGGCGAATGTGGAGGTCTATCCGGCCAGCCGCCTGGAGGCCCAACATGTGCTTGAATTCGGCGCCGAACACGTGGCGCTGGCGACCGGTGCCCGTTGGCGCCGCGACGGCATCGGCTACACCCTGCGGCAGCCGGTGCCGCTTGCCGAGGGGGTGGGTCTGTTCACGCCCGACGACATCATGGACGGCCGCCGCCCGCCCGACGGGCCGGTGGTGATCTTCGACGACGACGGCTACTACATGGCCAGCGTCCTTGCCGAGCTGATGGCAGCGGAGGGCCGTGAGGTGTGGCTGGTGACACCGGAGACGCTCATTGCCCAATGGACCCAGTACACCCTCGAACAGGAAGCCATCGAGGCGCGCCTTGCCGCGGCCGCGATCAGGATGCTGGTCCGCCACACGCTGTCGAGCGTCGGCAAGGCCGAGGTGGTGCTGCGCGATGACCTTGACCGCTCGGATCGCCGCATCGCCTGCGCCGGGGTGATTTCGGTGACGGCACGATTGCCCGAGGACGGGCTGTGGCGGGCGTTGAAGGATCATCCGGACTTGGCCGCGGCAGGCATCAAGTCGCTGCGGCGCATCGGGGATTGCTATGGTCCCGGCCTCATCGCGGCGGCCGTCTACCAGGGCCATCGCTATGTGCGCGAACTGGAGAGCCCGGCCGATCCCGACGGTGTGCCATTCCGCCGCGAAAGGCATATAATCGAGGCCTGATGAGCAACCCGGCTCCCGACCTGCCACCTGAACATATCGACGAACCTGCCGCCTGGGTGGGCGAGGAGATGGTGCGGCACCCCGAACGCTGGATGGTGCAGCTTGACGATCGAGACATCGCCGAACTGGAAGCCGCCGCGACCGCCTGTCTCGCCCGCTCGCAGGATATCGGGGCGCTGACGGCGGCCGACTTTCCACTGCCGCACTTTGCGGCGCACCTTGCGGCGCTGCGGGAAAAGCTGATCGACGGCATCGGGTTCGAACTCATGCGCGGCCTGCCGGTCGAGCGCTACACGCAAGCCATGGCGGCCACGATCTTTTGCGGCATCGGCGCGCATCTGGGCTCGGCACGCTCGCAAAATGCAAAAGGCCATATCCTCGGGCACGTGCGCAATACCGGCGCCGATGCCCGCGACCCCAACACCCGCATCTACCTCACCGCCGAGCGCCAGACGTTCCACACCGACTCCGCCGATGTGGTTGGCCTGCTGTGCCTTGAGAACGCCAAACAGGGCGGCGATTCACTGCTCGTCAGCACCATCACCATCTACAACGAGATGCAGCGCCGGCGGCCCGACCTCGTGCGCCTCCTGTTCGATCCCGTCGCCACCGATCGGCGCGGCGAGGTGGCGGCGGGGCAAAAGCCCTATTACCGCATCCCGGTGCTCAACTGGTTTGCCGGCCATCTCACCGGCATCTACCAGCGGCAATATATCGAAAGCGCCCAGCGCTTCCCCGATGCCATGCGCCTCACGCCGGCGCATCTGGAGGCGCTCGATCTTTTCGATGAACTGGCCAACGATCCTCGCCTCAATCTCTCGATGCGCCTTCGCCCCGGCGACATGCAGTTCGTCTACAATCACACCCTGCTGCACGACCGCACCGCCTTTGTGGACTGGGCGGAGCCGGAAAGGCGCCGGCACCTGTTGCGGCTGTGGCTGTCGCCACCCGGCGACCGCCCCCTGCCCGATTGCTTCCGCGACCGTTACGGCTCCATCGAGATCGGCAATCGCGGCGGCATCATTATCGAAGGCACGCGACTGAACGCCCCGCTCGATTAGGCTTCGATTGCTTCGAACAGGCTGATCAGCCCTTTGAGGATCTCAAGCGGCGGCGGCGGGCAGCCCTTCACCGTCACATCCACCGGGATCACCGACGAGACCGGCCCGGCGACAGCATAGCTGCCGGCGAAGACGCCGCAATCATGGGCGCAGTCGCCCACCGCCACCACCCATTTGGGCTCGGGCGCGGCGGCATAGGTGCGCTCCAGCGCTTCGGTCATGTTGCAGGTCACCGGCCCCGTCACCAGCAGGATATCGGCATGGCGGGGGGAGGCGACGAACTTCAGGCCGAAGCGCTCGATGTCGTAGACCGGGTTGTTGAGGGCGTTGATCTCCAGTTCGCAGCCGTTGCACGAGCCGGCATCGATTTCGCGAATGGCCAGCGAGCGGCCAAGCCGGCGGCGCGCCTTTTGGGCCAGTGCCTGCGCGGCCTCGGCCAGCATGTCGGCGGGTGCCGCCGGCGCCTTGACGACGGCGGGGCCTTTGAAGAGGGCGGTGAGGAGCAGGGTGCGCATGGTTGGCGGGCTACATGTCGTGGCCGGAATAGGAGCAGTTGAAGGATTTGTTGCACAACGGGAAGTCGGCGACGATGTTGTTCTCGATGGCGGCTTCCAGCAGCGGCCACTGGAACCATGAGGCATCGCGGGCATGCATATGGGCGATGCGCCCGTTGTTGCCGATCCTGACGGTGATGAAGACATCGCCGCGAAACGCCTCCGTCAGCGTAGCCCCCTCGCCTGGCGTCTTTGGCGGCGTATCGATGGTGAGCGGCCCGGCCGGCAGCCTGTCGAGAAGCTGGCGCATGATGGCGAGGCTCTGGCCGGCCTCGTCGATGCGGATCCAGGCGCGGGCATTGACGTCGCCTTCCTGGCGGATCGGCACCTTGAAAGCGACTGTGTCATAGGGCGCATAGCCGGCATTGCGGCGGGCGTCGAAATCACGCCCCGAGGCACGGCCCACATGGCCGCCGGCGGCAAACCGCGCGACGAGGTCGGACGCAACGATGCCGGTGGTGATGGTGCGGTCAAGGATGGAGGGTGAATCGTCGTAGATGCGGACGATCTGCGCGAAGCCCTTTTCGACCTCGTCCAGCACCTGGCGCAGCCCGGCGATTTCGCTGTCTGCAAGATCGACGGCCACACCGCCGGGAATGATGCAATCCATCATCAGGCGGTGGCCGAAGGCCCGGCCTGCCGCCTGCAGCAGGTTCTCGCGCAACAGGGTGCAGCGGGCGTTGAGGGCGACGGCGCTGGCATCGTTGCAGATGGCGCCGAAATCGTTGACGTGGTGGGAGAGGCGTTCAAGCTCGGCCATGATGCCGCGCAGGGCCGTGGCGCGGGCCGGCGCTTCGATGCCCAGCGCCATCTCGACGACGCGGGCAAAGCCGAAGGCATAGGCAACCGTGCTGTCGCCCGAGACGCGGCCGATGATGCGTGCAGCGGCAACCGGGGAAAGGCCGGCGCACAGCTTTTCGATGCCCTTGTGGGTATAGCCGAGACGTTCTTCCAGACGCACCACCGCCTCGCCGTTGGCGGTGAAGCGGAAATGTCCAGGCTCGATGATGCCGGCGTGCACCGGGCCGACCGGGATCTGGTGCAGGCTCTCGCCCTCGGCGGGAAGGAACCGATAGCGCTCCCGGGGTCCGGTGTCTTTGCTCGGCCAGTTTCCATGGTCGAGCCAGCCGCGTGCGTCCGGGAGGCCTTCGGGCCTGGTGCCGTAGAGATCGCGCATGGCGCGTTCGAGGCGGATGGCGGGGGGATGGTAGCGGCCTACCGAAGGATAGGCGCCCTTTGGACAGGCGATGGTGGCGATCACCCGCGCGGTACCGCCACGCTGCATGAGGGCCATGCGCATGCGGCCGCGTTCATGCCACAGCGCCATGAGGTCGTTGCGGCCCTGGGCGCAACCGATGGCGAGAGCGCTCCATTCGGCCTTGCCGACCTTCAGGCGGACAAAGCCGTCGGGGCCCGCCGTCATGCCGGCGGCGACTTCGGCAACCGCTGTGGGAAGGGTGCGGGTCATCCCAAAAGCGCCGCCGCGCGCTGGAACCAGGCCACCAGGGCCCCCGGCAGGTAGAGCCCGGCAATGAGCACGATGATCAGATGCAGGGCAAACGGAATGGACGAGGCCTTGACCTCATGGTTCGGTTCGTTGGGTTCGCCGAACAGCATGGATTGCAGCCGCAACAGCAACGCGCCGAAGGCGACGACGAGGCCGAAGGCCGGCAGCAGCGCTAGCCACGGGTGGCGGGCGAAGGTGGTGGTGAGGATGAGGAACTCGCTCATGAACACCCCGAACGGCGGCAGGCCGCAAATCGCCAGGACGCCCAGGCCCAGACCTATGGCGAGGCCGGGATGGCTGGCCGAGAGCCCCTTGATGTCGGCGATGCGCTGGGTGCCCTTGGCCTGTGCCACATGGCCGACGGTATAAAAGATCGCCGACTTGGTCAGGCTGTGCATGGTCATGTGCAGCAGGCCGGCGAAATTGGCCAGCGGCCCGCCGAGGCCGAAGGCGAAGGTGATGAGCCCCATGTGCTCGATGGAGGAATAGGCGAACAGGCGTTTGATGTCGCGGCGGCGGTAGAGCATGAAGGCGGCAAAGATCAGCGACACCAGCCCCATGACGATGAGGATGGGACCGGGGCGCATGGCGGCCGGGTTGGCGGCGATCAGCATCTTGAAGCGCAACAGGGCATAAAGCGCCACGTTGAGCAACAGGCCGGAAAGCACCGCCGATATGGGTGTCGGGCCTTCGGAATGGGCATCGGGCAGCCAGGCGTGCATGGGCGCAAGGCCGACCTTGGTGCCGTAGCCGACCAGCAGGAAGACGAAGGCGAGGTTGAGGAGCGATACATCGAGATGGGCGGCATTGGCGTAAAGCAGGCTCCACGACATGGCGCCCACCCCCTCGCCCAGCGCCCCCTGCCCGGCCAGATAGGTGAGGATGGTGCCGAAGAAGGCGAGCGAAATACCGACCGATCCGAGGATGAAGTATTTCCATGCCGCCTCGATGGCTTCAGGCGTGCGGTAGAGGCCCACCATCACCACGGTGATGAGGGTGGCCAGTTCGAGGCCCACCCACATGAGGCCGATATTGTTGGCCAGCAGCGCCAGGTTCATCGAGCCCATCATCACCTGGTACATGGCGTGATAAAAGCGCACCGCCCCGACGGTGACCCGCCCGGTCTCGATCTCGTGGCCGATATAGCTGGCCGAAAACAGCGCGGCGGTGAAGCCGACCAGCGTGTTGAGCACGATGAAGACGATGTTGACGTCATCGACGATGAACCATTGATCGACGCCACGATCCACCGCCAGGAAGCGCAGGCCGGCGAGAAAGGTGGCAAAGGCCGCCAGCACGTTGAGCCGCGCCGTTGCCCGGTAGCCGGGCAACAGCGCCAGCAGCACCGCCGAAGCGAAGGGGATGATGATCACCGCGTAGGCCGACTGGTCCATCACTTGTCCCCGCGCACCTGTTCCAGCGCCTCGACATCCACGGTGTCGAAACGCTCGCGGATGCGGAACACGAAGACGGCAAATACGAACAGGGCGATCAGCACCGAGAACGCCACGGAAATCTCGACCACCAGCGGCATGCCCCTGGCCCCGGTGGCGCCGAGGATCAGGCCGTTCTCGATCGACATGAAGCCGATGATCTGGGTGACGGCGTTGCGCCTCGTGATCATCATCAACAAGCCGAGGAGGATGATCGCCAGCGCGATGGCCAGACCCTCGCGCGCCAGCGCTGGTGCCGCGGCGGTTGCCTTCAGGATGAGCAGCAGCGACAGCGCGGTGAGGCCGAGGCCGATGAGCATGGTGAATCCAACGCCCACCACCTTTTCAACATCGCGGTGGATGCCGAGGCGGGCGATCATGCGATGCAGCGCCAAAGGGATGATGATGCCTTTCAGGCCAAGCGCCAGGGCGGCGGTGATGAACAGGTGCGGGCGGTCCTGCGCCCAGGCCTCCCACGCCACCGCCAGCGACAGGATGATCGCCTGCAAGGCAAACGTCCTGAGCACGGCCAGCACGCGGTCCTGATAGAGCAGCGCAAAGCTCGCCACCAGCATCAGCCCGGCAAGGAAGTGGGAGACGTCGTAGGCGTGGTTCAATGCAATACCTCCTGCGTCAGGAATGAGAGCAGGATGGCGAGGAAGGCGAAGATGAAGGCGACGCCGAGGAATTCGCTCACCCGGAAGACGCGCATCTTGGCAATCGAGACTTCCCAGACACCGAGCGCCGCGGCGGCGACCGCCAGCTTGCCGACATAAAAGGCGCCGCCCAGGACCCAGGCCGCGACGCCGGCATCGGCGGGCGCCATGCCGTAGGGCACGAACAGGCAGACCATCAGCGAGATATAGAGCACCATCTTCAGTTGGCCGGCTGCCTCGATCATCGCCAGGTGGCGGCCGGAATATTCCAGCACCATCGCCTCGTGCACCATGGTCAGTTCGAGATGGGTCGCAGGGTTGTCGACGGGAATGCGAGCGTTTTCAGCCAGCGCCACGATGACGAGCGACACAAACGCCAGCGCCAGCGAAACGCGGATCGCCAGCGGCTGGGCGATGAAGAAATCAGCCACCGCCGGCAGCCGCGTGGTGCCGGCAACCAGCGCCATGGTGAGCACCACCAGCAGCATGGCCGGCTCGGCGAGCGAGGAAATCATCATCTCGCGCGACGAACCGAGGCCGCCGAACGAGGTGCCGATATCCATGCCGGCCAGCGCCAGAAGGGCGCGCGCCGCGCCGGCGATCGCCACCAGCGCCACCACGTCGGCCGCCCAGTTGAACATCAGGCCGGAGGCGAATGTGGGCACCAGCGCGGCGGCGACCCAGGTGAGTGCGAAGATCACATAAGGGCTTGCCCGAAACAGCCATGAGGCGTTGTCGGCCACCACGGCCTCCTTCCTCACCAGCTTCAAGAGGTCGCGATAGCCCTGCATCAGCGGCGGGCCCTGGCGGCGCATGAGGCGCGCCTTCACCATCCGGGTGAGACCGGCGAGCGCCGGGGCCACCAGCAGCACCAGCAACATCTGGGCGCCTTGCGCCATGAGGGCGATGAAGGTTTCGGCCATCACACCCACACCGCGGTAAACAGCAACAGCGCAATCAACGCCACGAACATCGCCACCAGATAGCGCCGGATGGTGAGGAACTGCAGGGTGTTGAGGCGGCGCGTCGTCGTCAGCACCGCCTCGGCCGGCGTGGCATAGAGGTATTGCCAGATGGGATCGCGCAAGGAGACGACGAGGCTGGCGGGGCGCTGGTCGCCGGGGGACGGCATGTCGATGCTTTCGCGGGCCGAAAAGGCCGCGGCGCCATACACCCGCCTGAGCGGCTGGCTGAAACTGGAGGCGGTGTACTGGGTCGAGGGCGAGGCATCGGGGAAGCCGCAATCCCAGGCCGGGGCGCGGCGGGTGCGGCGATTGGAGGCCCAGTGGATGAGCAACGTGGTCAGGCCAGCGGATATGACCACGAAGCCGAAGATGACCGGCGCATCGTAGGTGCTGCGGGCAGCATCGAAGGCCACCAGCGAGAACGGCGTCGGGCCAGCGCCGAGGCCCGGCAGATGCTGGCCGACCAGCTTGTCGAGGACCGGCGCAATCGCCGCGGCAAGGATGTTTCCGAACAGGCCGCCGAGCACGCAAAGTGTTGCCAGAAAGGCCATTGCGGCGGTTTGTTGAGACGGAGATTCATGTGCGTTGGCGGCTTGATCGCTGCGTGGGCGGCCGAGGAACACGATCCCGTAGGCCCTGACGAAGCAGGCCGCCGCCAATCCGGCCGCCAGCGCCAGCAACGCCCCGACCAGCGGCGACATGAAGCGCAACAGCGGCTCGGGAAAGGCCGGGCCCGCCAGCACCGACTGGAACAAGAGCCATTCGGAAACGAAGCCGTTGAGGGGCGGCAGGGCGGAAATGGCGAGCGCCCCGATGAGGAAGTAGACGGCGGTCTTCGGCATGCGGTGGATGAGGCCGCCGAGGCCGTCGAAATCGCGCCGACCGGTTGCATGCAGAACGGCACCGGCGCCGAGGAACAGCAATGACTTGAACCACGAATGGTTGATGACGTGCAGCAACGCAGCGGCCATGGCAACGGCGGCGGCGGCCTTGAGGCCGCTGGCCTGAAACGCCAGGGCAAGCCCCAGGCCGGCATAGATGATGCCGATGTTTTCAACCGTCGAATAGGCCAGAACCCGCTTCAGGTCATTGTCGAGCACGGCATACAGCAGCGCCCCCACCGCGGTGAAGGCACCGAACAGCAACAGCGGCAGCGACCACCACCACACCGGCGGGCCCATGAGATCGAAGACGATGCGAATGAGGCCGTAGACCGCCACCTTGGTCATGACGCCCGACATCAGCGCCGAGACGTGCGAGGGGGCTGCCGGGTGGGCAAGCGGCAACCAGGCATTGAACGGCATGATGCCGGCCTTGGAGCCGGTGCCGATGAAGGCGGCCATGAGTACGAGGCCGGCCACCAGCGGCGTCAGGGGGGTTGCGCGGATGGCATCGAAGGCATAGCCGCCGGCGATACCGGCCATGCCGCCGAAGGCGAACAGCAGCGCCACGGTGCCGATGATCGCCATCACCAGATAGGTGTGGGCGGCGTGGCGGGCCTTTTCGCTTTGATGATTGGAGATGACCAGCGCCCACGAGGTGACCGACATCAACTCCCAGGAAAACAGGAAACCGAAGGCATCGTCAGCCAGCAGTACCAGGTTCATGGCGGCGACGAAGGCGGCAAAGAACGGTTCTATGCGCGGCGACAGTTCGTGCTGGCGATCGAAGCCAAGGCCATAGATCGAGGTGGCGACGACGCCGATATTGACCACCAGGCCGAAAAAGGCGCTCAAGGCATCGAGGCGGACGTGCAGTCCCACCGTCGGCAGGCCGATGGGCAGCACCGCCTTTGCATCGATGCCGCCCAGCATGGCGGCGAGATCGGCGCCGACGGCCACCAGCGCCGCAATGAGGCACAAGGGATAGACAAAGGAGAGGGTGCGGCGATGCAGAGCCACCGCCAGGACGGCGGTGAGCATGAACGCCGCGATGGCGGCGGCGACAATGACGAGCAGCGTGGCGGGCGCGAGCATCAGCATGGCCGCCGCCTCAGGGGCGTGCGGTCGCGTTCAGGAAACCTTGCGGATTGGCCCGATCCCGCAAAAGGGCCGCTGTCGATCATCTGCCTTTGCCGTGCCCCGATGCGGTGAAAGCTACAGCTTCGCCCGGTTGAATTCCAGTCATGCCTTAACCGCTTTTGCCGGCAAAACCCAGCGTCCCGGTGCCGCGGTCGCGCAGCCAGACTTCACCCGCCGCAGCGGCGGCGCGCTGGACATGCCTCAATTGGCCTCGCGGTGCTCATGTTCGAGCCAGTCCGGCATGGGGGCAAGTGCGAAGTCGCCGGGGGCATGACCGGGTCGCCAGCGATAGGGATTGCCGGAAGGGTGGACCGAGGGCGGCAGGACGATGACGCCACCGTCGCCGCGCAGATCGAGGCCGGGGAGGATGCCGGCGCGATTGTGCACCTCATGGCCGGGATGGGCGAAAAAAAGATGCCGTCCGCCGCCGCCGGTCACCGATTCCACCGTTTGCGGCAACTTTGCGTGTTTCGCCTCGAGATTTGCCAGCGACTGCTCGCCGCCGTGGCGCGGGTCGACGTCGAGCACCACGAGGCCGGAAATGGCACCGGTCACGACCGAGACATTGCCGTCCGGCCAGTGGCGAAACCACCCCCTTACCTGTTCCGGCGTCGCAAGACGGTGCTGAAAGGCCTCCCAGCGGATGTGCGGGCGCTTGGCGCGGGCAATCACCGGCACCACCGACCAGCCGCGATCGAGATATGCAAGGGCGGCAGTGAGGATGGGGTTTTCTGTCTTTGATGGCGCGTCGCCCGGCATCTGCGCATCATAGCCCGGTTGGCGGCCGGCTGCGACGGCCCTGGCGGCGGACTTGCCGAGCGCGGCGAAATGGCTCTACACAGGTCGCAAATGGCGCCGTCCTGGCGCGGGGAAGCTCGAATGCCATCGAAGACAATCCTGGTCACTGGCGCCCTTGGGCAGATCGGCTCGGAGCTGGTGCCGGAATTGAAACGCCATCACGGTGCCGAAACCGTGGTGATGTCGGACATCAAGACCCTGCCGGCCGGCGCCCGCATCGAGGGTGCCTTCGAGCATGTCGACTGCACCGATCAGGGCCAACTGCTCGACGTGGTCCGCCGCCATGACGTCGGCACCATCTTCCACATGGCCGCCCTGCTCTCGGCGGTGGCCGAGGAACGCCCGCAGGTGGCCTGGCAGATCAACATGGCGAGCCTCTACAACGTGCTGGAGACGGCAAGGCAGTGCGGGGCGGCTGTCTTCTTTCCCTCCTCCATCGGCGCCTTCGGGCCCTCGACGCCGCGCGACAAGACCCCGCAGATAACGATCCAGCGGCCGACCACCATGTATGGCGTCACCAAGGTGGCAGGCGAGATGCTGTGCGATTATTACGCCAACCGCTTCGGCCTCGACACGCGCGGCATCCGGCTGCCGGGGCTCATTTCCTACGTGGCGCCGCCGGGGGGCGGGACGACGGATTACGCGGTCGAAATCTTCTATCACGCGCTGCGCTATGGCCGTTACAACTGCTTCCTGAAGCCCGACACGCAGCTCGACATGATGTACATGCCCGATGCAACGCGGGCTGTGGTCGAACTGATGGATGCCGACGCAGCCGGCCTGTCGGTGCGCAACGCCTACAACATCACCGCCATGAGCTTTACGCCGGAAGATCTGACGGCCGAGATCAAGCGGCATATTCCCGGCTTCAGCATAGCCTATGACGTTGATCCCGTGCGCCAGGCCATCGCCGACAGCTGGCCGCGTTCGCTGGACGATTCAGCCGCACGCGGCGACTGGGGCTGGCAGCCGCGCTTCGATCTGGCTTCGATGACCGCCGACATGATCGCCAAGCTCGGCGCCCGCATCAACGCCTAGAACCACCTGAGGACTGCCCGCCATGCCGCATGACAGATTATCCGCAGTGCTGAAGAAAACCCTCGGCGAACTGGCCGCCAGCGGCCGCGCCAAGGGCGCAGAAACCATCGTGCGCGGGGTCGTCCCGGCAGGTGAGGGACGCGGCCCCCGCTTCCTCTTGGAGGGCGAAGGCGAGCGGGAATTCCTGCGCATGAACTCCAACAGCTATCTCGGGCTGTCGCTCAACCCGGATATGCTGGAAGCCGAAGACCACGCGGTCAACGCCTTCGGGACGGGACCGGGCGCGGTGCGCTTCATTTCCGGCACCTGGGGGGCGCATGTGGCGCTGGAAAAGCGCCTGGCGGCGTTCCACGGACGCCCGACGGCGATGATCTTTTCCTCCGCCTATGCCACCGTCATGGGCACCCTGCCCGCGCTCATCAGCGATGAGACCTGCGTCATCTCCGATGCCCTCAACCACAACTGCATCATCAATGCCATCCGCCTGGCGCGGCCGCGGGAAAGACACGTCTATGCCCATCTCGACCTCGGCGAGTTGGAGGCGCTGCTGCGCGCCGAACGGGGGCGCTCGAAGCGGGTCATCGTCGTCACCGACGGCATCTTTTCCATGCGCGGCGACCATGCCCCGCTGGATCAGATCATGGCGCTGGCGGAAAAATACGACGCCGACTTTCCCGAGAACATCGCGGTAGTGGTCGATGATTCCCACGGCGTCGGCGCCTTCGGTGCCAGCGGTCGCGGCACGGAAGAACATACCGCGAGCCCGCCGGTCGATGTGTTGATCGGCACGCTGGGCAAGGCGTTCGGCGTCAATGGCGGCTATGTGACGGGAGCGGCGCCTTTCATCGATTATCTGCGCGAGACATCGCCCTTCTACATCTATTCCAACCCGATTACCCCGGGCGAGGCGGTGGCCGCCGCCAAGGCCGTCGATATCGTCGACAGCGGGCCGGGCCGGCAGTTGCTCGATCACCTGAGGGCGATGACGGTGATGTTCGAAAAGGGCCTTGGCGAGCTTGGCCTCGAAACCATTCCCGGCGCCCATCCGGTGGTGCCGCTGATGGTGCGCGATACGGCGAAGACCTCAGCGCTGGTGAAGCATCTGCGCGCCAACGGCATCCTGGCGACGGGGCTGAATTTCCCGGTGGTGCCCAAGGGCGATGAAGAGATCCGCTTCCAGATCTCGGCCGATCATACCGAGGGCGACATTGCCGAGGCGCTGCAAGTGCTGGCGAGTTTCGGAAAAGGCTAGGCGGGCGTTTGCCCCACCCCACCACCCGTCACCCCGTGGCTTGACCACGGGGCCCATTCCGCCGGGGCTTCAACCAGCCGCGAGGCCGGCGGCATGGATACCGGTATCAAGTACCGGTATGACGATGGAGAGTGTGGATGCACCAATCCCTCTCACACGCCGTCACCCCGTGGCTTGACCACGGGGTCCATTCCGCCAACGCCTCAGCCAGCCGCAAGGCCAGCGGAATGGATACCGGCATCAAGTGCCGGTATGACGTGGCGTGGGGTGGGTGCTAGATCAGCATGCAATTGGGTGGTGACACCCAATTGCATAAAAGCTGATCGATTCCAATATGTTGAGCATGATGCCGAAAAGTGGTTTCCACTTTTCGGCATCATGCTCTAGAAAATCGACGCAATGAAAGTGAACCGCTCCTAGCAGCGCTCGAAGCCGCGATTGACCTCCCAGTCGGTGACACGGCGGTCGTATTCGAACTGCTCCCAGTTGGCGGCATGCACGTAGTGGTCGATGACCGGATCGCTGAAGGCCGAACGCAGCATCTTGGAGCCATCGAGCGCGGCGGTGGCGGCGCGCAGCGAGGAGGGTATTTCGCGCACCCCCTTGCCGCCATAGGCATCGCCGACGAAGGCCGGCTCGAGCTTCATCTTCTGCTCGATGCCATCCATGCCGGCTGCCAGCAGCGCCGCCATGGCGAGATAGGGATTGAGGTCGGCGCCACCCACCCGGCATTCGACCCTGACCGCCTTTGAGTCGGCGCCGCACACCCGGTAGCCGGCAGTGCGATTGTCCATGGACCAGATGGCCTTGGTGGGCGCGAAGGTGCCGGCCATGTAGCGCTTGTAGGAGTTGATATAGGGGGCGAGGAAATAGGTGATCTCGCTGGCATGGTGCAACAGGCCCGCCAGATAGTGGCGCATCAGGTCCGACATGCCGTGCTCGGCCTTGGTGTCGTGGAACAGCGGCTTGCCGTCGAGACTCCTCAGCGACTGGTGGATGTGGGAGGACGAACCGGCAGCCGAATAGCTGTACTTGGCCATGAAGGTGATCGCCCTGCCCTTCGACCAGGCTATTTCCTTGCAGCCGTTCTTGATGATCGCATGGCGGTCGGCCATGGCGAGGGCATCGGCGTAGCGGACGTTGATCTCCTCCTGGCCGGCCTCGGCCTCGCCCTTGGAATTTTCCACCGGGACATCGGCACCGTTGAGGCCGTTGCGGATGGCGCGCATCACCTCTTCCTCCTTGGTCGTCTGGAAGATGTGATAGTCCTCGTTGTAGGGGCTGATGGGGCGCATGTCGCGATAGCCCATCTCGTGGATTTCCTCATAGCTCTCGTGGAACAGGAAGAATTCCAGTTCCGAGGCCATGAAGGCGCGCATCCCCATCTTTTCGAGCCGGGCGATCTGGCGCTTGAGGACGGCACGCGGCGAATGCGGCACGTCGGCGTGGGTGTGGTGGTCGAGCACGTCGCAGATGACCAGCGCGGTGCCTTCCAGCCACGGGATGCGGCGCAATGTGTCGAGATCGGACTTCATGACATAATCGCCGTAGCCCGCCTGCCAGCTTGTCGCCTTGTAACCCTCGACGGTCACCATCTCCATGTCGGTGGCCAGCAGGTAGTTGCAGGAATGGGTCTCCTCGTAGCCGCTCTCGAGGAAGAATTCGGCATGGAAGCGCTTGCCCATGAGGCGGCCCTGCATGTCGACAAGGACCGCCAGGACCGTGTCGATCTCGCCGGCCGCAACCGCTTTCTTCAGGTCATCAAGGGTGAGTTTGCCTGCCATGTGAACCGCCATGCCGAAGTGAATGGTTTGCGATAGGCAAGGCCCGCGCCCCGGGCTGGCCGGAACGCGGGCCCTGTTTGATGCGATCAGGTGAACCGGTAGGGCGGGCCCGCCTTGACCATGGTCTCGTTGTACTTCTTGAAGATGCCGACGATCTTGGCCTTGAGCTCGCTTTCGGCGGCGATCTCCTCCCAGAACTTGTGGGCTTCATCCTCCACCGTCTGCCATTCGGCGTCGGGAATGCTGGTGATCTTCAGCTTGTCCTTGTTGACGCGCAGATTGGCCTCGCCGTTCCAGTACCAGTGCTGGCGATGATAGTGCGAGGAATTGAAGCACACCTCCATCAGCCGCTGCAGATGCGGCGGCACCTCGTTCCAGCGGTCCATGTTGGCAAAGAAGTGACCGATCCAGGCACCGGAGATGTTGTTGGTGAGGAAGTACTCGGTCACGTTGGCCCAGCCGGAGGTGTAGTCCTCGGTGATGCCCGACCAGGCAATGCCGTCAAGCTCCTTGGTCTGTAACGCCACCTCGGCATCCTCCCACGGGATGGTCACCGGAATGACGCCGAAGCGCGCCAGGAAGCGGCCGGCGGTGGGGAAGGTGAACACCCTCAGACCCTTCAGGTCGTCGAGCTTGGTGATCGGCTTGTGGGTGGCGAAGTTGCACGGATCCCACGAGCCGACCGAGATGTGCTTGACGCCGACCTTGGCGTATTCTTCCTTCCAGATCGCATCTAGGCCCCAGTGGTTGAACAGGGCCGGCACGTCGAGCGAGTAGCGCAGGCCGAGCGGGAAATACCCGCCGAACACCGTCACCTCGGTCGGCGAGGCCATGGAGTCGTCATCGGACTGCACCGCGTCGATGGTGCCTTTCTGCATGGCACGGAACAGTTCACCGGTCGGCACAAGCTGATCGGCATAATACAGTTCGATCTCCATCTGGCCCTTGGCGATCTCATTGAAGTCCTTGATGCACTGATTGATGACCTCAACGCCCAGGGCCGGGCCGGCATAGGTCTGAAGGCGCCATTTGATCGGCGCCGCGGCCGTGACAATGGCCGGTGCGGCAAGCGTGGCGGCGCCGGCGAGCGCGCCGGTCTTGAGGAATTTCCGTCTCGAAGTCGTCATGACATACCTCCTGCAGTGTGGTGGCCACATGGCCGGGCAGTGTGTGGCCCCGAAGGGCCGCCGTTTGGGAGGTGGTTGTCCCCGCCCCTCCTCGTTTTAGGTTCAGCGCGCGTTGACATAATGGGGCAGCCAAAGCGCGATGTCGGGGAAAAACGAAACTATCGCCAGCGCCAGGATCATCACGCCGACAAACGGAATGATCGAGCGGTAGATGTCGTGAATGTTAATTTCCGGCGGCGCCATGGCCCGCATCAGGAACAGGTTGTAGCCAAACGGCGGCGTCATGTAGGCGATCTGGCAGGTGATGGTGTAGAGCACGCCGTACCAGATGAGATCGTAACCCAACTGACCCACCAGCGGCACATAGAGCGGCGCGACGATCACCAGCATGGCGGTATCGTCGAGGAATGTCCCCATGATGAGATAGGAAAGCTGCATCAACAGCAGGATCTCCCAGGGCGCCAGGCCGAGCCGGTCGACGAAGAAGCCTTCAAGCGCCCTCACCGCGCCGAGCCCGTCGAACACCGCGCCGAAGGCAAGGGCCGCCAGGATGATCCACATGAACATGCACGAAATGGCCAGGGTCTCGCGGGTGGCAGTTTCGAAGACTTCTCGGGTGAAGCGGCCCTTGATGATGGCAGCGGCAACCGAGGTGAGCGCGCCGACAACGGAGCTCTCGACGAGGCTGGTATAGCCGAGCACGAAGGGCACCATCATGGCGACGAAAATGACCAGCGGCAGGACGCCGGCGCGCAGCATGCCGAGCTTAACCCTGAACGGAATGGCCTCACGTTCCTCGAGCGGCAGGACCGGCCCCAGACGGGGCGTGATCTTGCAGCGCAGCCAGATATAGATGATAAACATGGCCGCCATCATGAGGCCCGGAAACACGCCGGCGAGCCAAAGCTGGCTGACCGGCTGGCGGGCGATCATGGCGTAAAGGACCAGAACCACCGAGGGTGGTACGAGAATGCCCAGGCTGGAGCCTGCCTGGATGACCCCGGTCACCATCACCTTGTCGTAGTTGCGTTTGAGCAGTTCCGGCAGCGCGATGGTGGCGCCGATGGCCATGCCCGCCACCGACAGGCCGTTCATGGCCGAAATGATCACCATCAGACCGATGGTGCCGATGGCAAGGCCGCCCGGCACGTTGCCCATCCAGACATGGAACATGTGATAGAGATCATCGGCCAGCCGGCTTTCCGACAGCACGTAGCCCATGAAGATGAACATCGGCAGGGTGAGCAGCGGATACCATTTCATAAGCTTCATGGCGGCGGAAAAGGCCAGGTCCGAGCCGCCGATGCCCCACAGCGGAATGGCCGCTGCCACCGCCACGAACCCGATGGCGCCGAACACCCGCTGACCGGTGATCATCATCAGCATCATGGAAGAGAACATGAGGATGGCGATCATGTCATAGGACATCAGATCTCCTCCCCGCGCAGACGAGCGACATCGCGGAAGAAAAACGCGGTTGCCTGGAGGATCATCAAGAAGGTGCCGATCACCGTCACGATCTTGATCGGGGCCATGTAGGGTCGCCAGGCGGTGGCGCTGCGCTCGGCGTACTGGAGCGAATACATGGTGCTCTCGACCGCGCCATAGAGCAGCACGCTGAGATAGAAGAGCAAGGCAAAGACCGAAAAGGCGTCGACCCAGGCGCGCGTGCGATCGGACCAGCGGTGATACAGGAGGTCCATGCGGACGTTGGCGTCCAGTTGCAGCGAATAGGGCCCGCCGAGGAAGAAATAGGCGACCATGACGAACTGGGCCATTTCCAGGGTCCAGATCGAGTTGGCGCGGGTGATGTTGGTGAGCGACGACCACAAAAGGATCGCCATCAGCACGAACAGCAGATACATCGAGAACCGGCCGACCCAATAGTTCATCCGTTCGACGAAGCGCACATAGGCCTTGATCCATTCAGGCATGGCGGGACTTCTCCGTTTGCATGCCGGCCAGCCCGAAGCCGCCGGGCCGCAGATCGGCCAGTGCCGCCGTCACCCAGCCGGTCAGAAGGTCAGCGTAGTGCTGCTGGCTCTGGGCATCGGAGATGAGATCGTTGCGCACCTCGATCATCACGTTGAGGAGCCCGCGCGAAACGCCGTGCACGATGATCGTGTGGGTAACGCCGTCGGCCGGCCCGTAGGGATCGTTGCGACGCACCACATGGCCGGCGTGCGCCGCCCGCGGCGCCAGCATGGCATCGGCCAGAAGCGAATCCGCATCGTGCAGGATGCCGATTTCCACCTCGCGCGAGACGCCCTGGTAAACCGGGGTGAAGGAATGAATGGTGACGATGACCGGCGGACGGCCGGCGGCGATGCGTGCCGAAATGAAGGCGGCAGTAGTGTCGCGGAACGGCACATAAAAGCGCTCGGCGCGGTCACGGCGCTGGGTTGGCGTCAGGCCGGTGTTGCCGGGCACGGGGAATATCTCGCTCACCTCGGGCACCGCGCCGGGCGCGTCCGGCGGACGGTTGCAATCGTAGACGAGGCGGGAGACGTGCTGCACCACCAGCGGTGCATCGAGGCCGGCCGACATCGCCTGCGCCACGCCCAGTGCCCCGGGGTCCCAGGCGATGTGGCTGTAGCGCGCCGCCGGGCTGAGGCCGAGGTCGTGGAACTCGGGCGGGATGAATGCTGAGGCATGCTCGCACACCAGAACGATGTCGCTCTTTCCTTGCGGATTGATGACATCGACGACGCTTTGGCTGTCGCTGGCCGCCGTATTGGCCTCAACGGGCACAGGAGCCCCCTCCCTCGGTGTTGAAATTATCGTTTCAGAATTAAACGGGATGTCAAGCGCTATTCTGTGGTAATATTGCCCTTTGCGGGCCGACGGCACAGGGATGATCCGATCGACTCGATGCGATGCGATGCAGCGGCCCGGGACCGCCTGTGGGCATGGACACAAGACAGAATCTGACCTTGGCCGAGCGCTTGCGCGACGGCTTCGAGAGCCTGACGCGGGCCGAAAAGCAGCTCGCCAACGCCCTTCTGGAAAACTATCCGATGGTCGGGCTTGGCAGCATCACCACGCTGGCCGAGGCATCGGGCGTCTCCACCCCGACGGTGGTGCGCATGGCCAGGAAGCTGAGTTTCAAGGGCTTTCCGGAATTGCAGGCCGCCTTGCGCGCCGAACTCGAGGCGACCATCTCCAATCCCATCGCCAAGCACGAGCGCTGGTCCGGCAACGCGCCCGACACCCACATCCTCAACCGCTTCGCCGATCAGGTCATGGACAACATGCGCCAGACCCTGAGGCAGATCGACGCCGGGGCCTTCAACGCGGTGACGGCGCTGCTGGCCGATCCGGGCCGCGCCATCCATCTGGTGGGCGGGCGCATCACGCGGCCACTGGCGGATTATTTCTTCACCCACATGCAGGTCATCCGCTCCGGTGTCACGCTGGTCGCGCCCTATGCCAACGGCTGGCCGCATTATGTGCTCAACATGGAAAAAGACGCCGTGCTGGTGGTCTTCGACATCCGCCGCTATGAGCGCGAGATTGCCCGGCTGGCGGACATGGCCAACGCCAAGGGGGTGAAGATCGTGCTTTTCACCGACCAGTGGGGCTCGCCGGTCGCCAAATACGCCAGCCATACCTTTCGCGCCCGCATCGAGGCCCCCTCGGCATGGGATTCGTCGGTGGTCATCTTGTTCATCATCGAAGCGCTCATCGCCGCGGTCGAAAGCACCAACTGGCCGCAGACCAGGGACCGCATGAAGACCCTGGAGGGCCTGTTCGACAAGACCCGCATGTTCCGCAAATTCACCTGACGCCCCCGTAACTTTATCTATCGCGGCGGCGGCGCCGGGGATACAATTGCGCAGACAGGCATCGAACCGCAAAGGACATCTCCCAAAATGCGCGTGATTTCGCTGGCCGCCATGGCTTTGGCAGCGATAACGGTTTCGGCCGTGGCCGACAACTTCAGTGGCGACTACACGGTGCAAGGCACCAACCTCGATGGTTCGGCCTATTCGGGCGATGCCACCATCACCGTTACTTCTGAAACGACCTGCGTGATCAAGTGGGTCACCGGATCGACCACCTCGAATGGCATCTGCATGCGCTATGGCAATGCCTTCGCCGCCGGCTACGAGATGAACGGCGCCGTCGGGCTGGTGATATACAAGATCATGGACGACGGGTCGCTGGACGGGGTGTGGACCATCACCGGCCAGTCCGGCTCCGGCACCGAAATCCTGACCCCGGCCAATTGAGAAGCCGGGGCTTGGCACATCGATGACCGCGGACTAGCGTCGCCCCATGCTGAACCTTGACCCCGGCCTTTATACCTCACCGGAAAGTTTCGTCCGCGAACGAGAAGCGATCTTCCAGCGCACCTGGCAGCTTCTCGGACCGGCGTCCAGGGTGGCCGAGCCCGGGCACTATGTGGCGGCTGAACTGGCCGGCACCAAGGTCATGGCGGTGCGCGGCCGCGACGGCGTGTTACGCGCCTTCCGCAATGTCTGCCGCCATCGCGGCGCGCGGTTGCTGGAAGAAGGCGCCGGGGCCTGCAAACTCATTCGCTGCCCCTATCACAACTGGGCCTACGATCTCGACGGGACGCTCAGGCAGGCGCCGTGGTTCGGCGAGGAGCCGGGTTTCCAGTTCGCCGACTGGCCGCTGGAGCCGGTATCGGTGGAAGAATGGCGGGGGCTGCTGTTCGTGGCCGTTTCGCCGGATCAGTCGCTTGCGGTGCAGCTTGGCGACACCATCGCCGAACTGGCCGATGAACCCATCGAGACGTTTGCCCATGATCGTAGCGAGCGGCTGGTCTTCGATGCCAACTGGAAGGTCTATACCGACAATTTCGTCGAGGGCTACCACATTCCCGGCATCCATCCGGCGTTCTTCAAGGCCATCGACTTCGAGCGCTTCGAGACCACCGCGCTCGACAACCTGGTGCGCATGACGGCACCGCCGCGCGAGGGCCTGTTCTATCGCGGCAAATGGCTGTGGATGTGGCCCAACTGGACGCTGTCGCTGTTTTCGGGCGGCATGAACACATCGCGCATCAACCCGCTGGCGCACGACCGGACCGAACTGATCTACGATTTCTATTTCGCCGACCTCAGCGCGGCGACGAAGGAAAAGCGCGACGATACCATCGCGCGTAATCTCGATGTGGTGCGCGAGGATTTCGGCATCTGCCTCGAGACCCACAAGAACTATGCTTCGGGCGGCTATCGGCCGGGCCCCTTGAGCCCGCGCCACGAACAAGGCGTCGCCTGGTTCCAGGCCCGCATCGCCACCGCGCTCGCCGGGTAGATCACGCCGCCAGGTCGAGCAGGCAGTGATCGCCCAACGGCGTCAACGGGGTGAAATCCTGTTCGTGCTGGGTGTTGGAAATGCCCGGTTTGGTCGAGCGGTTCGATACCGGGTTGACGATGGCCGAATAGATCCAGCGCGACCACGGCGAGATGTTCTCCGGTGAGGCATGCAGCAGCTTGTCGCCGAACATGACGGCAGTGCCGCGCCCGCCCTTGACCGAGACCGGTTTCGCCGATCACCCGCTCGACCTCGCGATCGGGGATGGTCCACAGCTCCCATTTGAGGCCGTCGATGCCTCTTTCCGCCTTGACGTCCATCAGGTGCGAGCCGGGGGCGAAGTACATCGGGCCGTTGAACTCGGTGACGTCGTCGAGGAACACATGCAGGTTGAGCGCCAGCGGCTCGGGCACGCCGTCGCGGCTGTGATGGGTGGCGAAGTCGGTGTGCCAGTCAAAGCCGTCGCCGCGGAAGGCGGACTTCACGTTGATCTTGCACTGCTGCATGTAGACGTCCTCGCCCAGCACCTGCAGGGCGGGCTCGAGCAGGCGCGGATGACGGGCGAGCCGCGCATAGACGGCATTGCGGCGATGCAGGCCGAGCATGTTGCGCACGCCCGTGCCGCTCGCCTCGCGCGTGCTGTCGGGCGAGATTTCCGCCATGAGGCGCGGCACCTCGGCGCGCAGGATGTCGATTTCGTTGCGGGTAAAGAGTTCGGGCAGGACGAGAAAACCGTCACGAGCGAGGGTTTCGATCTGGGCAGGACTGAGCTGCATGGCTGGCGGCTTCCGTAATGGATGACTCTTCCATCATAGCGCGGGAGCCGCTCAAATGTCGTGTGGTTTCGCCCAGCCGTCAGGTCACGTCGCCCTCATCGGGCGGGCGCTTGTGGCCTGTGACCATCGCCTTGACCAGGTTTTCGCGGTGCCTGAGGCTTGCCAGCACCACGCCCGCGACATGCACCACGACCAGCGCGATCACCGTATCGGCGCTGAGCTTGTGGACGATCTGCACCCAGTCGACGCCGAAATAGGCATCGGTGGTCATCATCCAGCCGGTGAAGGCAGTCACGGAAATCATGGTCAGCAGCACCACCACCATGGCGCCGCCGGCCGGATTGTGGCCGATATGGCGGGCCTCGCGGCCGGCCACGATGTCACGCAGATAACCCAGCACCTGCAAGGGATGGCGGCAGAAATGCGTAAAGCGGGCATAACGGGGCCCGAACAGTCCCCACAGCAATCGCACCGCGACCAGGGAGGCGGCCGCGTAGCCGAAATCGTTGTGGATGGTATCGCGCGAGGTGGAGGTGAGCCACGCCAGGGCGATGCTTGCAGCGAGGCTCCAGTGAAACAGGCGTACGAACGGGTCCCAGACGCGCACCGATGCCATCGCACGGCACGCGTTCTGGTAACCGCTCATGGAGTGATCAATTCTCACCGGCTTCAGGATTCTTGGTTCGGTGCAGGGTAACAGCATTGACGGCAATGTTGATCTTGCTGCCGTCGGCCTTGGAAGCGTAGATTTCATAGCAGCCGTTTTCGGTCTTGATGCGATGGACCGTCAGCCCCTCCTTGTGGAGGATGTCGATCAGATGCGTCTTGGACGCGAACTTGCTCGCCGGCTCCTTGCTGCAGGTGGTGGTGGTCGCAAAGGCCGAACCGCTCATCACGGCAACAAGGGCAATCGTCGATACAGTGCGAAGCATTCCATTCTCCGTATTTGTTATGGGGACCCGCGTCATTGCGCATACCCCCGGTAAGAGCGCATTCGGCTGTCTCCAATCGAACGCGATGGCCACACATTTAGCGGTCGCGAGATGACAGTTCGCTGAAAGCCGGATTGCGTTTCCGTAAGGTTTGTGGCGCCGGCGTGGCGGCCGCCTGCCCGATCCTTACCCGCAAGACAATCGCCAAGACGGACAAAGCGGGGGCGCCGAAGCCGCATTGCGAAAGCCGCTTGCGGTCATCGTTGAGGTGCCGCCCGTTCAATCCACTTGCAGGACAATCTTGCCTATGTAGCCCTTTTCACCGAAAGCCTTCTGCGCCGTGGCGATATCGCGGAGCGGATGGGTTTCAGCCACCAGCGGCCTTATCTCACCACTCTCGATGCGTTTCACCAGGGTGGCGAAGACTTCGGGCTCAAGCACGGTGCAGCCGAAAAAGCTCAGGTCCTTGAGGTAGAGCGTGCGCACGTCCAGAGCAACGATGGGACCGCCGATGGCGCCGGCCACGGCGTAGCGCCCGCCGGACCTGAGGAGGTCAAGCAGGGACGGCCATTTCGGGCCGGCCACCAGATCGACCACGACATCGACGCTGTTGGCGCCAAGCCTGGCGACATAATCATCATCGCGGTGAAGTGTCTTTTGTGCCCCAAGGTTCATCAGGGCCTTTGCCTTTGACGGACTTGTCACGGCAATGACATGCGCACCGCGCGCATGGGCAAGCTGCACGGTGGCCGAACCCACACCGCCCGATGCGCCGGTGACCAACACCGTCTCGCCCGTCCCTACGCCCGCCCGGGTCAGCATGTTTTCGGCCGTGGAATAGGAACAGGGAAACGAAGCCAGTTCGACATCCCTCAGAGTGCTCCTGATGGCATGGGCATGACGCGCGGCAACGCGCGTGTATTGCGCAAAGCCGCCATCGCACTCCGAACCCAGGTACCAGGGTGCTTCCAGGATTCTCCCGTCGGCCTCGCGCAGGCACGGCTCGATCAGCACCCGTTCGCCGATGCGGGCAGATGCCACCCCCTCGCCGACAGCGACGATCTCGCCGCAGACATCGGCACCTTGAATCAGGGGAAAGGCGAGCGGCGTGCCGGTCCACGCCGCATCCGCGGCGGCGGCGTCGCCCTTGGAGTACCAGCCGGTGCGGGTGTTGATGTCGGTGTTGTTGACGCTTGCGGCCCTGACCCGGATCACCACATCGCCCTTGCGCGGCGCAGGAACCGTCAGATCATCGCGCCATTGCAGCATTTCAGGTCCACCATGGCCGGTCAAAACGACGCCGTGCATCTTTTCAGGCAGGATCATGTCAGCCTCCGCATTCGGACCAGGCGGAGATTGTCCGCTATGCTTGGGGCAGTCAATCCGGACTTCGCGTCAGGGCCCTGAGGCCAGGACCCTAGTTGCGATCCAGCGCCGATGCACTGGCCATGCTGCTCTCGAACCTGTCGGAGCCGATGGCCTTGAAGCGCAGCAACTCGCTTTGGTCCTTGGCGTAGGCGACATACCAGCCGTCGGCCGCAACGATGCTTCCGCACTTCGCTGCCCCGTTGGTCCAATGCTGCCACAACACGCACAGGCGATCGCCGACGATCTGCCACCTGCCCTTGTCGGTGCGGCCGAAGACCTTGCCGTCGAGCCGGCCATTGGCCCGCGCGGCGATCAGCAAGGTGTAGCCGCCGTAGACTTCTGCCCGGTAATAGCCGGGGAACAGGTTGTGAATGGAGGCCGGATCGAGGCGAACTTCATCGGCCTTTACTTGAACGGTGGAGCTAACGGCAATGCAGGTAGCGAGCAGTACGACCAGGCGTTTCATGTGACCTCCGATCAGCTTTGCGAATAGAAGATGTGATGTCCGATCCTGGCGAGGCGGTTGAGTGACCTGCACCAGGACGGGGCGACGTAGTCGGCGTGGTAAAAGGTGGCGGTGGCGATGGCCTTGAGGCGCTCGTCATCGATCACGCGGTTGTCGTTCATGGCCTCGTCGGCGACCGCAATTGCCGTATCCCAGGCGCGGCCCGGCCGCGGTGCATCGGACTTGCCGTCGCAGGCAAAGGAAAACTGGCAGGCATTGTGGTGGCTGGCGCCCTGATACACCACCGCGCAGACCGAGGACGGAAAGGCCCGACCCTTCACCCGGTTGAGAATGACCGTCGCCACTGCCAGTTGCCCACGGCGCGATTCCGAGCGGGCCTCGAAATACACCGCGCTGGCCAGGCAGCTCTTGTCGACCACGCGGGGATCGGCAAAGGCGGCAAGTCTGTTCACCCATGGCAGGATCGAGGCGGCGACGGCGCGCATGGCAGCGACCGCATCGGCTTGCGCCCGGGTCCGCTGCGCGGCCGCAACACGCCGATCATGGGAATGAAGGTTCGAGGCGTGCTTGACGATGCCGATCTGCGACTGGCCGATGCGATGACCGTGCCCCTGCCATCGGTTGTATCCGCCCGCACCTGCCTGCACCGCGGAGCACAGCAACAATAAGCTGCAAATGCCGATACCCGTGAACTTCAGCAATCGCTCCATCGAACGCACCCCGTATTGTTCATTGCTTTATAATTTTTATTCACATTTTATCTGTTGTTACTCACATTATAATTACCATGAAGGGATCATAAATACTTCATTAACCAGATTAACGGGTATACATATAGTAAATATACGAACGACAATTTGCGGGAAACTTGCTTCAAATTTGCCGCCGGCTACCTGACCTTGTGTCACCGCTGGCCCGTTGCCGGCGGGTCTGCGATGCGGTGACGGCGTCGGGGGAGGATGCGCGCAGTCCCTTCCAACCCGGTGGGCCGGGCGGCTATGCTCGGGGCACGATCGCGCCGTTCACATCAACGAGGGGGACATGTCATGGCCGAGACCTTCAACCAGCCGCTGGGTGGCAATCAGATGCCGCGGTTTGCGGGGCCGGCAACGATGATGCGGCTGCCGACCCGGACGAACGCGCGCGGGCTCGATGCGTGCTTCGTCGGGGTGCCCATGGATATCGGCACCTCGAACCGCTCCGGCACCCGCCACGGGCCGCGCCAGATCCGGGCAGAAAGCTGCATGTTGAGGCCCTACAACATGGCCACCCGCGCCGCGCCGTTCGATTCACTTCAGGTGGCCGATATCGGCGATGTGGCCATCAACACCTTCGACCTCAAGAAAACGGTGAGGATCATCGAGCGGACCTTTGACCGCATCCTCGGCCACGACTGCATTCCCCTGACGCTGGGCGGCGACCATACCCTGACGCTGCCCATCCTCAGGGCGATGAAGAAAAAGCACGGGCCTGTTGCCCTCATCCATGTGGATGCCCACGCCGACATCAATGACGAGATGTTCGGGGAGAAAATCGCCCACGGCACGCCTTTCCGCCGCGCCGTGGAGGAAGGCCTGTTGCAGGCCGACAAGGTGTTCCAGATCGGCTTGCGCGGGTCGGGCTATTCGCCGGAGGACTTCGACTGGCCGCGAAAGCAGGGCTTTACCGTGGTGACGGCGGAAGAATGCTGGTGGAAGTCGCTCTCTCCCCTGATGGAGAAGGTGCGCGCCAGGATCGGCGATCAGCCCACCTATCTCACCTACGACATCGACAGCCTCGATCCGGCTTTCGCGCCGGGCACCGGGACGGTGGAGATCGCCGGCCTCACCACCTGGCAGGCGCTGGAGATCATTCGCGGCGCCAAGGGCCTCAATCTGGTGGGCGGCGATCTGGTGGAAGTCTCACCGCCCTACGATCCGAGCGGCAACACCGCCCTGATCGGCGCCAACCTGCTGTTTGAGATGCTGTGCGTGTTGCCCGGTGTGAAATATGCCACCTGATAGCGGCGGCGCCGACCGCTGGATCTGCTCACCATTCTTCATTGCCCGGCCCGAACCCGGCCTTGCCGATCCAGCCACGCCGGCGTGGATTGTCAATTCGCCTGAGTTGAGCGGCGATGATCCCATGGCGCGCATGGGCGTCCTTTACGGTGAACTGGCTAGCCGGGTGGCGGCGGTGCTGGCGGCCGGCGAGCGGCCGGTCAGCCTCGCCGGCGATTGCCTTTCCAGTCTCGCCGTGATGGCCGGCCTGCAACGGGCCGGCATCGATGCAAGCCTTTTGTGGTTCGATGCCCACGGCGACTTCAACACCCCCGAAACCAGCCCCAGCGGCTTTCTCGGCGGCATGCCGCTGGCCATGGCGGCGGGACGCGGCGACCTGCGACTGGTGGAAGCCCTCAGGCTGCGCCCCATCGATGAGGCGCGCATCACCTTGAGCGATGCCCGTGACCTCGATCCGCAAGAGCGCCTGGCGGTAGCCGCCTCGCGCATGACCCACATTGCCGATGTGGCCGACCTGCTGCAGCGGCCGCTGCCGGGTGGACCGCTCTATGTGCATTTCGACACCGACATCGTCGATGCCGCTGAGAGCCCCGCCCAGAATTATCCGGTGGCCGGCGGCCCCTCGGCTGAGCTGATGGCGCAAGTCTTCCGGCAATTGAGCAGAAGCGCTAGTGTGGTCGCGGTATCGGTTTCGGCGTGGAACCCGAGGCTTGCCGGCGCGGCGCAAAGCCGGCGGATTTCCATGGCGCTGATCGAGACGTTGCTCGGCACCGGGTGACGAACAATAAGAACGGCATATCGGGGGGAGATGCTGGCATGGCGACGTGCGGCGAATATCTGGTGCAAATCCTGGCGGCCCACGGCATCGACACGGTGTTCGGCATCCCGGGCGTCCATACGGTGGAACTTTACCGGGGCCTGCCGAATGCCCCGGTTCGCCACATCACGCCGCGCCACGAGCAGGGTGCCGGCTTCATGGCCGACGGCTATGCCCGCGCCAGCGGCCGGCCCGCCGCCTGCTTCATCATCACCGGACCCGGCCTCACCAATATCGCCACCGCGCTCGGCCAGGCCTATGCCGACTCGGTGCCCATCCTCGTCATCTCCAGCGTCAACAACACCCACGAGATGGCGCTGGGCGAAGGCCGGCTGCACGAACTGCCGTGCCAGCGCAACCTGATGGCGGGCCTCACGGCCTTTTCCCACACCCTGCTGCGCCCGGTCGAACTGCCGGCCATCCTCGAACGCGCCCAGTGCGTCTTCAACTCCGCCCGGCCACGGCCGGTGCATATCGAGATCCCGCTCGATGTGATCGTCGCCAATGCCGATGACCTGCCGCGCACCACCACCAAGACACGCGCCGCGGCGTCCGCCGACAAGGACGCCATCCGCGCCGCCGCCAAACTGTTGAGCGCTGCGAAGTCGCCCATGGTGTGGCTGGGCGGCGGGGCGCAGGACGGTCCGTCCGAGGCGCGCCGGCTGGTCGAGACGCTGGGCGCCCCGGCCGTCACCACCATCAACGGCAAGGGCATCCTGCCGCCCGGCCATCGCCTGTCGCTGGGCAGCACCATCCCGCAACCCCCGGTGCTCGATGCCCTCGCCGCTGCCGATGTGGTGCTGGCGATCGGCACCGAGATGGGCGAGACCGACACCCTCCTCTTTGACAGCGCGCTCAAACTTTCCGGCAAGCTCATCCGCATCGACATCGATCCCGAGCAACTGACGCGCAACGCCATGCCGGCGGTCGCCATCGTCTCCGATGCCAGAACCGCCATGGCCGACCTTGCCGATGCCCTCGAAGAAATCGGCCACAAGGCCAATCCGCCGGCGGCGCGCATCGCGGCGTTGAAGACCGAGCTCGCCGGCCTGCTGGACGTCAAGCAGCGGGCGCACGCCAAGGTCTTCGCCGCCATGCAGAAGGCGCTGCCCGGCGTCATCATCGTCGGCGACTCGACGCAGCCGATCTACTCCTCGAATCTTTTTTACGAGCCGGAGGGGCCGCGCTCGTTCTTCAATTCCTCGACCGGCTACGGGACGCTGGGCTATGCCCTTCCCGCCGCGCTTGGCGCCAAGCTCGGCATGCCGGAGCGTCCTGTGGTGGCGGTGATCGGCGACGGCGGCCTGCAGTTCACCATCGCCGAGTTGGCGACGGCGGTGGAACTTTCCCTGCCGGTGCCGATCCTGGTGTGGAACAACAAGGGCTACGGCGAGATCAAGCGCTACATGGCCGACCGTGGCATTCCGCAGATCGGGGTGGATATCTACACTCCCGACTTCCAGACCATCGCCAGGGGCTTTGGGTGCAACGCGGTGAAGGCAGAAAGCCTCGATCACCTGGCGAGCGAACTGAAAAAGGCGACGACGGCATCGAAGCCAACGCTGATCGAGGTCGACGAGGCCAAAGCGCTGGGGTGGTGAGCCATGAGGGTCGCGGTGCTGGGCGCAGGCGTTGTCGGGGTCACCTCGGCCTATTATCTGGCGCATGACGGCCATGAGGTGACGGTCATCGACCGCCAGCCGTCAGCGGCCAGCGAAACCAGCTACGCCAATGCCGGGCTGGTGTCGCCGGGCGACAGTTATGCCTGGGCCTCGCCGGCCGCCCTGTCGATGTTCGTCAGGTCGCTCGTCAACCCCAACCTCGGCATCAAGGTGCGCCCGCAGCTCGATCCCGCCTTTGTCGGCTGGTGCCTGCGCTTCCTGTTCCAGTGCACGGCTGAGCGGGCGCGCATCAACACCGGCCGCAAGTTCCGCATCGCGTCTTATGCCCGCGACTGCATCAACGAGTTGATCGGCGTGACCGGCCTTGACTATGACGGGGGCTCGGCCGGCATCGTCTATTTCTTCCGCGACCAGCCAAGCCTCGATGCCGGTGCAAAGCACATGGGGATGCTCGCCGACCTTGGCCTCAAGATCGAGGTTCTGGGGCGCGATGAGCTGATCAGGCGCGAGCCGGCGCTTTCGCATGCCGGCGCCAAGATCGCCGGCGGGGTCCATTCGCCCACCGACCAGACCGGCGATTGCTGCGCCTTTACCCGGCGTCTGGCCGATTGGTGCGAGACCCATGCGCGGGTGACGTTGCGCTATGAGACCACCATCACCGGGCTTGAGACCGATGGCCGCATGATCAAGTCGGTGCTCACCGACAAGGGGCCCGTCGGCGCCGATGCCTATGTGCTTGCCATGGGCTGCGACAGCCCGTGGGTGGCGAGAAAGCTCGGCGTTTTCCTGCCCATCTATCCGGTGAAGGGCTATTCCCTCACCATCGGCATCCCTGAAGGCGTCGAGGGGCCGGTGATGGGCGGCGTGGACGAGGACAAGCTGATCGCCTATTCGCGCCTCGGGGACCGCTTGCGGGTGGCGTGCACGGCCGAGTTCGCCGACAACGATCGCAGCCATACCCCGGCCGATTTCGCCCGCCCGCTAGCCTTTGCGCGCGAAGTGTTTCCCGAGCATGTGAGGGGCGGCGAGATCGAATACTGGGCGGGCCTCAGGCCCATGACACCGTCGTCGGTCCCCATCCTCGGCCCCTGCCCCGGCACCAATCTCCACCTCAACACCGGCCATGGGCATGTGGGCTGGACCATGGCCTGCGGCACCGCAAAGTATGTGGCCGACCGGCTGGCCGGCCGCACGCCCGAGATCGATCCCGAAGGTCTGGAAATCGGCGGATAGCACAATGGACGGTCCGCAGGTCACCATCCATCTCGATACCATCGAGCACAATGCCCGCGTGGTGACGCAAAAATGCCGCGCCGCCGGCATCGACGTCTTCGGCGTCACCAAGGGCACCTGCGGCATGCCGCAGGTAGCGCGCGCCATGCTCAGGGGCGGCGTGGTGGGGCTGGCTGAATCGCGCTTTGAAAACATCCGCCGCCTCAGGGAAAGCGGCATTGACCAACCCATCATGCTGTTGCGCTCGCCGCCCTTGTCGCGGGTGGAAGAGGTGATCCGCTCGGTCGATGTCAGCCTCAATTCGGAACTGGGCGTATTGCGCGAGATATCACGCGTCGCCGAACGCATGGGGCGGGTGCACGAGGTCATCCTGATGGTCGATCTGGGCGACCTGCGCGAGGGCATCTGGCCAAGCGATCTGGAAGCTGCGGTCGATGAAGTGATGGAGCTCCCCGGCGTCCGCCTTGCCGGGCTAGGCACCAACCTCACCTGCTTCGGCGCCATCATCCCGACCCAAAAGAATCTCGGCGAACTGGTGGCCCACGCCGCCGCCATCGAGGCGCGCCACGGGGTGAAGCTCATCTACGTTTCGGGCGGCAATTCCAGTTCCCTGCCATTGCTGCTGGCCGGCCGCATGCCGAAGGGCGTCAACAACCTGCGCATCGGCGAGGCCATCCTCAAGGGCGGGCGCGACACCTTTCTCGAAGAGCCGTGGGCCGATCTCGACCGCGATGCCTTCCATCTGACCGTCGAACTGCTGGAGGTGAAGGTCAAGCCGTCCATGCCGATCGGTGAATCGGGCGTCGATGCCTTCGGCCAGCGCCCCACCTTCATCGACAAGGGAGACCGACTGCGCGGCATCGGCAACGTGGGGCGCGAGGACGTGATCGTCGATGGCCTCGAACCGATCAGGCCCGGCATCCAGGTACTGGGCGCCTCCAGCGACCATCTGGTGCTCGACCTCACCGAAGCCGACCCGCCGCCCGAAGTGGGCAGCCTCATCGACTTCCGCATGAATTACGGAGCGATGCTGGCGGCGATGACCTCGGACTATGTGGAGAAAATGCCCATGCACGACAAACCGCTGGAGGAAAAGCGCAAGCAAGCCCGATTGGTGATCGCCGACGGGCTGGCGCATCAGGTCGCCGGGCAGGAGATCGAGGCGCGCCTTGAGGCATTGGGCTTTTCAACAAGCGTGGTTGCCGACGGTTCCCAGGCGGCCGATCAAACCTGCGATGCCCTTAAAGGCGGCGCCACCGCCGTGCTCATCGGCGGCGATCATCTCACCACCTGGGCGGGCTTGCGGGGTGCAGCGAGCGCGCTCGATGATTTCGGCCTCATCTGGCTCGATGCCACCGCCGCCTTCATGCCGGTTGATGGCGACTTCGGCCCGCAATCGGTGCTCTATCGCGCCCTCGGGCACGATCCGTCAGCCGCCGGGCTGATGCCGCGCCTGTCGCCGGAAAACGTCGCGATCGTGGGCTTGAGGCATGCCGACCCGCTCGAATCCGAGGCACTGAAAGCCTCGCGCATGAGCATATTCACCATGGTCGACATCGACGCGCTCGGGGTGCGCGAGGTGATGAAGCAGGCGCTCAAGGTGGCGGGCGCCGGCACGCGGCATCTTTATGTCAGCTACTGCCCTTCGGTCACCGACATTCCCGGCACCATCGAGGGTTCGGCCGGCATGACGATCCGCGAGACTCATCAGGCCATGGAGATGATCGCCCAGGCCGGCCGGCTTGCCGCCATGGACCTGGTCGGTCTTTCACCTGAAACCGAGCCACGCATCTGGCAGGAGACCGGCCACTTCCTGCTGTCGGCCTTCGGCAAGCGCATCCTCTAGGCCCGCACCTTCCGCCCTCTCACGTCACCCCGGGACTTGACCCCGGGGTGCATTCCGCCAAGGCCTCAACCAGCCGCGGGGACAGCGGAATGGATACCGGCATCAAGTGCCGGTATGACGGTGGAGGGTGGGCACACCAATCCCTCACACTCCGTCACCCCGGGGCTTGACCCCGGGGTCCATTCCGCCAAGGCCTCAACCAGCCGCAACGCCGCTGGCCACACTGCTGTGCCCCGCTAATCCGCTCGACAGTGACGTCGTCAGGCACATAGTCGTGGATGAGCAGAACATCGGTGTCTCCACTGCCGTTGTCCTCGATCGTGTCCTTCCCGTCGCCGCGGGTGAAGACATAGGTGTCGGATCCATCCAGCCCGGAGAGTGAATCATCGCCGAGGCCGCCGGCCAACGTGTCGGCGCTCCAGAAACCCTCGATGCTGTCATCGCCATCCGTGGCGCTTGCCGCGATAACGGCTGCGGCCAGACCCGATGCCGTCCATTCGGTTCCATCGTCGAAATCATAGAAATCGATCTGCTGGAAATCGTTGCCGGTCGGCGCCTCCACGACCGTCGCAATGACGCCGTTCCCGGATGCGGGTCGGTACGCTGCGGGCGGGCGGGACCATCCGGGCCGGAATGAGCCCCACAAGCGGCACGTGTCGCGCGAAGCGGGTCGGCGTGGGGCCATGATGGCCGGTGGGGGACAGTTCGCGCCGTTGCGGCTGTGTGGGCCGACAAAGGGCATAGGCCCCTGCACGCCCAATCCGGCATCCAGCCGGGGCCCAACCCGCCCACTGCCTTGAGGTGACACCATCCTATGCGCCGTCACCCACGCCACGCGCTGCGAGCTCGCCTGCACGTAGAGCCGATGGCTGAAGGAGCCGCGCGGATATGAGGCTGCCAGTTCGTCATGGCAAAGAACTCCTCAGCCGCGGCGCTCTCGGGGCATCACGTTGGCACGTGTCGCGTCAAGCCGGTCGGCTCTAGCCGCGGTCCGGCCGTCGCCAGGTCGCGGTCACGTTAAACCCACCGACGAAGCTCGCCGTGCAGACAGCGAGAACATAGGTGCCTTGCAGCAGGGACTCCTTCTGGTGCTTACTACTGAACAGGTCAACGCATGCCGTAGCCGCCGAGCAGAAGAATGCCGAGAATCAATCCCAAGATACTGATTTGGGCGCGCGAGGCCACCGGTCTGTCTCTTGACGATGCTGCGCATGCCATCGGCCTGAGTGGAGCAGACCCAGCTGCCCGCCTGGCGGCAATGGAGACGGGTGAGCGGGAGCCGTCCCGACGTCAGATCGTTAAGATGGCAGAGAAATATCGTCGACCGATCCTGACCTTCTACCTGTCCGAGCCGCCGGCACCGGCACCGCGTGCGCATGACTTCCGGACTATGCGGACCCACGAGCCGGTTGCCGAAGCTCGCGTGGATGCACTCGTCCGCGATATCAGAGTCCGCCAGGCACTTGTTCAGAGCGCGCTGGAAGATGTCGAGGAAGATCAGCCGGTTCCATTCGTCGGCTCCATGCGGATGGAGCAGGGCTCCGAGGAAATCGCGGAGGCAATGCGCGCAGCGCTCGAATTCGACTTGGGCCAATATCGCGCGGCGCGCACGATAGGCGATGCCTTCCGGCTGCTGCGCGAGTCCGTGGAACGAGCGGGCGTGTGCGTCCTTTTGATCGGCAATCTCGGTCACCACACGAGCAGCATAGACCCGGCAGTCTTCCGTGGTTTCGCGCTGGCCAGTCCAGTCGCGCCTTTCATCGTCATCAACGAGAACGATTCCCGTGCAGCCTGGTCCTTTACCTTGTTGCACGAACTCGCTCATGTGTTTCTCGGGCAGAGCGGGATCAGTGGGTATGACGGAGAGGCACCTGTCGAGCAACTTTGCGATGAGACTGCCGCACACTTCCTGCTCGCAGCGGCAGAGCTGCGGGAGCTGCCCGTGCGCGGCGTCCCCGTGGACAGACTGGCGGAAGAAATCGGTGCCTTTGCGAGCGACCGCAAAGTCAGTCGAAAGATGGTCGCGTACAACCTTCGAAAGGAGGGAATAATCACATGGGATATCTATGGGCAGCTCTCTGAGCGCTTCGACGCCGACCGGCTGAATAAAGCTCCCAGGGCCGGCGGTGGCCCCGTCGACTACTATGTCGTTCGGAGACATCGGGTTGGGCACGGGCTGATCCGGCTGGTGGATCGTATGCTCGCCAGCGGTGCGCTCACTTCCACAAGGGCCGCCCGTGTGTTGGGCGTCAAACCCACGGCGGTCGGGAGAATGACGACGAGCAATCGAGCAGCGTGAGGTCCTGGAATTGCTGTACCTCCTTGACGCCGACACCCTCATCACTGGAGAGCGCCTGTCGTATCGGCTCCACCGCTTTCCGACATTCTGGGAATGGCTGCGCCACCAGGGCCGTCTCGGGAATGTTAAGGTGCCGCTGGAACAGTTCGAAGAGGTCGTGGCAGGGCGCGGTGACCTCGTAGACTGGCTAAACGAGGACGAA
>Ga0315540_10000041_pt1 | contig 58708 bp, 58 predicted proteins | sample SalMarSW160110MG_FD_203677 | JGI IMG/M metagenome (GOLD analysis project Ga0315540, IMG submission 203677) | Salt marsh sediment microbial communities from the Plum Island Ecosystem LTER, Massachusetts, United States - Salt Marsh Sediment SW1601-10 ...
GCCGTCGGCGCAAAAACGGCATACATCGAACCGGGATCACCCTGGGAGAACGGCTACTGCGAGAGCTTCAACGCACGCTTCAGGGACGAACTGCTCAATGGCGAGATCTTCTACACATTGAAAGAAGCCCGCATCGTCATCGAGCAATGGCGAAAACACTACAACACCGTCCAGCCTCATAGCGCTCTGGGCTACCGACCGCCGGCATCAGAAAGCATTGTCCCAATGGACCAATTGCCGACCATGCACTAACATTCAACCCGGACCACTCAGTGGGGGCAGCTCACGTGACCGCTGGACAGGCTTGTGCTGGGGGCTGTTTCCGGATCAGGACCTCCGCCTTTCGACGACGGCAAATGATCATGAGGGATATTTGAATGCCCGGCACTTCCGCCATTGCCACGCCAACTGACAGGCGACCTGTGCGCCGAGCGCATCCCAGGAAACCGCCGGGACACTACGAGCATTGGAAGAACATCGTTGAAGAGGCGGTACGCACCAACGCACCACCGTCGCCGGACCTGATAGAGGCAAATGTCAATCTTGGCGACTGGGAAGCCTATCTCGGCATTGGCAAGGTGTCTTCATTTCCGGTTAACTTGCATGTCACCATTACCGATGTGTGCAATGCACGCTGTGGGTTTTGCGGCTATTCGCCCGATATATCGACTAATCGCCGCCTGAAAGTTGAGGATATCGAGCGCGCCGACTGGCTGAAGTTCTGTAGGCAGTTGAACCCCAATGGCGGATTGAACGAACCGCTTTCCCATCCTCAGATTGCCGAATTGCTGGAGGCCGTACGCCGCCAGGCACCTTTTGTTGAAATGGGAATGACGACCAACGCCTCGCTGATGAGCGATCGACTCATCAATGTCATCGTCGCCTATTTCAAGCGGATGATCGTGTCATTGAATGCTGCACGCAAGGAGACATACGAGGCGACCATGCCGCCGCTCAAATGGGACAAGACGATCGATAATTTGCGCCGCTTGCGCGATGCAAAGCGCAGCCAAAAGACCGATCTGCCGACTGTGGTCGCCAGCGTCGTGACCCACCGTCACAATCTGGAGGAATTGCCGGAACTGCCCGAACTCCTGAAAGAACTGGACATCGAGGGTCTGCGCATCCAGCCCATGGCTGTGCGCATGATGGCCACCGATCGGCAGTTGATGACCGACGCCGAGACCATCCAGTCGGTTCCGCGTCTGGCGAATTGGTCGTTTCGCGCCCTGGAGGCCAATTGCGATAAGTTCGGCATACGCCTGACCCACGCCTTGCCCGTATTCGATGCCGCTCGCCTCGTGGGCACGGCCGATCCGGAGCATGCCCAGGCATTGCCCGCCGCGCGCACCACGACGCTATTCAGCGCACCCGGCATCGGCGTGCCGGAAGGCCAGGAGCAGGCGCGATGAACGCCCCCGTCAAACCCCGTCACCGGCCACCCTTGAGCCGCGAATGGATGAAGAACTATTACACCGGCAGAGAGCCGTTCTGCGAATGGCCGTGGGATGATCTGTTCGTGAACCTCTCCAACGACACGAGGATATGCTGTTCCTTCTTCACCAAGCTTCAGCCCTTCGACTGGCCCACCGCCAAGGATTTCCACAAGGAAACCAGCATGTGGAACAGCCCGTTCATGCAGTACATGCGCAAGAACATGGGGACCCCTGATGAAGTTCCCTTTTGCACGGTGTGCCTGACGGTCGACAAGCGCGCCCCTGCCAACAAGCAACTGGTGGCCAAAGCGAAGAAAGAAAGCCTGGAACTCTACCGGAGTCTGCAGGCCAAGCCGGCCCTGCACGGCACCATAGACGCCGTCGAAATACCTCTCGCCGACTGGCAGCTGACGCCGGATGGTGCAAGCAACGACAAGCCCGTCAAGCCATTCAGCACGAGCAAGTATATTTACCGCGAGATGGTGCAACGCTGGGGCTTCATCAGCAAGAAGAAGGTATTGCTGGCCGGCTTGCAGCGCAAGGCGATGGCGCCGTTTCTCGCCGAGATGAGCGATCACGTTGTCCTTGCCGATTTTACCGGCAAGCAATTGGCGGCGACGCAACAGATTTGCCACGCCTTGGGTCTGGACAATGTCTCAGTGAGCGATCTGAGGGGCGTTGCGCGGTTGCCTTACGATGATGCCAGCTTCGATGCCATCTGGATCGAAGGCAGGTCGCTGACGGTCGATCGTCCGTGGCCGCTGTTGCCGGAATTGCGCCGGGTTCTGAGCCAGGATGGCACCCTGCATCTGCACGAAAGCCCCGGTCCAGGACGGTGGATCGAAAAATTTATTGCCGGCGAAATATCTCACCGCGATCTCGTGGACAACATCGCCCGAGGACCGCGCATTGAAGACCGGAACGCCTTCGTCACCCGCCAGTCGCTGGAAACGGTACTGGTCAAGGCCGGCCTGAAGTTCGACAGATCGGCGCCGCCTGGGGTGGCACGCTATTCTTCCGGGGACGAGAGCCGGCTGTTCGAGGATTTCGGCATCAAGGCCATCGCCAGGAGCCTGCAGGACCCAACATTCCTGGACCGCCTGCGGGCTGAGCCCCGAGCCCTCTCGGGACTTGAAAAATGCATCTCCTTCAATGCGATTCAGAAGCCGCCTAAAGACAGTGGCGAAGCCGACGAACCTGACGCAATGTAAAGGCTTGTACGGGATCCCGGTATCAGGCGGCTCGGGGCAGGGCGTTCAGCTATCGTCCCCGGCATGCATCCGGAAGCGCTCGAGAAGGGGATCGGCGAGGCGGCTGGGCATCAGGCTCAGCATCTGCATGGCGATGCCCAGCGCCAAGGGCGCGGTGATGCGTACCCGTCCCCTGGCGATGCCGCGCCTGATCTTGCTCGCCATGGCCTCGGGGGTGATCAACAAGGGCCTGGCAAAGGGCAGCGTCTGGCTCATGGCGGTGTCGACATAGCCCGGCAGGATGATCGAAACGCTCAATCCGTGCGGCCTGAGCAGGGGGCGAAGCGCCTCGCCATACACCCGCGCGGCCGCCTTCGAGGCGCTGTAGAGGGGCGAATCGGGCAATCCGCGAAACCCGGCGATGGAACTCACGATGCCCAGCCGGCCGCGCCCGCGCCGTACCATGGCAGGGATGATCGGCCTGAGGGTGTTGACAACGCCGCGGATATTCACGTCGATCAGGGTATCGACGATGGCATCGGCCTCACCCGTGGCGCCTGCCAGCACCTGAAGACCACCGACACCGGCATTGGCGATCACGATGTCCAGCTCTGCAATGGCATCGGCCGCCATGATGGTTTCTTTCATCGCGCCGGTGTCCTCGACGCTGACGGCGATGGCGCGGGCATCGACGCCGCGTGCGCGGCACGCTTCGGCGACGGCCTCCAGCCGCGCTTCATCGCGTCCCAGCACAACGACATCGGCACCGGCCGAGGCATATTCCAGGGCAAGTGCCCTGCCGATGCCGCTGCTTGCGCCTGTAATCAGAACCCGCATTGCACCCGATCTTCGCTCTGAGGCCCGTCCGGTTCCCTTGGTCTTAGTGCAAGAGCATCAGCCGGTCCATGAAAAGACCGGGCCCAAGCGCTTGTGGGCGCGACGGTCAGTCGGCTGCGTGGGGTAAGACCACGCCATCGAAGACTTTGCGCGCCATGGCGTGAGCCAGGCAAGCGGTAACGAGGCTTGCCGTCGCCACGCCCGCCGCCGCCACCTCGCCCGAGTTCTGCGTGAAGATGCGTACCGGCGTTTCGCCGTTCGTCGGCGAGAAAGCAGGCGTCCCTGGACGTGCCGCCCCGCATCCACAGGCAGCGCACGCCTTCAGATATACTTCAGGCCTTTTTCGGCAAGCCGGGCGCGGAAATCATAGAGGTCGAGGCTGAGTTCGCCTGCCGCCAGGCGTTCGCGCTTGGCGTCTTCGGCGGCCATGCGCTGGCGCGCCGCTTCGAGCACCTTGCCGGCCTCGCCGCGTTCCACGACACACACGCCATCATCGTCGGCGACGATGATATCGCCGGCATTGACCAGTGCGCCCGCGCACACCACCGGCACGTTGACGGAGCCAAGGCTTTCCTTGATGGTTCCCTGAGCCGAAATCGCCGTCGACCATACGGCAAAGCCCATCGCCGTCAGGTCGCGGACATCGCGCACCCCGGCATCGATCACCAGGGCCTTGCAGCCGTGCGCCATGGCCGAGGTGGCCAGCAGGTCGCCAAAGTACCCCATGTCGCAGGGCGCGGTGGGGGCGAGGACCATGACATCGCCCTTTTGCAACTGCTCGATGGCGACATGCAGCGTCCAGTTGTCGCCGGGTGGTGCCTGGATTGTCACGGCCGAACCGGCGATGCGGGCGCCGGCCCAGATCGACCGCATGGCCGCCGCCATCAGGCCTTTTCGACCCTGCGCCTCGTGGACGGTTGCGACACCGGCTTCCGCCAGCCCGGCGATCACCTCTTGATCGGCGCGTTCGATGTTCTGGATGACCACGCTCATGTCATTTGTCTCCTTGTGCAACCGGCGGCGTGCCGTGGGTATGGAAGCCGGCGATGGTCTTCAGTCCCCATGCCTGGCCCTTGTTGCGGTCGACCTCGGTCCGCCGCGACACTATCACCATGTCGAGGCTCACGCCGGTCTCCTTGACGTCTTTGCTGCCTTGATGGTTTCAGCCCGAATCGGACGCCAAGCCAATTCAAATCGACGTCGGCCAGCATAAATTCCAGCCATGGCGAATGCCAATTGGCAGCGCGTGGCGCTAACCTTACAGCCGGAACTTTAGGGAAGAAGGCAGACCATGGTCGCGGATCGAACGGCAAATCAACGCCTCCTGGCGCACATCGGATTTGGCGAAGCGGTAGACCCCTTCATGGAAGGTTGGGAGATCGCAGGCGCCCGCATCGGCGCCTACGGCATCAAGACACAAGAGGTTGCCACCCGCGATGGGATGGAGGACAGATACGCGCGTTTCGCGGTGACCGGTTCCGCGCTTGATCGGCCCGGCGCTTGCGTCATACTCGCGCTCTTGAATTGCGGACGCGGGGGGCCTCGCGACATGCCGACGGGACACCGGATAGCGGGCGTTTGCATGGTTGAGCGAACCGGTTCGAACCAGAGGGTAAAATGATGAGGTCCCGCCGTGCCTTTGTGATGGGCCACCCGATCGCCCACTCGCGGTCGCCGATGTTGCACGGCTATTGGCTCGAGCGCTACGGAATCGAGGGAAGCTATGAGCGCATCGATGTGACCCCGGAAGGCCTGAAGGACTTCTTCGACACCTTCCGGGACGTCGGGTGGCTCGGCGGCAACGTCACGGTGCCGCACAAGACGGCCGTCATCGCCTACCTCGACAGGGTCGATGACGCGGTCAAGGCGGTGGGGGCGGTCAATACGCTTTGGTGGCAAGACGATGCGCTCATTGGCGGCAATACCGATTACATCGGCTTCCTGGGCAATATCGACGAGATGGTGCCAGGCTGGGACAGGGGTGCGAGACGGGCAGTCGTCCTGGGGGCGGGCGGCGCGGCCCGGGCGGCGATCTTCGGGCTGCGTGGCCGAGGGCTGGAGGTCGCGCTGTGCAATCGCACGCTCGCCAGGGCCGAAGCACTGGCGGCCCATTTCGGCGCCGGTGTTTCGGCGCACGGGCTCGATACGCTGCCGGAGCTGCTCAAGGGTTGCGACTTGCTCGTCAATACCACGTCAATGGGCATGGTGGGCCAGCCGCCGCTCGATATCGACCTTGGGCCCCTCAAGGCGAGTGCCATCGTCTACGATGTCATCTATGTGCCGCTCGAAACGGCAATCCTGAAGGCGGCGAAGGCGTGCGGACACCGCACCGTCGATGGACTGGGCATGCTGCTGCATCAGGCGGTGGAAGGGTTCAACCACTGGTTCGGCCTGAAGCCGGAGGTGACCGGGGAACTGCGGCGCCTGCTGGTCGACGACATCCGCGCGAAGACGCCAGGAGCCTGATTTCGGGCTGGTGCATGATGCCGAAAAGTGGAAACCACTTTTCGGATAACATCATGCTCAACATAGTGGAATCGATCAGCTTTTATGCAATTGGGTGATTCCACCCAATTGCATGCTGATCGGCGGACGCTCTAGTGCTGGCGCTTGGCCAGACGCGCACGCATGACCGCGCCGACAGGCTGCTGGCCGACCCGCGAGTGGGCCATCTGTTTCTTGGCGGTCACATCGAGGAGGAGGCCGGCTGATCTGGTTCTCTATTCGCCCAGGGACTTTCTCACCCAGTCCTGAAAATCCTTGACCCAGTGCTCTTCCGGCATCAGCACGCCGGCCTCCAGCGGGGCGGCGTGCAGGCCTTTCTGGTTCAATTCGCACGCCGCGGCGTCCTGCTGCATGACCAGGATGGCGAAATCGACGATCCTCGAACGATCATAGGCCGGGTCCTCGGCGGTCGCCTTCGGCAAGAGCCATTCGGCCACGATCTCGGTCTTCTCCGGCCCCATCGGCAGGATGCGCACGGTCCTCAGGTGGTCGGCATAGGCGCCGATGAAGACGCCGGGGTAGGAGGAGACGTATTTCTGGCCGGCCGCGAGATCGTCCTCGCTGAGGCTCTCGATGATATGGTGCTGGGCGCTGCCATCCGATGACCAGGTTTCCGCACCGGCGCGCAATCCGCCGCGGTATTTCGGATCGGGATCGTTGATCCGCTCTTCCCAGCCGAGCGCGTCGCGCGGGTTGGAAATCCGCCGCGAATAGACCGGCACGAGGCTGGACAGCTCAGGATGAACGTTCGGGCAGTGCAGGCACTCGTTGAAGTTTTCCCAGAATGTCTTCCAGTTGCACTCCATCACCTTGGACCACGTGGCCGCAACAACCATGTCTTCAAGCGGATAGTTGGCGATGCGTTCGGTCGAGCGGCCGAAAACCCCGTCACCGAATGTCGCGGTGGGGTCGAAATGAATGAAGATGCAGCCGCGCCACTCGGCCACCGCCAACGGAAAGAGCCCATAATCGGCCTTGTCGAAATTGTCCGGCTCGATGACCGAGGTGGTGCGCACCAGGCGGCCGTCATCGGCGGCGTAGGACCACTGGTGGTAGGGACACACCAGAAGTTTTGACGCCAGCCGCCCCTGGCGCCGTGTGCATATCACCGAGCCGCGGTGCCGGCAGGAATTGTGGAACGCCCGCGGCTTGCCGTCGCCGCTGCGCAGCACCACGATATTCTGATCGCCCACCTCCATGGTGCGAAAGCTCTGCGGCGCGGCGATCTCGCTGCCGTGGCAGACATAAAGCCAGTGTCGTTGCCAGATCGCGGTGAGCTCTTGCGCATAGTGCGCCGGATCATAATACCAGCGTGCCGGCAGCGAGGGCGATGTTTCGGTCAGGCCCCAGTGGGTCTTTTCAATGTTCATGTTGACGAGATGGACCGCATTGCCGGCCCGCTCCTGAGTTTGCAAACGCCGCAGACGTTAGTCCAGAATCGCTTGCCCGTCCAAGGGGGAGGAAAGGCGTCAAACCGGCCGGCCGACACGGCGATAGGCGAGGGGGGTGAGCCCCACGGACTTGCGGAATTGCCGCGTGAAGGCGGCCTGGTCGGCGTAACCGCAGTCCTGCGCCACCCGGGCAATGGGATCGGTAGTGCGGCGCAGGCGATTGCAGGCAAGTTCGATGCGGGCCCGCGTCACGTACTGCCCGGCCGATAAGCCAAACAGGGCGCGAATGCGGCTGTCGAACTGGTAGACGGTGAGGCCGGCCCGCGCCGCCAGATCGGCAAGGTGCAAGGGGGCATCGAGGTTGTCGCGGATGTGGTCGAGGACTTGCGACAGCGCCGCCGTGTCGGACTGGACAGCGGTGGGGTTGATGAGGTCGCGCGAGATGCCGCTGAGGCCGACAACCCTTCCGCGCCCGTCGCTCAGCGGTTCCTTCCAGGTCAGGCACCAGCCTTCCTTGCCCCCGGGATAGAGATGCCGCTCCAGTTGGCCTGAGATCGACCGTGCACCGGCGATGACCCTTTCATCCTGGTCGGCAATGCGCTCACCCAGCGGGGCGGAGAACACCTCGCGTGCCGTTCGCCCGATGAGATCGTCCTTGGCCTTGACGCCGCAGCGCGCCACCAGCGTCTGGTTCACCGCGACATAGCGGCCGCGATGATCCTTCAGGAAGAACACGGTATCGGCAATGCCGTCGAAGAGTTCATCGCCGAGGAAGGGTCGCCCGAGGGCCTTGAGGAATTCCTGCCGGATGTCGCCATTGTTGCTCATAGCCTGCATTTTGTGCCGTTTGCCCAGTCGCCGCCAGACCTTCCGGCAAGACGCGGTGCCGGGTTTCTGTGATGATGATGCATCCTCGTTGGACCGGAGACAGCCATGACCGACAACATTTTCCAAGGTACCATTCCCGCCCTCATGACGCCGTGCTCATCCGACCGCACGCCCGATTTCGACGCCCTGGTGAGCATGGGCCAAAAGCTCATCGAGGACGGCATGTCGGCGGTCGTCTATTGCGGCTCCATGGGCGACTGGCCGCTGTTGAGCGATGAAGAGCGCATGCAGGGCGTCGAACGCCTGGTCAAGGCCGGTATCCCGGTAATCGTCGGCACCGGCGCCCAGAATACCAGGCTCGCCGCCGCCCATGCGGCGCATGCCAAAAAGGTCGGCGCCAGGGGCCTGATGATCATTCCGCGGGTCCTGTCGCGCGGATCATCGGTTGCCGCACAACGCGCCCATTTCACCGCCATCCTCGAAGCCGCCGGGGACCTGCCGTCGGTCATCTACAACAGCCCCCATTACGGCTACGAGACCCGGGCCGATCTGTTCTTCGACCTCCGCGCCCGGTTCGCCCATCTGGTGGGCTTCAAGGAGTTCGGCGGCAAGGCGGCGCTCACCTACGCGGCCGAGCATATCACCGGGCGCGATGCCGCGCTCACCTTGATGGTCGGAGTCGATACCGCGGTGTTCCACGGATTCGTCAACTGCGGCGCCAGGGGTGCTATCACCGGCATCGGCAACGTCTTGCCGAAAGAAGTGCTGCACCTGGTGGCGCTGTGCGAGAAGGCGGCATCCGGCGATCCCACCGCCCGGCGCCGAGCGCTTGAACTGGAAGCCGCCCTGGCGGTGCTGTCGTCGTTCGACGAAGGCGCCGATCTGGTGCTCTACTTCAAATATCTGATGGTGCTGGAAGGCCATCGCGAATACACGCTCCACTTCAACGAAAGTGATGAATTGAGCGCCAGCCAGAAGCACTACGCGAAAAGCCAGTTGGCTCTGTTCCACAACTGGTATGCCGACTGGTCGAAAGCGGCCTGAAACCATGCACGTCGTCGATTCCCACACCGAGGGCGAACCCACCCGCCTCGTCATGGCCGGCGGGCCCGATCTGGGCAGCGGCTCGATGGCCGAACGGCGGGCCCGTTTTGCGCGCGACTTCGACCATGTGCGCAGCGCGGTCGTCTGCGAGCCGCGCGGCTTCGATGCCCTCGTGGGGGCATTGCTGTGCGCGCCCGTCGATCGGACCTGCGCCGCCGGGCTCATTTTCTTCAACAATGCCGGCTATCTCGGCATGTGCGGCCATGCAACCATCGGCGCCGCTGTCACGCTTGCAAGACTCGGCCGCATCGATCTCGGACGCCACCGCTTCGAAACTCCGGTGGGTGTGGTCGGCGTCGAGTTGTTGACGGCCAACGAGGCCCGCGTCGAGAACGTGCCGAGCTATCGCCATCTGAAAGGCGTCACTGTCACCGTCGAGGGTTTGGGTCCGATCAGCGGCGACGTGGCCTGGGGCGGCAACTGGTTCTTCCTCACAAAGGGCGTAACCCTCGACCTCGATCCAAAAAACATTGCCGCTCTTACCCGCAGCGCCGAAGCTGTGCGCAAGTCACTCGCCGAAACCGGCATTACCGGTGCCTGCGGGGCCGAGATCGACCATGTGGAATTCTTTGCCGCGCCGCGTGCACCAGGTGCCGATGCCCGCAACTTCGTGCTGTGTCCGGGTGGCGCCTACGACCGCTCGCCCTGTGGCACCGGCACCAGTGCCAAGCTCGCCTGCCTCGCCGCCGACGGCGAACTGGCACCGGGCGCGGTGTGGATCCAGGAAAGCATCATCGGCAGCCGCTTTGCCGCTCGCTACCGGCTTTCGAAGGAAGGCGCCGACATGCCGGAAATTACTGGCCGCGCCTATGTGGTGAGTGAGGCCGAGCTTTCCTTCGATGCCGCCGATCCCTTCGTCAACGGCATCGCGCCGCCAAGCCTCAGGCCCCGGCCGCGTCCAGAAGCTTGAGGTCGGCGGCTTCAAGCTCAAGTTGCGCGGCGCGGACAAGGCTCTGCAATTGGACAATCGAGGTCGCCGAGGCGATGGGCGCCGTCACCCCCGGTTGCGCCATCACCCACGCCAACGCGACTTCGGCAGGCTTGGCGTTGCTGCGCTCGGCCACCGCATCGAGCGCCTTCAGAATGCGCATGCCACGCGGATTGAGATAGCCTTCGATGCCATCCCCCCGCGGACTTTGGCCAAGATCGGCCTTGCTGCGATATTTGCCGCTCAGAAATCCTTTCGCCAGGCCGTAATAGGTGATGACCCCGATATCTTCGGCGATGCACAGCTTCTGCAGCGGCCCTTCAAACTTCGAGCGGTCATAGAGGTTATGTTCAGGTTGCAGCACGTCATAACGCGGCAAGCCGAGCTTCGTTGCCACGTCGAGAGCCTCGCGCATCTGCCCGGCATCGAGGTTCGATGCGCCGATGGCCCGGACCTTGCCCTTCTGCAACAGGCCTTGATAGGCCCCGAGCGTAACTTCGTAGGGCGTCGCCGGGTCGGGCCAATGCGATAGATAGACGTCGATCACCTCGGTGCCCAGGCGGCGCAGGGAGGCATCGACGGCCGCTTCGATGTGGCGTGCGCCAAGCCCCTTGCCGCCTTCGCCCATGTCCGATCCGACCTTGGTGATGATCACCATCTTCTGGCGATTGCCGCGCGCCTTGAGCCACTTGCCGATGAGGGTCTCCGATTCGCCGCCCTTGTGCCCCGGTACCCATCGCGAATAGGCATCGGCGGTATCGATGGCATTGAAGCCGGCTTCCGCAAAACCGTCGAGAATGGCAAACGACGTCTTCTCGTCGGCTGTCCAGCCGAAAACGTTGCCGCCCAGGACAACCGGGGCGATATCGATACCGGTGCGACCAAGCGGACGTGATTTCATTTTGCAACTCCGATGAGTTTGAACTGACATCGAACGCGGCGTGAATGGCCATCGAGGCACACCATCGCCCGGACGCCAGGGTGAGGCAATGGTTGATGCTGGCACAGGCCACAAACAAACAAGGGCCCGGCGATCGCGCGCCAGGCCCTTGCATTTGTTTGGCTCCCCGGGCCGGACTCGAACCAGCGACAAAGCGGTTAACAGCCGCTTGCTCTACCAACTGAGCTACCGGGGAATAGGATTTGACTGCCGTATAGCAAACCAGCCTTGCGCGCGAAAGCCCAAATTTTGTGCGCAGGCCGAACCGTCCCCCGGATCGGACAGACCTTGCGTTGCACCGCAGACGAACCTAGGTGAAAGTCGATGAACAGCATTCGCATCGGCAAATGGCAGTTTCGCTTACCCGCCAGCCGCGTCGCACGCACCGTGGTCGGCGTTGGCCTGGTGATCGGCGGGGCGCTGGGTTTCCTCCCGGTTCTGGGCTTCTGGATGATCCCCTTGGGCCTTCTGGTACTGTCGGTCGATTCACCGCTGGTGCGGCGCTGGCGCCGCCGCTGGACCGTGGAAATCGGCAGCTGGTTGATGCGCCGCTACCCCGGTCTTGGCAAGCGCCTCGGCTTCAACGGTACCGGCAGAAGCGGCAAGCGCCGTGCCGGTACAAAATCGGCCAGCCAGTCATCGCCGCCGGAAGCGCAAAAATAGGACTGGAGGCCTCGCCCGGAATCGAACCGGGGTATACGGATTTGCAGTCCGCTGCGTAACCACTCCGCCACGAGGCCCTCGCTGGGCGCGACATATAGCGACTTGGCGCGCCGTCGACAATGTGCTTGTTCGGATTGTTGCGGTATTCGGTTTTCAGTTGGCGGCGCGGGTTTGATTGGCTATCACAAGAGTTCGGCAGTTCGCCAATCCCATGGAGACGGCATGATCGATTTTGCCACGCAGCGCCTCAGTATGGTCGAATCGCAGGTTCGCCCCAACGGCGTCACCGATGCCCGCGTCATCGAAGCCATGGCCGAGGTGCCGCGCGAGAACTTCGTTCCCGAGGCACAGCGGACCCTTTCCTACATGGATGAAGACATCGCCATCGGCCAGACGAACGGCGTGCGGCGCTATCTCATGGAGCCCATGGCCTTTGCCCGCCTCCTGCAGCATGCCGCCATCCGGCCGGATGAGGTCGTGCTCGACGTGGGCGCCGGTACCGGCTATTCCACCGCGGTGCTCTCCCATCTCGCGCAGTCGGTGATTGCCATCGAGGCCGATGCCGCGCTGGCAGCCGAAGCCACGGAAAATCTCGGCCGGCTGGGTATCGGCAATGCCGTCGTCATGCACGGCGATCACGCCGCCGGGCTTGCCGCCGAAGCTCCCTTCAGCGTCATCATCATCGAGGGCAGGGTGCCGCTGGTGCCCGCGGCGCTCCTGGAGCAACTTGGCGACGGTGGCAGGTTGGTGGCTGTCGTCGGTGATCGCCCGGTATCGCGTGCCATGGTCTACACCCGGCATGGCACGTCGATTTCGGCTCGCCAGGTCTTCGATGCGAGTGTGCCGCCGCTTGCCGGCATCGAAAAGCCGGCTGCGGGTTTCGTCTTCTAGGGTCCTGACCCTCGAGCAAGGCGAGCGAAAAGTGGACGTCGCTTTTCGGAAAACCGTCGTGCCCAGGTTTCAGGAGTCGATCCGCTTTTTCTGCATTTGGGTATTTCCACCCAGGTGCAATTTGACCCAGACGCAGTTTGATCTCTTTCAGCCGGTCTCCGGCAGTCGTGATTTTGTGTGAATAATTCATGATGCCGACACGATTTTGGCGCTTTGTGCAATTTACCGTCTGTTATCCACAGGGGCCGGCTTTGTTTGAGTCGCACCGTCACTTGTGGCTTGATGGAGACGGGGGAATCACGCATCGGTGGGGTCATGGACAACAGCAAGGTGACGAAAAGGGCGTGTTCGCATCGCCGATCCGCGAGGCGATTGCACTTGCCCATCGCGCTTGCAGCAGCCTTGGCTGCGCTGGTTGCGGCAAGCCCCGCATCGATGGCTGCCGAATCCATCGCCGCGGCCCTGGCGAGCGCCTATATGGGCAACCCCACCCTCAACGCCGAGCGGGCCCGCCAGCGGGCCACCGACGAATTGGTGCCACAAGCCCTTTCGGGCTGGCGACCCACCGTCACCGCGCAGGGCCAGACCGGCTATCAGCAGACCTATTCCAACACGACCACCTTTGGCAAAAGAACGACCGACAGCAGTCCGACCAGTTTGTCGATCACCCTGACCCAGCCGTTGTTCAGCGGCTTTGCTACCGTTGCCGGCACCAAACAGGCCGAAGCGACGGTTTCGGCCGGCGCTCAGCAACTGCTGAATGTCGAGCAGACGGTGCTGCTCAATGCCGCGACCGCCTTCATGGACGTCATACGCGACCGCCAGATCGTCGTACTGAACGAAAAAACCGTCTCGTTTCTGAAGGAAGAGCTCAAGGCCGCCAACGCCCGCTTCAGCGTTGGTGAGATCACCAAGACCGATGTCGCCCAGGCACGCGCCGCCTTGAGCCTTGCCCAGGCTCAGCTTGAGGTCGCTCGCGCCAATCGCGCCTCCAGCACGGCCACCTACGAAAAGACCATCGGCCATGCGCCCGGCAGCCTTGCCTATCCGGGCCTTTCGCGGCACCTGCCGAAGTCGCTGAACGAGGCCCTCAGGATCGCCTCGCGCATCAATCCGCAGATTCTCGCTGCGGCCTATACGCAACAGGCCGCCGAGCAGAATGTCACCGTGGTGCAGGCCGGCCTGTTGCCGAGCCTGCATTTTGAAACCGACTATTACCTGGCGCACCACACCAGCGCGATAACGAAGGCGACCGAGCAGGTCCAGGTTCTCGGCGTGCTCAGCGTGCCGCTCTATGAGGCCGGCCAGGTCTATTCCGAAGTTCGTCAGGCCAAGCAGGTCGAGAGCCAGCGCCGCATCCAGATCATCGAGGCCGCCCGCGCGGTTCGCTCCTCGGTAGTGCAGGCCTGGAACAATTTCATCGCTGCCGGCCAGACGATCGTCTCGCTCAAGGCCCAGGTAAGCGCCAACCGGCTGGCGCTGGAAGGCGTCAGGCAGGAGGCGCTGGTAGGCACGCGCACCACACTGGATGTGCTGAACGCCGAGCAGACGCTGACGACGTCGCAGATTTCGCTGGTCACTTCCCAGCACGACCAGATTGTTGGTGCCTACCGGCTTATCGCCGCAACCGGCCAGATGACGGCCCGCGTGTTGCGCCTCGGCGTGCCGGTCTACGACGCCGGCGCCAACCGGCGCAATGTGCGCGACAAGTTCATCGGCACCTCGGTGAATACCGTCGAATAATCCGAAAACAGATTCTTCCGTTCATATTCGTTGTTTCGCAACGCCACCTGCTCGTGCATAATTTGCCTGAGGCAGGGGCGAACTGTCTGCAACGGTATGGGGTAGACTTGTTTCTGGGATGCTCAGGGATGGGTGATTCGCTCTTTGCATGGCGTGAGGCACATCCATGAGTAAGGTCAAGTCCAAGGACCAGCCATCGGTTGAGGAACTGCTGGCCTCGATTCGTGAGGCCATTTACGAAAAGGGCGAGGGAGGCACCGGGACGGCCATGGCGGCAGCCAAGCAATCAGCGGCCCGCGAGCACGGTGGGGCCGGGCAGGGCATGGGCGGCAATGCATCTTACAATCCGGCCGCGGCCGCGCTGCAGGCACCGCCGCCCGGGCGAGACCCGATCGCCTCCGGCACCGGTTCCGAACGGCCGCACGGATCCATGCGCGGCATACGCGTCGCTCTTGGACATGACACTGGCGGTACGGGGCGGGTTTCCACCCGAACCGACGATTTCCTCAATCTTCGCCAGCGGCTCACCACCCTGGTCGAGGAGGGCAAGTCGCTGCCGGCGCGCAACACTGCGTCGACATCGTCATCGCAAGGTTTCAGCGGCATTCTGGGCGGTGATGTTCGTCTGGAAGAAGCGCTCGCCCGATTGAGCCGGGCAGGCCGCGCGCCGATGGACGAGGAGATTGCTCGTCCACCGCTGGCGCCCGAGGCAACGACCGCCCGCCGTCGGCTGGATGCCGCGGCGATCGAGGACCTGGCCGGGCGAGAGCTGAGACCGGCCATCAGGGATGCCATCGAATCCGAGCTGCGCGAGCTGCCCTCACGCGCCTATGAACCGCACGGCAGGCCCGCTGCAGAAGCCGCGCCGGACTATGATACGGGCGACTATGCGCCCGAGGCCGAATCCACCTATGACGGTGAGGCGGCGTATCAGGATGCACCACCCGAGGCCTGGGACGATACGGCTGTGACGCCCGAGGAGGCCCACGTCGAGCCGCTCGCCCGATATGCGCCCGAGCCGCACCACGACTATCGGCGCGAACCGCCTCCGCCACGCCATGAGGCCCCGCCGCCACGCCATGAGCCCCCGCTGCAAGACTACGCACCCCCCATGCTGGCACCGGAAAGCGCCGAGCAGGCATCCAGCGCCTTTGAGCGGCTTGCCGATACCATCATGGCACAGGCCACCGGCGGCGAGCGCTCGATCGAGGACATCACCCGCGAACTGCTGCGGCCGATGCTGAAATCATGGCTCGACCACAACCTGCCCAAGCTGGTGGAACGGCTGGTGCGCGAGGAGATCGAGCGGGTCGCCCGCCGCGGCAACCGATGAGCGGTTGAAACCCAAGGCGCACTGGTGTTTATACAGGCGCACCAGTCGTCCTCCAGCTCAAAATCCGGTCATGCTCGACAAACACTACGACCCCTCGGCCATCGAGACGCGGCTTTACGATGAATGGGAGAAAGCCGGCGCCTTCAAGGCCGGCCGCCGCCCCGACGCAAAGCCCTTCACCATCGTGATCCCACCACCCAACGTGACGGGTTCGCTGCACATGGGCCATGCCCTCAACAACACCATCCAGGATATCCTGTGCCGCTTCGAACGCATGCGGGGGCGCGATGTCCTGTGGCAGCCGGGTACCGACCATGCCGGCATCGCCACGCAAATGGTGGTCGAGCGGCTTCTCGCCAAGGAAGGCAATGTCGACCGCCGCACCATGGGGCGCGAAAAGTTCCTCGAGCGGGTGTGGGCGTGGAAGGAGGAATCCGGCGGCACGATTTCGCGCCAGTTGCGCCGGCTGGGTGCTTCCTGCGACTGGTCGCGCGAGCGCTTCACCATGGACGAAGGGCTGTCGAAGGCGGTGCTCAAGGTCTTCGTGCAGCTTTACAAGGAAGGCCTCATCTACAAGGACAAGCGCCTCGTCAACTGGGACCCCAAGCTGCTGACGGCCATCTCCGACCTCGAGGTACAGCAGGTGGAGATCAAAGGCCACCTGTGGCACCTGCGCTACCCCATCGAGGGCACGGATGAGGTGATCGTCGTCGCCACTACGCGCCCTGAAACCATGCTGGGGGATTCGGGCGTTGCCGTGCACCCGGACGATGAACGCTACAAGGCACTGGTCGGCAAGCATGTCATCCTGCCGCTGGTCGGTCGCCGCATTCCCATCGTGGCGGATGCCTATTCGGACCCGGAAAAGGGCACCGGCGCCGTCAAGATCACCCCCGCCCACGATTTCAACGACTTCGAGGTCGGCAAGCGCCATGATCTGAGGCAGATCAATGTCTTGGATTCACACGCCAAGATGCTGCTTGAAGACAATGCCGACTTTCTCGACGGCGCCGACGTGCCGCCGGAGACCTTGGCGCTGCATGGCCTCGACCGCTTCGAGGCGAGGAAGCGCATCGTCGAGATGCTGGAAGCGCAAGGGTTTCTCGAAAAGATCGAGCCGCATGTGCATCAGGTGCCGCACGGCGATCGCGGCGGCGTGCCGATCGAGCCGTGGCTCACCGAGCAGTGGTACGTGGACGCCGCCACCCTCGCCAAGCCCGCCATTGCAGCGGTGGAAGAGGGCAAGACCGTCTTTGTCCCGAAAAACTGGGAAAAGACCTATTTCGAGTGGATGCGTAACATCCAGCCCTGGTGCATCTCGCGCCAGCTCTGGTGGGGCCACCAGATCCCGGCGTGGTATGGCTCCGACGGCACCATCTTCGTGGAGGAAACCGAGGAAGAAGCCCTCGGCGCCGCCGCCCGCCATTACGGCGCGCGGGTATCGCTGACCCGTGACGAGGACGTGCTCGATACCTGGTTTTCCTCCGCCCTGTGGCCGTTTTCGACGCTGGGCTGGCCCGACGAGACGCCCGAGGTCGCCCGCTATTATCCCACCGACGTGCTTGTCACCGGCTTCGACATCATCTTCTTCTGGGTGGCGCGGATGATGATGGCGGGGCTGCATTTCATGCAAAAGGAGCCCTTCCACACTGTCTATATCCACGCCCTGGTGCGCGACGAGAAGGGCCAGAAGATGTCGAAGTCGAAGGGCAACGTCATCGATCCGCTCGACCTCATCGACCAATTCGGCGCCGATGCGCTGCGCTTTACGTTGGCCGCCATGGCCGCACAGGGCCGCGACATCAAGCTTTCCACCTCGCGCGTCGAGGGCTATCGCAATTTCGGCACCAAGCTGTGGAACGCGGTGCGTTTCGCCGAGATGAACGGCTGCCGCCGCGTTGCCGACTTCGACCCGCTGGCCGCCCGCGTCACCCTCAACCGCTGGATCGCCGGTGAGGCCGCGCGCACCGCTGAGGCGGTCTCCAGGGCCATCGAGGAGTATCGCTTCAACGACGCCGCCGGCGCCATCTATGCTTTCGTCTGGCACATCTTCTGCGACTGGTACCTGGAATTGTCGAAGCCGGTTCTGGCTGGCGGCGACGAGGCAGCGGCGGAGGAAACCCGCCGCATGACCGCCTGGGTGATCGAGCGCATCTTGTTTTTGCTGCACCCCTTCATGCCCTTCCTCACCGAGGAGTTGTGGCAACGCACCGCCGAAGATGGCCCGGCACGCGACGGCTTCGTGATGGAGGCAGACTGGCCGCGCTTTGACGGGTTGGGCGATGCCGCAGCCGATGCCGAGATCGGCTGGGTGGTGCGCATCGTCTCCGAGGTGCGCTCGGTGCGCGCCGAGATGAACGTCCCGGCGGGCACCAAGATTCCATGCGTCATCGTCGGCGGCGATGCCGAGGTGCGCCGGCTTGCCGGTCAGTGGGAGAACGAAATCTCCCGCCTTGCCCGTCTCGAATCGATCACTTTCGCCTATGCCGTGCCGCAGGGCGCCGCCCAGGTCGTGCTTGGTGAAACGGTGGTGGCGCTGCCGCTGAAAGGCGTCATCGACCTCGCCGCCGAGCAGGCCCGTCTGCAAAAGGAACTGGAAAAGATCGGCAAGGACGTCGGCACCATCGAGGGCCGCCTGAAAAATCCCGGCTTCATCGCCAAGGCGCCCGAAGAGGTGCTGGAAGAAACGAAAGAGCGCCGCGACAGCCTGCTTACCCGCAAGGCGCAGGTGGAAGAGGCCATGGGCCGCCTCGCGGCAATGGGCTAATGTCCAGCATGCGCAACAACGAGGGTTGAACACCGTGATCGTCGATACCCGCACCCCAGACCCGAAAACCTTCATCCAGGGCTCAACCGGCGACTGGGAGATCGTCATCGGCATGGAGGTGCATGCCCAGGTCACCTCGAAGTCAAAACTGTTTTCCGGCGCCTCGGCCGAATATGGCGGCGAGCCCAACGACCATGTGAGCCTGGTGGATGCCGCCATGCCGGGCATGCTGCCGGTGATCAACCGCTATTGCGTCGAGCAGGCGGTGAAGACCGGGATCGGACTCAAGGCCGAGATCAACCGCCGCTCGGTGTTCGACAGGAAAAACTATTTCTATCCCGACCTGCCGCAGGGCTACCAGATCTCCCAGTACAAGAGCCCGGTGGTGGGCGAGGGCGAGGTGCTGATCGACCTTGGCGGGGACAAGGAGGTGAGGGTCGGCATCGAGCGTCTGCATCTGGAACAGGATGCGGGAAAATCGATCCACGACCAGCACCCGACCATGAGTTTCGTCGACCTCAACCGCTCCGGTGTGGCGCTGATGGAGATCGTCTCCAAGCCCGACATGCGCTGCTCGGACGAGGCCCGCGCCTACGTCACCAAGCTGCGGACCATCCTGCGTTATCTCGGCACCTGCGATGGGAACATGGAGGAAGGCTCGCTCAGGGCCGACATCAACGTCTCGGTGCGCCGCCCGGGCGGTGAATTCGGCACCCGCTGCGAGATCAAGAACGTCAACTCCATCCGCTTCATGGGCCAGGCGATCGAATACGAGGCGCGCCGCCAGATCGACATTCTGGAGGACGGCGGCTCCATCGATCAGGAAACCCGCCTGTTCGATGCAAGGAAGGGCGAGACCCGCTCCATGCGCTCCAAGGAGGAAGCCCACGATTATCGCTATTTCCCCGATCCCGACCTGCTGCCGCTGGTGCTGCACGAGGACTGGATCGCCGAGATCGCCGCAACGCTTCCCGAACTGCCCGACGATAAGCGCCACCGCCTGATGAGCGATTACGGGCTGTCGGCCTATGACGCCGACGTGCTGGTGAGCGAACGGGCGTCCGCCGATTATTTCGAGGCGGTGACCAAGGGCCGCGACGGCAAGCAGGCCGCCAACTGGGTGATCAACGAACTGTTCGGCCGCCTCAACAAGCAAGGCCTCGACATCGCCGCAACCCCGGTCAGCGCCGAACAATTGGGCGCCGTCGTCGACCTCATCGCCGAGGGGGTGATTTCCGGCAAGATCGCCAAGGACCTGTTCGAGATCGTCTGGGCCGAAGGCGGCGATCCGCGCCTCATCGTCGAGGAACGCGGGATGAAGCAGGTGACCGATACCGGTGCCATCGAAAAGGCGGTGGATGAAATCATCGCCGCCAACCCGGAAAAGGTCGAACAGGCCAGAGCCAAGCCGGCGCTCGCCGGCTGGTTCGTCGGCCAGGTGATGAAGGCGACCGGCGGTAAGGCCAACCCGCAGGCGGTCAACGCCCTGGTGAAGCAAAAGCTCGGGGTGGAATGAGCCTCAAGCTGCGCATCGCCACCGTCGAGGACGTCCCGGCGATCCGTGCCCTGCTGGCCGATGATGATCTCGGGCGCACCCGCGAGGACCTGAGCGAAGCGGGCCTTGCGCGCTACCTGCAGACCTTCGCCGCCATCGAGGCCGATCCGCGCAACCATCTCTTTGTCGCCGAGAACGAAGGCCGCATCGTCGGCACCTGGCAGGTCACCTACATCCCCTATCTGTCGCGTGGAGGCAACGAGCGCGCCCATATCGAAGCGGTGCGGGTGGCCAGCAACCGGCGGGGAGAGGGCATCGGGCGGGCGATGATGCGCCATGCCCTTGATGCGGCAAAGGCGCGCGGCTGCCTCCTGGCCCAGCTCACTTCCGACAAGACACGCCCCGATGCCCACCGCTTCTATGAAAGCCTCGGCTTCACCGCCAGCCATTCGGGCTTCAAGATGGTGCTGTGAGCGCTGCTGTCAGCACGCAGCGGTGCACAGGCGCTGTCCCACCAAGAAAAAGGGTGTGCCGGACGATTGCCCCGCACACCCCAACTCGGTCGGCCGGACACGGCCGGTTACGCAACTAACGCTCGCGAAGATAAGCCGGGTTTGCTTAATGTATTGCTAAGCGAACAGCCAATTGCGACGAAGGCGGACAATTTTTTATTGACGGCTGGGGCGCCGGCCGAGCGCCGTGGGCTCAGTAGTGAAATTGTTCCGTCAGCACCCGTTCGGCCAGGTTGTGACCGGCGCCGAATAACAGGCGCACGCTGCGGGTGCGGTCCTCGGCGACGGTGACGGAGGTGACATCGCGGGTCTCGTGATGATCGGCCACCGCCGCGACCGGGCGCTTTTCCGCCTCCAGCACCTCGATCAGCACTTTCGCCTTGTGGTCGAGGATGGCGCCATGCCAGTGGCGGGGGCGGAAGGCCGACAGCGGGGTGAGCACCAGGAGCGGCGAGTTTATCGGCAGGATGGGGCCGTGGGCCGAAAGGTTGTAGGCCGTCGAGCCCGCCGGCGTCGCCACGATGATGCCGTCGGCGATGAGTTCTTTCAGTCGTACCTTGCCGTCCACCGAAATGCGCAGCTTGGCCGCCTGGTGGCGTTCGCGCAGCAGCGAGACATCGTTGAAGGCAATGGCCCGGTGGGTCTCGCCGCTCCTGTCGATGGCGGTCATGTCGAGGGGGCGGATGTCAGTTGCCTCGGCATTGGCCAGCCGTTCGGGCAGGTCATCCTTGTCGTAATCGTTCATGAGAAAGCCGACCGAGCCGCGGTTCATGCCGTAGATCGCCTTTCCTGAATCGATGAAGGCGTGCATGGTCTGCAGCATCAAGCCGTCGCCGCCCAGTGCCACGATGATCCGGGCCTCTTCAGGCGGGCATTTGCCGTAGCGCCGCTCGAGTTCGCGCCGCGCACGCCGCGCCGCCGGGGCATCGGACGCGATGAAGCCGATATGGTGGTGGTCCATGATGAAAGCTGCCCCGCGGCCGGTCCATTGACTTTGCGCTATTGTTTCCGAATGAAGAGCTAAGTGAAAGCTCTCGCCGAGGCAACCCGGCAATTCGTCAAGGCCCTGATCGAAGGATCGCCATGCGCGCCCTGATCTTCTGTACCACCTGCCGCCATTCAGCCGAGGAAAAGCTCGGCCCCGACGGCCTGACCGGCGGCGAGCGGCTGGCCCGCCATGCCGAGGCGGCGCTCGAGCGGGCGGGGCGCTCGGACATCGCAGTCAGGCGCCAGGAGTGCCTGTGGTCATGCAAGCGCCATTGCAACGTGTGGCTCCACGACCCGGACCGCTTCAGCTATCTGGCCGGAGACTTTGCCCCCGAGGCGTCCAGCGCCGAGGCGATCATCCAGTGGTTCGACCTGCACGGTGAAAGCGAGGCCGGTTGGGTGGCATTCCGGCAATGGCCTGAAGGCATGCGCGGACATTTCATCGCCCGCTTGCCGGCCTCAGGTGAGGACTTGCCATGACCGACCCCCGCACGACGTTGGTGCTGGGCGGCGCGCGCTCAGGGAAAAGCCGCCATGCCGAACAACTGGCGGCGGCGCATGGCGGTCCAAGAATCTACATCGCCAGCGCCGAAGGGGGCGATGCCGAAATGCGGGCGCGCATTGCCGCTCACCGGACGCGGCGCGGCGCCGACTGGACCACGCTGGAGGCCCCGCTGGAGGTGGTTGCCGCCATCACCGGCCATGATGGCTCTGAAACCTTCATTCTCTTCGACTGCGTGACTTTGTGGGTCGCCAAACTGATGGCGACGGGCCGAGATGTCGATGCCGAAGTGGCAAGGCTGGCGGAGGTCATGGCGACCGTTGCCGGGCGGCTGGTCATCGTGTCCAACGAGGTGGGCCTCGGCATCGTGCCGGACAATGAGCTGGCGCGGGCCTTTCGCGACGCCGCGGGTCTCGCCAACCAGCGCCTGGCGGCGGCTGCCGACGAGGTGGTGTTCATCGCCGCCGGGCTGCCGCTGAAGCTCAAGTGAGGGCGCGGGCGGCAATCGCCGCCAGGCCGGCAAGCCCCGCCAGCAGGCTGAGGGCGCGACCGTAGAGGCTGAGCGCCCGGCGGATATCGGCGGCTTCGAGGTCGGCGCGGCCATCACCCATCCATTGCAGATCGACCGTTTGCCCCTCATAGCTGCGCGGGCCGCCGAGGCGGATTTTTAACGCTCCGGCCATGGCGGCTTCCGGCCAGCCGGCATTGGGCGATTGATGACCCGCCGCATCGCGCCGCATGGCCCGCAACGCCGTTGTGCTGGGGCCGGCCAGGGCGATGAGGAGGCTGGTGAGGCGTGCCGCCGGCAGGTTGACGAGATCATCGAGACGCGCTGATGCCCAGCCGAAATCGCCATGGCGGGCATCCTTGTGGCCGATCATGCTGTCGGCGGTGTTGATGGCCTTGTAGAGGGCAATGCCCGGCAGGCCAAAGAGCGCCAGCCAGAGGTATGGGGCGACGATGCCGTCGGCGGTGTTTTCAGCAAGGCTTTCGATGGCGGCCCGCGCAACGCCTGATTGATCGAGCGCCTGCGGATCGCGCCCGACCAGATGGCTGACGGCGGTGCGGCCGGCGTCGATTGAGCGGTCGAGGCCCTCGGCCACGGCGGTGACGTGGCGTGCAAGGCTCGCCTGGGCGAGAAAGGCGGTGGCGATGACAGCTTCCACCACCCAGCCCCAGGCATGGGCGCGCAGCAGCGCGGTGAGCGGCACGGTGACGATGGCGACCGCCGCCAGCACCAGGAAAAGGCAGAGCACGCCCTTCAGGCGCTGGTGGCCCGGGTGGTTGAGGCGTTCATCGAGCAAGCCGATGAGACACCCGATCCACACAACGGGGTGGGAAATGAGGCGTTGCAACAAAGCCGGATAACCGGTCACCCGCTCGATGACGAGGGCGACGAACGCGATCGGCAAGGTGATGGCGAGGTGCATGGGTGCTTAGGGTCTGTTGAGTATCACGGTTGTGGTGCTGGCGTGGGCACTTCGGCCAGCGCCAGCAGGCGGTCGAGATCGAGATGGACTTCAAGATGGCGCGCCAGTTGATCGAGCGTTGTCTCCACCACATCGGCGTGGCGCTGGTTGCCCGGGGCCGCGCCGATCTCTGCCAGGAAGGCGCGGCGGAATTCGTCGCTGGCGAGGCAGCCATGCAGGTAGGTGCCGCAGATGCGCCCGCTGGGGGCGATGGCGCCGTCCGGGCGCTCGTCGACATGGGCGAAGGGGCGGTCGCAATCAGCACCACTGGTGCGTCCGAGATGGATCTCATAGCCCTCAAGCGCAAGGCCGGTGGACGCGTGGCGCGCATTCGTGCGGGTGAGCGTCTTGTCGCCGCCAAGCATCGTCTCGACATCGAGCAGACCGAGGCCCGGCGCCGAGCCGGCGGGGCCTTCGAGCCCTTGCGGGTCGTCGATGCGCGTACCCAGCATCTGGTAGCCGCCGCACAGGCCGAGCACATGCCCGCCACGCCTGACATGGGCGGCGATGTCGATGTCCCAGCCCTGTTCCCTGAGGAAGGCGAGATCGGCAATGGTCGACTTGGAGCCGGGCACGATGACCAGGCGGGCATCGCCGGGGACCGCCTCGCCCGGTTGCACCATGACCAGCTTGACCCCTGGCTCGTTCTTCAAGGGGTCGAGGTCGTCGAAATTGGCGATGCGTGAAAGCCGCAAGATCGCGATGACGCACTCACCCGACCCGCTGGTGGCGGCTGTCTCAAGCGCCACGGCATCCTCGGCCGGCAGCTTCGCGGCACCGGGAAAATACGGGACGACGCCGAGGCAGGGCCGACCGGTCAAGCTCTCGATGGCCGCGACACCCTCACGAAAAAGCTCGATGTCGCCGTGGAATCGGTTGACGATGATGGCCTTTATCATCGCCCGGTCTGCCTCTGGCAGTATCTGCAAGGTACCCGCGAGCGAGGCGATGACGCCACCGCGATGGATGTCGCCGATGAGGACCACCGGCACCCCGGCGGTACTTGCAAAGCCCATGTTGGCAAGATCGCCGTCGCGCAGGTTGATCTCGGCAGGCGAGCCCGCGCCTTCGACGATGACCAGATCGCTTTCGGCACAGCAACGGGAAAAACTGTCAAGGATGGCGGGCAGGAAGTCGCGCCGGCGGGCGAAGTAGTCGCGCGCCTTGAGGCTGGCAAGGCGCTTGCCCTGGACGATCACCTGGGCACCGGTCGAGGTCTCGGGCTTGAGCAGCACCGGGTTCAAGTGGACGCTGGGCGGCAGCCGGGCGGCAAGCGCCTGCAAGGCCTGGGCGCGGCCGATCTCGCCGCCATCGGCAGTAACCGCGGCGTTGTTGGACATGTTCTGCGGCTTGAACGGGCAGACCCTGAGGCCGCGCTGCGTGAAGGCGCGAGCAAGTCCGGCGGCGATCAGCGACTTGCCGACGTCCGAGCCGGTGCCTTGCAGCATGATGGCGCGGGCATTCACGCAATCGCCTCGGCGTCGATGACGTGCAGCCACGAGCCCATGACGGTGCCGGCGCGGCTGCCATGGTGGTGGTGCTCGTTAGTGCTGGTATCGGTGGCCGAGAACAGCGGTTCACCGGCCGCGCCGGTCTCGATGCAGTAATGGAATTCGTGACCGCGCAGACGCGAGGCGAAGGGCAGCGGCGATGAGTGCGCCACGTGGCGGTAGCCGAGCGACAGGTGGCGCTCGGCAAACGACGTCTCGTTGGGCAGGAGTCCTGCCATGACATGGCGATGGCCCTCGACGTCGATGAGGCCACGACCCAGCATCATATAGCCGCCGCATTCGCCATAGACGAGGGCGCCGCGCGCCGCTGCCGCCTGTAGGCCGGCGAGGAAGCCGGTGTTGGCGGCCAGTTTTCCGGCATGCAGCTCGGGATAGCCGCCGGGCAGGAACACGGCATCGGCGCTGCCGGGCGGGGCTTCATCGGCGAGGGGGGAAAATGTCATGACATCGGCGCCCGCCCGCCGCCATCCTGTGAGCAGGTGCGGATAGGCAAAGCCGAAGGCTGCATCGAAAGCAACCGCGATGCGCTGGCCAAGCGGGGCAAGCGGTTGCCATTCCTGAAACCCCCCTTGCGGCTCGCGGGCCAGGCGCACAATGGCATCGAGATCGACGGCGGCCTTCAGCTTTTCCGCCGCATTGGCGATGAAGGCTTCGAGCGCTGGATGCTCGCCCGCCTGCACCAGCCCCAGATGCCGGGCGGGAAGCGCCAGTGCGGCATCGCGCATCACCGCGCCGAGCACCGTGACATTGGCCTCGCGCAGGGCAAACCGGCAGGTCTCGGCATGGCGTTCCGAGGCGGTACGGTTGAGGATGACGCCCGACACCGCAACGTCGTGGCGGAAATCGGTAAAGCCGCGAGCCAGTGCGGCGGCCGACTGGGCCTGATGGCTGACATCCATCACCAGCACCACCGGCAGATTGAGACGGGCGGCCAGATCGGCGGTGGAGCCGCGCTGACGAGGAGGGCCGTCAAACAGCCCCATGACCCCCTCGATCACAATGAGATCGGCATCGTGGGCCATCAGGTCGACGAGGCCGTCGACAGTGGCGCCGCGCATGGCCCAGGGATCGAGATTGTAGGCGGGGCCCCCGCTCGCGGCCTCGAGGAAGCGCGGATCGATATAATCGGGACCGACCTTGGCAGCAGCAACCGCCAGGCCTTTCATCCTGAGCGCCCTCACCAGCGCCATGCTGATGAGTGTCTTGCCGCCACCGGAGGCGGGTGCGGCGACCACAAGCGCTTTAGCCAATGGGGTTCTCCCGCAACGATGCTCCATACCAGTCGAGGATGTCGCGCCAGCGTTCCACCTGTCCTACGACCACGATGGCCGGTGTATCGGGTGTATTTTCGGCAAGAAACGAGTCGATTTCGCCGAGCGTGGTGGAGAGTACCGTCTGCTGCGGCAGGGTGGCGTTGGAGACGAACACCACGTTGTCTGAAGTCTCCCGGCCACCGGCGATGAGCGCACGGGCGATCTCGCCCATGTGCTTGACCGCCATGTACATGACAATGACCGGAGCAGCGGTGGCGACAGCGGCCCAATCGACATTGCCGGGCATCGAACCGCTGGCATCGTGGCCGGTGAGGAAGATCACCGCGTGGTTGAGATCGCGGTGGGTGACCGGCACGCCGGCGTACGCAAGCCCGCCCATGCCGGCCGATATGCCGGGCACGATGCGAAACGTCACGCCGGCGCGATGCAGCATCTGGGCCTCCTCGCCGCCGCGCCCGAACATCATCGGATCGCCGCCCTTGAGGCGCAGCACCCGCTTGCCTTCACGTGCCAGTTCGATCAGCCGCAGGGAAATGTCGCGCTGCTTTGGTGACGGCCGCCCGCCGCGCTTTCCGGCATATTCATGGATCGCGCCGGGTTTGACCCAGCGCAGGATGTCGGCATTCACCAGCGCATCGTACACCACCACGTCGCACGACTGCAGGGCATGGTAGGCGAGCAGCGACAAAAGGCCCGGCGCGCCGGGGCCGGCCCCTGCCAGCCACACGGTGCCCGGCTCGAACGGCGGGAACGGTTCGGCATCGAGGCGCGCAAAGCCCTCCGGTCCGTGCCATGTGCTCGTGCCTGCCGACGGCTTGACCGGCATGGTCGCATTCACCTCTTCAACGCAGCCCCAAAGGCCTTATACATGGCGGTCATGGGCGAGACCACACCGCAACGCAAGGCTGGACTTAGACGCGGCTGGACCACCGGGGCTTGTGCGACAGCGGCAACCAAGGCGGCCTATGCGGCGTTGCTGACGGGAGAATTCCCCGATCCCGTCACCATCACCCTGCCGCAGGGTGAAACCCCTGCCTTCGCGCTGGCTTTCGAAGGGCTGGAAGACGGACGGGCGCGGGCCGGCATCGTGAAGGACGCCGGCGATGATCCCGACGTCACCCACGGCGCCACCATCATCGCCGAGGTGAGGCGTGGTGAGCCTGGTTCGGGCGTGGTGTTCAGGGCGGGCGAGGGCGTGGGGACCATCACCAGACCGGGCCTCCCCATTGCGCCGGGCGAGCCGGCGATCAATCCCGTACCGCGTCAGATGATGCGCGATGTGGTGGCCGAACTGGCGGCGCTCAATGGCGATGCCGGCGATGTGGAGATCGAGATTTCCATACCCGGCGGGGAAAAGCTGGCTGAACGCACCTGGAATCCGCGTCTCGGCATCATGGGCGGGCTTTCGATCCTCGGCACCACCGGGATCGTCAGGCCGTTTTCCTGCTCGGCGTGGATCGCCTCCATCCATCGCGGCATCGACGTGGCGCGGGCTGGTGCCGTTTCGCATGTGGCCGGGGCGACCGGATCGACCTCGGAAAAGGCGGTGGCCGCGCTTTACGGCCTCGACCCGTCGGCGCTGATCGACATGGGTGACTTTGTCGGCGGGATGCTGAAATACCTGCGCCGCCACCCGCTTCGGCGGGTAACGGTGGCAGGCGGGTTCGGCAAGCTGACAAAGATGGCGCAAGGTGCCCTCGATCTCCATTCGGGACGCAGCGAAGTGGATTTCGCCTATCTGGCCGAACTGGTGCGGCGGGTGCTCGGCGATGAAGCCCTGGCCGGGCAGGCGGCGAACGCCAACAGCGCACTCGAGGTCCTGCGCCTCGCCGGCGACCACTCCAAGGCCCTGGCCGACGCGGTGGCCCAGGACGCGCTGGAAACCGGGCGCGGCATCTTGCGCGGGGCCGACGTGACGCTCGACATCGTGGTGGTGGGGCGCGACGGCGAGGTCATCGGCCGTGCCGGCTAGGGCGCTGATCCTCGGCGGCACCGGCGATGCCCGGGCGCTGGCAGCGCGGCTCATCGAGCGCGGCCATCATGTGGTGACGTCGCTGGCCGGGGTAACCAGCGATCCGCGGCTGCCGGCCGGCGAGGTGCGCACGGGCGGCTTTGGCGGCATCGACGGGCTGACGGCCTACCTGGAAGCTGAGCGGTTCGACTGGCTCATCGATGCGACCCATCCCTTCGCGGCGCATATCTCGGCCCATGCCCATTCAGCGGCAGGGCGTGCAGGCGTCAGGCTGGTGCGGCTGGAGCGCCCGGCCTGGACGCCGGGGCCGGGGGATGAGTGGATTTCGGTGCCCGATACGGCAGCTGCGGTGGCCGCGCTGCCGGCCGGCGCCGCGGCACTGGTGACCATCGGGCGCAAGGAAGTGGCGGCCTTTGCCGCGCGCCGCGATATCCGCGTGGTAGCGCGGATGATCGAGGCGCCAGTAGTCACCTTGCCGCAAAATTGGCGGCTTGTGCTGGCCCGCCCGCCGTTTAGTGTAGACGACGAACGGGCGCTGATGCGCAGAGAGAGGGTCACCGTCGTGGTGACCAAGAATGCCGGCGGGCCGGGCGCGGCAAAGCTTGAAGCGGCGCGGCATCTGGGGTTGCCGGTGATCATCATCGAGCGACCGCCAAAGCCCGAGATGCCGACGCTGGCGGGGATGGATGAAATCACAGGGATCATTGAAGGGATGACGACATGACAGCGGTGAAGCTGACACTGGACGAAGTGCGCGATCTCGCCTTTAAGTGCCTCAAGGCCAACGGCTGCGACGATGACAACGCCGCCGCCTCGGCCGACAACATGACGCTGGCCGAAGGCGACGGCTGCGCCTCGCACGGCCTCTTCAGGCTGCCCTGGCATGTATCGAGTCTCAGGTCCGGCAAGGCCAACGGGACCGCGAAGCCAAGGATCGAGAGGCTGGCTAGTGGCGTCATCAAGGTGCATGGCGATCGCGGATTTGCCCCGCTCGGCCATCGCGTCGGGCGCGAGCCCCTTATCACTGCGGCGCGTGAAAACGGCATCGCAGCCATGGCCTACACCAACATGTACCACGTCGCCGCCCTATGGCCGGAAATCGAGGCGCTGGTCGCCGAAGGGCTGGTGGCCTTCGCCTTTACCGCCTCGCTCCCCTATGTGGCCCCGGCGGGCGGAACCAAGCCGCTTTTCGGGACCAATCCCATCGGTTTCGGCTGGCCGCGCGGGGAACAGCCGCCGGTCATCTTCGATCAGGCCTCGGCCGCCATGGCGCGTGGCGAGATCATGATTGCCGCCCGCGACGGCCACAAGGTGCCGGAAGGCGCGGGGATCGATGCCGCCGGCCATCCGACCACCGATCCCAATGAAATCCTCAAAGGCGCCCAGCTCGGCTTCGGTGGCTACAAGGGCGCCCTTCTGGCCATGATGGTGGAATTGCTGGCCGGGCCGCTGATCGGTGACATGCTGAGCATCGAGGCTCTCAAGGACGATGCCGGCGCCAAGGCCGCCCCGCACGGCGGCGAACTCATCCTCGCCCTCGATCCTGCCCGCTTCGGCGACGCCGACGGCTTTCAGGCTCACGGTGAAAAGCTGTTTGCGGCGATCGCGGCACAGGAGGGCGCGCGCCTGCCGGGCATGCGGCGCTATGCCAACCGCAAAGAAGCACCCAAAACCGGCATCACCATCCCCAGGAGCCTGTCCGACACTATCGCTGGTCTCATGACGAATTGATGAGTCAATTCAAGAGCTTGCCGTAAGCTTCTGTTTCCTGGACGTCTTGAGGTTGCGCAGCACGTGTTCGTGGGCACTGTCATAAAGCGCGGAATCGCGATAGCCGCTGGCCCCCAGCACCGGGCCGACGAGGATCAGGGCGGTACGGGTGAGTTTTGCCGCGCGCACCTTCGCCTTGATGGTCGATAAGGTGCCGCGGATCACCTGCTCGTCGGGCCACGAAGCGCGAAACACCACGATCACCGGGCAGTCGGCGCCGTAGTGGAGGCTAAGCGCCCTCTCCACATGGGCGAGATTGCGGATCGACAGGTGGATGGCAAGGGTGGTGCGCGCCCGGCCCAGTTCCTCCAGCCGTTCGCCCGGCGGCATGTCGGAGGCCTTCATGGCGGTGCGTGTGAGGATGATGGTCTGGGCGACCTCGGGCAAGGTGAGTTCGGCCTTCAGCGTCGCCGCGGCGGCAGCAAAGGCCGGAACGCCGGGGGTGACGTCGTAGTCGATGCCCATCTCATCGAGGCGCCGCATCTGCTCGCCGATGGCGCCATAGAGCGACGGGTCGCCGGAATGGACACGGGCGACATCGTGGCCGGCGGCATCGGCGTCGGCGATTTCGGCGATGATCTCATCAAGGGTGAGGGGGGCGGTGTCGATGACCCGGGCGCCTTCAGGCGCGGCGGCCACCACCTCGGCCGGGACCAGCGAGCCGGCGTAAAGGCAGACCGGACACGCCTCGATGTGTTTCAGGCCGCGCAGGGTGATGAGGTCGGGCGCGCCGGGCCCGGCGCCGATGAAATGAACGGTCATAAGGCGCTTCCGGTCTTGGCGGCATAGCCGCGCGGGGTAAAGGCATGCGTGCTGCCGTCGCCACGCCTGAATTGGCGGGACTGGCTGGAGCCCACCAAAACGATGGTCAGCATGTCGACAATCTCGGGATTGAACGCAGAAAAATCAACGATTTCCAATCTTTCCGCCGGGCGGCCGAGATTCGACGCGATCACGACGGGGGTGTCGGGCGGGCGGTGGCTGGACAGTATGGCCATGGCGCGGGCGAGGTGGTCGCCGCGCCGAGCCGAGCGCGGGTTGTAGAACGCGACAACGAAATCGCCTTGCGCCGCCGCCTTGAGGCGCTTTTCGATCACCGCCCACGGGGTGAGGAGGTCGGACAGGGAAATGGTGCAGAAATCATGGCCCATGAGGGCGCCGGATTTGGCCGCCGCAGCCTGGAAGGCCGAAATGCCGGGCACCACCTCCACCGCGATGCGGCGGGCTTGCGGGGAAAGGGACGCCGAGGCGAGCGCCTCGTAGACGAGGCTTGCCATGGCATAGATGCCGGCATCGCCCGAGCACACCAGCGCCACGGTACGGCCCTCGGCGGCAAGGTCGATGGCATGGCGCACCCGCGCCTCCTCCTCGCCGAGGGCGAAGCGGTGCTCGGTTTGCTCATGTTGAAAGCGGTTGACGAGATCCAGATAAAGCCCATAGCCCACCCAGTCGCTGGCATGATCGAGGGCCTCGAGGGCAGTCGGGGTCATCCAGTTGGGGTCGCCGGGCCCGATCCCGACCACCGCGAGGCAACCGCGCGCCTGTCCCGGCAGATTGATCAGAGGATGGGGGGCTTCGGCGATGGCGAGGGTCGAGCGGCTGGCCTTCACCTTCTCCACCAGCAGCTTGCCGTCGGCGCCGGTGACGCAAAGCGCCGCGCCTTCGGCCACGCCGGCCACGCCCACTTCCTGCCGCACCGCTTCGGAGGGATTGGCAAGCCGGGCTTCTTGCGCCTTGAGGGCATCGGCGGCAATGAAGCGGGCCGGCACGCCCAGATGGCGGGCAAGGTCATGGATGGCCGGCTCGTCGGCCTTGAGGTCGAGGGAGAAGACCCCGGCGACCGCCTGTGGTGCGAGGTCGTGACGGGCGAGCGTTTCTTCGGCAAGCGCGATGAGTTCTCCGGCATCGGTACCCCGTTCGCAGCCCACGCCAATGGCGAGAGTCCTGGAATGGTAAACCAGATGGAGTGGGTCGCCCTGCAGGCGGCGCGGCGTCACCGTGATGCGCAACGCTTCGCCTTTCGGCAGTCCGTCCAGCCATTTGGCCTCACCCTCGAAGGTGACGCCTTCGCCGGCCAGCAGCGCCATGGAAAAGTCCTTCATGTCGGCGGGATTGGCGAGGGTATGGCCGGCGGAGGATTCATCCAGCGCGATGCCGAAGGCGAGGTCGGACGCGGTGGTGATGGCCGGTACGCCGCCGGTGAGGGCTGCGATGCGGCGGGCCAGATCGTTGGCGCCGTGGTGGCCGCCCACCAGTGGCACCGCGACACTGCCGTCCTCGGCCACCGCGACGACGGGCGGCTCGCTCTCCTTGTCGGCGAGATGCCGGGCAACGAAGCGGACCAGGATGCCTGCCGCACAGATGCCGACAATGGGGCGGCCGGCACAAAAGGCCGCCACCACCCGCTCGTAGGCCTTGCCGTGCGAGGGCGCGATGTCGGCTGCAAGGGGTCCTTTCAGTCGCTCGGCCAGCGCATGCGCCGTTGGAGTAAAGGCGATGATGAGGGGTCGGCTCACCATGGCTCGCTCCCCCGGTAGATGAGGATGGTGGAGAAATAGGGCTTTTCGCCCGCCTGCAAATCGGCAAGCGACGCGACGATTTCATCGCCGCCCGAGGCGGAAGCGACGATAAAGGCCCGCTCCGCCTGACCGGCCCGTTCGATCACGGCGCGCACGTCGTCGAAATGGCGGCCGATCTTGATGATGACGGCGGCATCGGCCGTTTCAAGCTCGCTTTCCAGCCGCTCCATGCCGGCGGTGGCGGGGATCACCTTCAGCACGTCCGCACGCGCCGCCAGTGGACGGCACGCGGCGGCGGCGCTGGCGGTCAGCGAGGTCACGCCGGGGACGATGACCGTGTGATAGTCATCCTTCAGACGCTCCAGCAAGTACATGAAACTGCCGTAGAAAAGCGGATCGCCGGCGCACAGGAAGCCGACGTCCCTGCCTTCATCCAGATGCGCCGCGATGGCCGCCGCCGCCTTGTCATAGGCGGCGCGGGCGGGCCCCCGCTCGATGCGCATGGGAATGGCGAGTTCAAGCTCTATGGCCTCTTCGGGGACGAACGGGCGGGCAATGCGGCGCGCCAGGCTCTCACCACTATCGGGGCGCGGATAGGCGATGACCGGCAGCCGCGAAATGAGCTTCCAGGCCTTGATGGTCATCAGTTCCGGATCGCCGGGGCCGACACCGAGGCCGTATAGAGTGCCGCGCCAGATGCTCACTTCATCACCCGCCATTGCAGCACCGCCATGCGCGGCTTCAGGGCATGCCGGCCGCCGATGACGGTGAGGTCTTCCATCGCCATGCGCACCAGATCGCCGCCATGTGCGGCTTGCCGGGCGATCAGGCGAGCCTCGCCCTCCAGCGTCACGGCATTGGCGACGAGCCGTCCGGTTGGTTTGAGCGCCGCCCACGCGGCCGCGAAGACAGCGTCGTCAACAACCGCGCCGCCGAGGAAGACGGCATCGGGCTGGGGCTGGCCGGCAAGCGTGGCGGGCACCGGGCCGGCGACGATGTGCAGACGCGGGGTGCCGAGACGGTCGGCATTGCGGGCGATGGCTTCGAGGCGGCCCGGATGGCGCTCGAAGGCGATGGCGCGAGCGCCGCGGGTGCTGCGCATCCATTCGATGCCAATGGAGCCGGAACCGGCCCCCACGTCCCACAAAAGCTGGTCGGGGGCGGGCGCCAGCGCGGCGATGGTGGCGGCGCGTACCTCGCGCTTGGTGATCTGGCCGTCATGTTCAAAGGCATCCTCCGGCAGGCCGGGGGTGCGGGCGAGGACGCGGGCGCCGGGGCCGGCCTTGCAATGGATGGCAAGGCTCAAGAGGCCGCCGAAAGGCTCTTCCGACACGCTACCGGCGATGAAGTCGATGCGCTTCTCGGTACTGCCGCCCAGGGATTCAAGGGCGGTCATGGGACTGGCGCCAAAGCCGCGCTCCACCAGGCGGCGGGCGACCTCGCGCACGCTTTCATCGCCATCGGTCAACAGGATGAGGCGGGCGCCGGGCTGGATGAAGGGCTCGACATTGGCAGGCGAGCGGCCGTGCACGGTGAGGGTGTCGCAGTCGGGCAGTGACCAGCCCATGCGGGCAGCGGCCAGCGACAGGGCCGAAACCGCCGGGATGACACGCACCTCGGCAACGGGGATGCGGGCGAGAATTCGGCGCGCGACGCCGTAATTGAGCGGATCGCCGGAGGCGACGACCACCACCCGCCGATGGCGGTTGGCGAGCAGTTCGTCGACCAGAGGATCGAACGGCGAGGGCCATTGGCGCCGTTCGCCACCGAGGCCGGGGATGAGCGCCAGCAGCCGTCTGGAACCGATCACCAAGTCGGCATTCTCAAGGGCGCGCCGGGCCTCGGCGCCGAGGCCGGCAAGGCCGTCCTCGCCCATGCCGATGATGGTGAGCCACCCGGCGCTCATAGCTGTCTCGCGAAGATGGCATTGAAGCAGGCCGCCGCCATGGCCGAGCCGCCACGCCGTCCTTTGAGGGTGGCGATGGGAATGCCGCGCGGATCGGCGACGAACCCGGCCTTCGATTCGACCGCGCCCACGAAGCCGACCGGAAAGGCGATGATGGCGGCAGGCCTGGGGCCGCCCCCGTCGATGATGTCGAGAAGCGCAAAAAGCGCCGTGGGCGCATTGCCGATGACCACGACAGCGCCTTCCAGGACCGGGCGCCACAGTTCGACCGCCGCTGCCGAACGCGTGATGCTTCTCGCCCGACCGATCTCGGCGGCGGCGGGATCGTTGAGGGTGCACATGACCGAAGTGCCTGCGGGCAGGAAGCGGCGGATGATGGCGGCCTTGACCATCTCGCAGTCGGCGAGGATGGCCGCGCCGCCGGCAAGTGCTGAGCGCACTGCATCCGGCAACCCGGCATCGATCACCAGATCGGCGAGGATGTCGGTCATGCCGCAGGCATGGATGAGCCGCAGCGCCAGGGGTTGGGCCGCTGGCGCCAGTCCCGAAAGATCGACCTCGTCGCGGATGGTGGCGAACGACTGCCGGTAGATCGCATCCGGGTCCATCAGTCGGGTCATGGCTAGCGCTTCAGGCTCTTGGGCCCGAGCGGGTGGTCGGCATGCGGATAGGGGGGATGATGATGGTCGTGGCCATGGCTGTGATCGTGGTCATGGTCGTGATGGTGCCCATGGTCGTGACTATGCCCATTGTCGTGATGGTGCTCGTGATCGTGAGCCTGTTGCTGGCAAGCACCGGTGCATTCGCCCTCGCACAGGGTGCAGCCCTCGCCGATGCCCTCGACATGGTGGTGATGGCTTTCCTGCGCTAGCCCGACATCGGCCTCGAAGCCCAGCACCTGGGCGCGGTACTTGCACAAGCCGCAGTTCATGGCGGTGTCGCCCTCGCGGGTCTGGCGCACCCGCTCAATGAAGGTGGAGACGACGTCCGGGTGATCGTTGAGATAGCCAGCCTTGACGAACTCGACTTCCGGGTGGTCGGCGGCCACCAGGTCGGTGTGCTGGTAGATGCGATTGACGAGGACGCCGGTGAACAGGAAATACGGAAACACGACGATACGCTTGAAGCCGAGGCGAACGGCATGGCGCAGGCCCGGCTCGACCAGCGGGAAGGTGACGCCGGAATAAAGCGTCTCCCCCCAGCCGAAGCCGATCCCCTCCCACAGCATGCGCATGACCTTGGAGGCGTTGGAATTGGCGTCCGGGTCGGACGAGCCGCGCCCCACCAACACCAGCATGGTCTCATGCAACGGGACCCCGTCGCCGGCCGCCACGAGTGCCTCGCGGACGCGGGCCCCGGCGGCATTGATCATCCGCCGGTCGATGCCCAGTTCCTTGCCATAATCGATGTGGAGACCGGTCTCGGCGGCATAGGTGTTGAGGACGGAAGGGATGTCGTTCTTGGCATGGCCGGCGGCGAACAGCATGCCCGGCACCGCCAGCACCCGCGTCACGCCTTTTTCGCGCAATTTGTCGAGGCCATCGCGCAGCACCGGATTGGCGAACTCCAGATAGCCATGCTCGACCGGGTATTCCGGCAGTTCACGGGCGAGATGGCTGGCGAGATTGGCGAACTCGGCCACCGCCAAACGGTTGCGGCTGCCATGGCCGCAGACCATCACTCCAAGCTTTTCCGCCACGACGTCAGGACCGGCGGGCGGCAAGGCGCGGTGAGATGAAGCGGCGGGCCAGCCACGAGACGCCCCAGCCGGCGGCCGCCAGCACGGCGCCACCGATGATGGCAAAATCCATCACGTGGTTGTGGCCGTAGCCGTCATCGAAGATATGACCGGGATGGGCGAGGGCAGGGGCGACCGCGAGAACGGTGAAAGCGGCGATGGCGACGAGACGGTTCATGGCTTGGCGAACTCCGCATGAAGGTTGGCATTTACGGGCAGAGTTCGCGGACCTTGAGGCGATGGGCCCCGAGGCTGGCGGCAGCTTCCGGCGTTGGCCCCCTGCTTGGGTCGACCGCACCGGATTCGCTTTCAGTTCCTTAAAAAAATCCGGAACGCTGCGCGTGCACCTAGCTCTAGGCGTTCGGCGCTTGAGGGTCAAGCACACGGAACGACGCCACGCAGCGCCAATGCGACCGGCGATTGACAGCTTCCCGAATTGCTGGCTTGGTCGAGGCATCGTTGATCCGGGGGCTTTCCCATGTTCGGCACCACCATCTCACCCGAGCTTTACCTCGCCTATGTCGCCGCCTGCATTGCCATCGTCATCGTGCCGGGGCCGACGGTGACGGTGGTGATCGCCAATTCGCTGCGCCACGGGGCGCGGGCGGGGTTGTTGAATGTGGCGGGCACGCAAGCCGGGCTCGCCATCATGGTGGGGGTGCTGGCGGCGGGCCTGCATGTCATCGTGGCAAGCCTTGCCCAGGTGTTCGACGTGGTGCGCCTGGCCGGTGCGGCCTATCTGGTATGGCTGGGCCTCAAACTGTGGCGCTCCGACGGCACGCTGGCGCATGCCGCCGAACGCGGCCGGGCGGGCGGCTCGTTCTTCTGGCAGGGTTTCGTGGTGATCCTCTCCAACCCCAAGGCACTGTTCTTCTTCGGCGCTTTCATCCCGCAGTTCATCAATACCTCCGGCAACGCCGTCCTTCAGACGCTGCTGCTGGGGGCGACCTTCATGGTCGTGGCGACGGTGCTGGATGGCGCCTATGCGCTACTGGCCGGCGGGGCGGGACGGTTGCTGTCGCGGACCCGGGTGAGGGTGCTGGAAATGGTAAGCGGCACCTGCCTCATCGGCGGCGGCATCTGGCTGGCACTGCTCAGGCGGTAGAGTATGGTGCCGAAACGTGGAAACCGCTTTTCGGCTAACATCTTGCGCAATTTAGTGGAATCGATGGATCAGGACGCCCGGGCCATCGCCTGATCGAGGCAGCTTGCGACATGGGCGGTCATGCGCCGCATGCGCCAGGCTTCGTGCTGCCACAAGAACCGCTTGCTGTTCCCCGACCGCGTCTTCTGGCCGACCCGTGCCCAACGCCGCATGACCTCGGCCAGATGAACGACAAGGGCGACCGGCGACGTCGCCTCGGCCAGGCTCATGCCATAGCCGCCGAGTAACGCCTCGGCGTCGGCCGCTCGCACCCCGAGCGGATTCATCTGGCGCGGCAAAGTGATGGCGAACTTGCGCACGTCGACATAGATCATGAAGCGGCTGAGATCGGACAGGACCGGCTGTTCGTGCAGGGCCAGCATGTCGATGCCGACCAGGCGCTCACCGGTATCGAACAGGTTGTAGGGGGTGAAATCGCCATGCACGGCGGTGTGCTGTAGCGGTTCGCCGGCCAGCCGGGCGGCGGCTGTGCGCAAGTGCCCAAGCGTTGCGGCAAACAGGGGATCGGCCATCATCTGCTCTTCAAGCGCGGGATCTGTGGCGAACGGCCAGTCGATCCAGCGCAACACCTCTTCGGGCTCGAAGGGCTGTGTTGCGACGCCGTTGGACGCATGATAGGCGCGCAGCCACTGGCCGGCTTCAGCCAAGAGGTCGAGGCGCCGCCGGTCAGGCACCAGCCGCCACGACCAAAGCTGGCTGCTCAACGGGCTGCCATCGACCCACTCCATGAACAAGGTATGCTCGTCTTGCAACCACCCCAACGGCCGGGCAGCGACAAAGCGCGGACCTTGCATGGCAGCGTAACAGCCCTCCAGGGCCTCATACTGCCAGCGCGGCTGGTGCGAATGCAAAAGCTGGTGGTAGACCTTGACGGCGACATCGACGTCCCGCCCGGGCGAGCGGGCGCGGTAGACGAGGGCCTGTCGAGATTTTCGCGGTTGGCCCACCAGCGACCATTCGGCATCCGGATCGAACTTCGCCAGGAGCACCCCCAGCACATGCTCCGCAGTGGGGGCCGGACGCTTGATCGGCGGGTCTAGCTTGTGCGGCTTGGCCATGTTACCACGGCCTGAGCCGTTGCGGCGCCTTTGTCAATCACTGCCCGAAATCGGCCGTGACCATCGTCTCCGGCCGACGTCTCCGGATGTCCATGCCCGCAGCTTCTGCCCCAGGATCCGCCAAACGCTCGCCACTGGTCGATTTCGCCATTGCGGGGGCGCAGAAATGCGGCACCACCGCCATCATGCAAATGCTCTCCAGGCATCCCGACGTCTACATGTTGCCGAAAACCCGGCACAACTACTTCGTCTACATGCCGTTGGCCTTTTCCCCCTGGGCCCGGTGGGGCTACGAACGCGATTTCAAGCCGGCGGCCCATCATAGCCTGATCGGCGAATCCTCCTCCAGCTACCTGTTCTATCCGCACGCGCTGAAGGGTCTGAAGCGCTACAATCCGGCCATGAAGCTGATCGTCAGCGTTCGCCACCCCGTCGCGCGGGCATTTTCCCATTGGAACATGAATGCCGCCAAAGGCATCGACACCCGGACCTTTGCCGATGCCGTCCGCGACGAGATGGCGGGCCGCCTCATCGGCCGCCGGCGCTATCGCTTCGGCTATCTCGAACGCGGCCTGTATGGTCGTCAGATCGACCGCTTGCTGCAGATCTTTCCGCGCCAGCAGGTACTCATCCTGCATAGCCAGGATACGCTCGCCGATCCCCAGAGCGCCTGGGCGCGGCTGCTGGAGTTGCTCGATCTGCCCGTCACACCCCCGCCCAAGCGCCATGTGTGGAACGCGCGCACCTATATCAGCCGTCTCGATGAATACACAGAGGCCCGGCTGAGCGACTATTTTGCAGCCGACATCGACCTTCTCTGCCGCCTGAGCGGCTATGATTTCAGCGTCTGGCGGTCACCGGCCGCCGGCACGGGCGAGCCTACCGCGACCTTGGCATGAGCTGCGCCTCTTGCCGCGCACCGGGTGATGACGCTGGAAATGGTGAGCGATAACCGCCCTATCGGCGGCGGCATCGGGCTGACGCTGCTGCGGAGGCAGGCTATCTGATTGACAACGCAGGCGAGCCCAGGCTCGTCGCACGAAGCGTTGGCGAAGCACATCCGCACTGATGAGATTTCGATCGGCGGGAACTCACCAACGACGCCCGGCGTCATGCTCCGGCAGCGCTGGACCCGCCTTCCCGGCACTAAAAAATGACAAATTGCCGCATGAGGGCCATATTTCGACTGTAGTATTCACAGTCGTATAAATTGTAAAAATGCCTAGATAATCAGTGTCGGGACTAATCCCGAGGCAATTTATACTTCTTGACGGCGATTTGCGGCGATTGACGGCGTCTGCGGGTATAGCAACTCGCGGACACGGGAAGAATTTGTCAGTGCAGCAATTATCGGAGGAAACGTCATGGCTCTGGAACGGTTAGATGCGGCCACGTTACAGACTGCAATATTGCAAGCGGGTGAGGGCTGGCAGGCCGGGCTCACGAGTGTGTCCGAATTGTCGGACCAGGACAAGAGACTGCGACTGGGGGCGGTTCCCCCTCCCGGTGAAGCATCGCTGGAGGCGCGTGAGCAGCTTGCAACAAGCCGGCTCAGCGAGACGGCAATCACCGCCGCCGGAGCCCCCGCCGCCTACGATTTGAGAAACGTCGGCGGGCAGAATTTCATTACGCCGATCAAGGACCAGGGCGGCTGCGGTTCATGTGTCGCGTTCGGTAGCGTCGCGACCGTTGAAGGCACATTTCGCCGCCAGCGCAACAACGCCGCACTGGCCGTCGACCTCTCCGAAGCGCACCTGTTCTATTGCATCGCCCGCGCCCAGGGTCGCACCTGCGCCAACGGCTGGTGGTGCGACAAGGGGCTGGATGCGTTCAAGACGGACGGAGTCTGCGACGAAGCCTGTTATCCCTATACGGCGGGCGATCAGAACTGCAGTAACCGCTGCGCCGACTGGCAGAACCGCCTCACCAAGATCACCAACTGGCACAAGATCACTTCGACTGCCGACATGAAGACGTGGATATCCACCCACGGGCCGCTGTCGTGCGCGTTCACCGTCTATAATGACTTTTTTTCCTACAAGACCGGAGTGTACAAGCATGTGAGCGGTGCGGTGGCCGGCGGTCATTGCGTCAGTTGCATCGGCTACAACGATGCCGGCAAATACTGGATCTGCAAGAACAGCTGGGGCCCCGGCTGGGGTGATGCCGGCTTCTTCTGCATTGCCTACGGCCAATGCGGCATCGATTCGGAGATGTGGGCTGTCGACGCCATCGTCGAGAGCGGCTGGCTCAATGGCCGCAAGGTGATCGGCCTGTGGACGATCGACCAGAACCGCAATGCGTGGGTGTACCTCGATGGCGGTATCGGCTGGCGGCGCATCGCCTACGATAACGACAACATATTCCTTGACCTGCTGACCCAGCTCGCCAGCGCCAAGACCGGCGGGAGCAAGGTGAACGTCTATCAGGACAACGGGATCATCAAGCAGGTCTACGTTCTGTAGGAGGAGGGCTTTTCATGGCCAAGAACAGTTCGCGCCAAAAGGCGCAAAGCGCCGAGCCCGAGCCCGAGGTCGAAGTCGAGGCCGCGGCGGAACCGACGGCACCCAGTATCGAACCCCCACAAGGGTCTCTCGAAAGCAATGGAGGAAATGCTATGAGCGATGCGATGCCTACCCAAGAGCCGCCTGCCACGAGTGTATCCGACGCGATCACCGGCAGCGCCGACGCTGCACCGACGATCACCCCCGATGGCGTCGGGACGACAACCGAGGGCGGTATCGCCGCCTGGCTCAACAACAAGCGGGTCGGCGGGTTGTGGAGCATCAACCAGAACCGCAATGCGTGGGTCTATGTCACCGGTGTCGGCTGGAAGAAGCTGGCCAACAACTCCGATACCGCCGTGGTGGCCCTGACCATTCTGGCGGCCAGTGCCAAGCTCACCCAGACGAACTATAATTATCGTGAGGAAGCGGATCATATGATTCACGAGACTTACGTTTGGTAGGACGGATTGGACATGACCGAAATCGCCTTGACCCAGGCACATAGCGGCCAAACCGTTGCGGCAAGGCCAGGCGACGTGGTCATCATCCGGCTGGCTGAGAATCCGACCACTGGCTATCGTTGGGAGATAGCCAGTGGTCCTGCGCCTTCCGGCGATGAATTCTCTGGCTCGAGTGGGGCGCCGGGCGCTGCCGGCGAACGTGTCCTGCGGTTTGCGGTTCCGCCTGCCGGGACAATGCGGGTGAGCGCGGAGTTGCGCCGCGCCTGGGAAGCCGGCGCGGTTCCTCAAGCGCGCTTTGAGGTCATCATCGAGACGCATTAGGCGGAGTTGCACCCAGGTCGGCGATCGTCCCACGTTCCCGGATCGCTACATTCGAAATGGTGAACGGCACCTGCCTCACCGGCGGCGGCATCTGGCTGGCGGTGCCGAGGCGGCAGTTCGCCCGGCCTTCAGCGAAAGATCCTGGCGTATCTGATTGAGAAAGCGGCTGAGCCTTGGGTCGTCGCACAGGGCGACGTTGAAGCGCATCCAGGCCGACGGCTCCAGGTTGGGGCGGAACACGTCGCCGATCGCCAGAATCACCCCTTGAGCACGCGCCCGCTCGCTCAGGCACTTGGCGTCGTCGATCCCCGGAAACCGCGCCCACAGGAAATTGCCGGCGCGCGGGTCGACGAAGACCTCCATGCCGGCCTGACGGAGCAAGTCCAAGGCCGCTGCCTTGGCCCTGGCAACGCGCGTCTGCACCCGCCTGGCGAAGCGGCCATAGTGACCGTCGCTCAACAGGCGCCACACCAGTTTCTCGCTGAACTGCGAGGTCGAGATGGAAGACAGCACCTTGTAGTTGGCGAGGGTGTCGATGCGCGACGCGCTGGCTGCCACGAAGCCAACCCTGAGGCTGCCCGACAGGGTTTTGGAAAAGCTGCGGACGTAAATCACCCGGTCAAGCTGGTCGAGGCTGGCAAGCCGCGGGCCCGGCGCCGGATCGATATCGCAGTAGGTATCGTCCTCCACGATGGTGAGGTCGAGGTCGCGGGCGGCTTCCAGTAACCGGTAGGCCACCGCTGGCGAGGTGTCCGACCCGGTGGGGTTGTGCATGGCCGACTGGGTGAAGAACACGTTTGCCCCATGCCGTTGGGCAAGCTCGCGCAGGGCCTCGACGTCGGGACCGTCAACCCGCCGCGGCACGCCGATCAGGCTCACGCCACAAAAGCGCAGGAAACCGAACAGGTTGTAGTAGCCCGGGTCCTCCACCAGCACCGCATCGCCGGGCTGGATCAGGCTGCGCACCACCAGTTCAAGCGCATGGCTGGTGCCGTTGGTGGTGAGGATCTGGTCGAGGCCCGCCTCGATCCCAAGGAGCGACAGCAAGTGCTGCAACTCCTGGCACAGGGGCGGATAGCCGGGCGGCTGGCCGTAGTGCAGCAGGTGTCCGGCTTCGCCCCGGCGCAGCGATCGCACCACCCGCTGGATCGCTTCGACGTCCAGCCAGTCGTCGGGCAGCCACGGGCCGCCCACCTTCAGCCAGTCGTCGGATGCCTCCAGCACCTCGCGGATCAACCAGGCGACCTCATAGCTGCGCTGGTCGGTGGCGCAAGGCGCCGGTGCCGGCCGCCGATGGCCCTCGCTGACATAAAAGCCCGAGCCGGGACGTGGCGTCACATAGCCGAGCGCCGCCAGGCGGTCATAGGCATCGACCACGGCATGCCGGCTGGCGCCGCAGGCCTTGGCCATGTCGCGGATCGACGGCAGCCGGTGGCCGGTTGCCAGCGTCTTGCGGTCAATGCGCCCGCGCACTGCCACCACGATGCATTCGGCGGCCGAACGGGGATCGCCGGGCCTTCGCCGCGCGTCCTCCAAAACCTCTGACAGCAAGACAGCCATGGCCGACTGTATCTCCGCTTGAGCGGTACAGTCTCGGACAATTTCGAGCCAATTGTCCGGGCCAATTCTCAACCGTGCCGCTATCGTTCGGCCACACAACGAGGAGAGACCCCCATGGCCAAATTTTTGCAGATGCTCTACGCCGTCGTCGCCTATGTTCTGTTTCTCGGCGTTTTTCTATACGCCATCGGTTTTGTGGGCGGCTTCATCGTCCCCAAGTCCATCGACACCGGCGCGCTGCAGCCGCCCATCGTCGCCCTGGTGATCGATGCGATCCTGCTTGGCGTCTTCGCCATCCAGCACAGCGTCATGGCGCGCCCCGGCTTCAAGCGCTGGTGGACCAGAATCGTGCCGTCGCCGGTTGAGCGCAGCACCTATGTGCTGGCGTCGAATGCCGCACTGATCCTGCTGTTCTGGCAATGGCGGCCGCTCGGCGGTGAGGTCTGGGCGCTGCACGGCATGGGCGGTCACGTCGTTCAGGCGGTGTTCTGGCTGGGCTGGCTCATCGTGCTGACATCGACCTTCATGCTCAGCCATTTCGAACTGTTCGGCCTCACCCAGGCCTACGCGGCCTTTCGCAACCGCGCCATGCCGTCGATGCAGTTCCGCACCCCCATGCTCTACGGCCTGGTGCGGCATCCGATCATGCTGGGCTTCATCGTTGCCTTCTGGGCGGCGCCGGTGATGAGTGTCGGGCATCTCGTGTTCGCCGTGGCGACCACCCTCTATATCCTCATCGCCCTGCAACTGGAGGAACACGACCTGATGGCCGGCTTCGGGACGACCTATGCCGACTATCGCAAGCGCGTGCCCATGCTGATCCCGGGCCTTCGCCGTTCGGCATCATAGTCGCGGCACCCCCAAGCAGGCGGCGAGAGCAGGCGGTCAGGGCGCAAGCAGTGCCCTGACCGCCTGGGCATCGTCCAGCCCCATGAGGCCGGCCTGGCCGATGGCGAGGCGGATTTCCGAGCGAAACAGCCGCATCGCATGCTCGGCCCCGGCCTCGCCGAAGGCCGCCGCCGTCCAATAGAAGCACCGCCCGGCAAAGCAGAAATCAGCCCCCTTCGCCATCGCCCTGAGCACGTCCACGCCCTCGCGGATGCCGCTGTCGAGGATGACTGCGGCCTCATCGCCGATGGCATCGACAATGGGCGCCACGGCGTCGATGGCGGCGGGGGCGGCGTCGAACTGGCGGCCGCCGTGGTTGGAGACCATCACGCCGTCGCAGCCGATCTCGATGCATCGGCGCGCATCGTCGACCGAGAGAATGCCCTTGACCAGCATCTTGCCCGACCATTGCCGGCGGATGTCGGCAAGCTGCTCCCAGGATGCCGGATTGCGGTCGCGGATAATGCGCGCGATCTGGCTGTCGCGATCCTTCTTGGGGTCGATGTAGGGCAGGAAGTTGGCGACCGTGGGCAGCGGGCGCGTCAGCGTCGCCGCCGTCCACGCCGGGCATTTGGCCATCTGCCACAGATGAACGGGGCGCACATGGAAGGGAAAGCTCATGGCGTTGCGCAAGTCGCGGGCACGCTTGGAATAAGACGGCACATCGACGGTGACCACCAGCGTATCGATGCCGGCGGCGGCCGAACGCTTCAGTAGGTCTGAATTGATGGCGTCGTCGTTGACCACATAGAGTTGGAACCACACGTGGCCGGATCCCGCTGCGGCGATCTCCTCGATGGTCTTGACCGATACCGTCGAGGCGATGAACGGCAGTCTGTGGCGGGCCGCCGCGCGCGCCAGATGCAGCTCGCAATCGGGCCAGAAGCTGCCACCATAGCCGACCGGGGCGACCCCGATGGGCGCCGAATAGGTCCTGCCCATCAAGCTGACGGCCGGATCGCAATGCTCGATGTCGATGCCGTAGCGCGGGGTGAGGGTGATGGCCTCGAAGGCGCGGCGGTTGCGCGACAGGCCCTCCTCGCCATCGCTCGCCCCCGACAGGTAGCCCTCCAGAAACGCCGGCAGCCGCGAGCGCACCCGCCGTTCCGCATCGGCGAAGGTCGGGCACAGGCGCATCAGGCGGGGATCGAGGGTATCGTCGGGTGGGGCGTCGGTCATGGTGTCCGTTGAAGGCAGCGATCTGAACGCTCCTGATTGCCACGCGGCGGCGCCTCAGGCAATTGCCAAGCGCGCCGAAAGTCACTAATCCATCTCAGCCATGACCCGTATCGGCTTCTATCCCGGATCTTTCGATCCCGTCACCTACGGCCACCTTGATGTCATCGCCCGGGCCGCCCGCCTGGTCGATCGGCTGGTGCTGGGGGTTGGCGTGCATCACGGCAAGAAGGGCCTCATCCCCGTCGATGAGCGCCTTTCGGTGCTGGAAGAGGTCGCCCAGCCCATCGCCGCCCATGCCGGCATCGCCTTCGAGATTTCCACCTTCGATGGCTTGAGCGTCGATGCGGCGCGCACCGCAGGCGCCGGGCTGGTCATTCGCGGCCTCAGAGATGCCACGGATTTCGATTACGAGGTCCAGATGGGCCAGATGAACGCCGCCATGGCGCCCGACATCGAGACCATCTTCCTGGCGGCCAGCCCCGCCACCCGCATGATCGCCTCCTCGCTCGTCAAGCAGATTGCCATGATGGGCGGCGACATTTCACCTTTCGTGCCCGAAGCCGCCGGTCTGGCCGTGGCAAGGGCAATTTCCAAGTGATTCCCGGAGACATGACCACGATGATGACGACCTTCGCCCGGCTCGCCGCCGCGCTCTCCTTTGTGCTGTTTCTGGCCGCCCCCGCCGGCGCCCAGAACCTCGATCCCGAAAACACCCTCGTCATGCAGCTCAAATGCGGCAAGGTGATCATCGCCATGCGTCCCGACCTGGCGCCCCATACCGTGGCACGCATGAAAAAGCTCTCCCGCGAGCACTTCTTCGACGGCATCATCTTCCACCGCGTGATCGGCGGCTTCATGGCCCAGACCGGCGATCCCACCGGCACCGGCATGGGCGGCTCCAAGTATCCCGACCTGAAGGCCGAGTTCTCGGCCGAGCATTTCAAGCGCGGCACCGTCGGCATGGCGCGTTCCAGCGACCCCGACAGCGCCAATTCGCAGTTCTTCATCATGTTTGCCGACGGCGGCTTTCTCGACACCAAATATACCGTGTGGGGCCAGGTGGTTCAGGGCATGGATTGCGTCGACAAGCTCAACCGCGGCGAACCGCCCGCCAACCCCGACAAGATCATCTCAATGCGGGTGATGAAGGACATCAAGTAATCCAGCCACATGATGTTATGTGATTGAAAAGAGGAGACTGTTTTGGCCGATCTCGAAAATACCCTTTATATCGATCTCGACGGCGGGCGGGTGGTCATCGACCTGCGCCCCGACCTGGCGCCGCAGCATGTGGCGCGCATCAAGGAACTGGCGCGCGAGGGCTTTTACGACGGCACGCCCTTCCACCGGGTGATCGAGGGCTTCATGGCCCAGGGCGGCGATCCCACCGGCACCGGCACCGGCGGCTCGAAAAAACCCAATCTGCCGGCCGAATTCTCCGCCGAGCCGCATGTCCGCGGCACCGCCTCCATGGCCCGCGCCCAGAACCCCAATTCGGCCAACAGCCAGTTCTTCATCTGCTTCACCGACTGCGGCTTCCTCAACCAGCAGTACACCGTGTGGGGCCAGGTGAGCGAAGGCATGGAGCACGTCGATGCCCTGCAGCGTGGCGAGCCGGTAACCAATCCCGGGCGCATCAAGAAGATGCAGGTGGCCGCCGACGCCGCCGATTGACCGGGCGCGGCAACCGCCGGCAACATCGCCCAACGGGCGAGGACGGGAAAAGTGCGCGTCGACGACTTCGATTTCGACCTGCCGGCCGAGCTGATCGCGCTCCGGCCGGTGGTGCCGCGCGACGCCGCGCGCCTGCTCGTCGTGCGCCCGGACGGCGAACCGGGCCTTGAGGATTTGCAGGTCACCGACCTGGCGCGCCTGCTCAAGCCGGGCGATGCGCTGGTCTTCAACGACACCAGGGTGATCCCGGCCCGGCTGCATGGCCGGCGCGAGCGCGAGGGCGGTGAGGGCGCTTCCATCGAGGCAACGCTGCACCAGCGCATCGACGCCTCGCGCTGGAAGGCCTTCGTCAAGCCGGCGAAAAGGGTGAGGGCGGGCGACCTCATACGCTTCGGGGGCAAGGGCGAGGCCTGCTACTTCGCCACCCTCGATGCCACGGTCGAGAAAAAGGGTGCAGACGGCGAGGTGACGCTGGCGTTCTCGTTCACCGGCCCCTTCCTCGATGAAAATATTGCCCTTTACGGCGAAATGCCGCTGCCGCCCTATATCGCCGGCCGCCGGGCGGTGGATGAGCGCGACATCGTCGACTACCAGACGGTCTACGCCAAGGCCGAAGGCGCGGTGGCAGCCCCCACCGCCGGTCTTCACTTCACGCAAGACCTCATGCAAGCCTTGCAAGCGATTCCCGTGGCGATGGAATTCCTCACCCTGCATGTGGGCGCCGGCACCTTCCTGCCGGTCAAGGTCGACGACACGGCCAATCACCGTATGCACGAGGAATGGGGCGAGATCGGCCCCCATGTGGCCGTCCGGCTGAACGCGGTGCGCGCTGCCGGCGGCAGGATCGTGGCGGTCGGCACCACCGCAGCGCGGCTTCTGGAAAGTGCCGCCGCTGAGGACGGCACCATCCAGCCGTTCAGCGGCGCCACCAACATCTTCATCCATCCCGGCCATCGGTTTCGCGGTGTCGATCTCCTGATGACCAATTTCCACCTGCCGCGCTCGACCCTTTTCATGCTGGTATCGGCCTTCTGCGGGCTCGATTGCATGAAGCAGGCTTATGCCCATGCCATCGAAAAGGGTTACCGGTTCTATTCCTATGGCGATGCCAGCCTGCTATTCCCCGCCCGCCATGGATGATCAGAAATTTTCCTTCACGCTTGAGGGCACCGACGGCGGGGCACGACTGGGCTGTATAGACACCCCGCGCGGAAAGATACGCACGCCCGCCTTCATGCCGGTGGGCACCGCCGGCACGGTCAAGGCGATGTATCCTGACCAGGTGGCGGCGACAGGGGCCGACATCATCCTCGGCAACACCTATCACCTCATGCTGCGCCCCGGTGCCGAACGGGTGGCGCGGCTCGGCGGCCTCCACCGCCTGATCGGCTGGGAAAAGCCCATCCTCACCGACTCAGGCGGCTTTCAGGTGATGTCGCTGGCCAAGCTCAGGAAGCTGACCCCCGACGGCGTCACCTTCCAGTCGCACCTCGACGGCTCCACCCACGAACTGACGCCGGCCCGCTCCATGCAGATCCAGCGGCTTTTGGGCTCGACCATCCACATGCAGCTCGATGAGTGCGTCCGCTATCCCCATTCGGACGAAGAGGCCGAGCGCGCCATGCGTTTGTCGCTCGACTGGGCGGAACGCTCACGCGCGGCCTTTGGTGAACAGCCCGGCCATGCCTGCTTCGGCATCGTCCAGGGCGGGGTGGTCCCCGAGTTGCGCCGCCGCTCGGCTGAAGGCCTGACGCGCATCGGCTTCGACGGCTATGGCATCGGCGGGCTGGCGGTGGGCGAGGGCCAGGCGCTGATGCTGTCGACCATCGAAGTCACGACGCCGCATCTGCCCGATGACCGGCCGCGTTACCTGATGGGGGTGGGGACGCCGGAAGACCTGGTGGAATCGGTGGCGCGCGGCATCGACATGTTCGATTGCGTCATGCCCACCCGCTCCGGCCGCCACGGCCAGGCCTTTACCCGCTTCGGCAAGCTCAACCTCGCCAAAGCCCGCTTTGCCGAGGACATGCGCCCGCTCGATCCGGTAAGCGATTGCGAGGCCCTCAGCCGCTACCCCCGCGCCTACCTGCATCACCTCGTCAAGTCGGGCGAACTGCTCGGCATGATGATCCTGTCATGGGCCAACATCGCCTATTACCAGAGCCTCATGGCCGGCATGCGCCAGGCCATTGGCGACGGCCGCTTCGAAGCCTTCAGGGCCGAGGTGAAGGCGGGCTGGGCGGCGGGCGATCCGGGATGCTGACGGCGCCCACGTGACGCTCGCGCCACAGGATGAGGAGGCCGCCGCCGACGATGAAGAAGACGCCGGGGATGAGCTGATTGAACGGCGCCTCGCCGAAGAAGAACCATCCCAGCGCGAAGGTGGTGGGGATGCCGAAATATTCGAACGGCGACAGGCTTGAGGGTTGCGCGGACCGGTAGGCGCTCACGATCAGGATGACGGCCGAGCCGCCCGCTATCCCCATGGCCAGAATCCAGCCCCAGTCGCGCAAGCTGGCGATGGGCTCAAAGCCGGTGGTCGCAAAGACCAGTATTGCCGAGCCGACAAACGAGCCGATCTGCGAATAGACGTTGATGATCGGTGTGGGCACGTCCTGATCGATGAGACGCACCACGACGCTGGATGAGGCATAGGCAAGCGCGGCGCACAGCGGCAACAGCGCGTACCAGCTGAATACCCCGGCCCCCGGCCGCACCACCATGAGGATGCCGGCGAAGCCCACCATCACCGCCAGCCAGCGCCACCCGCCCACCTTGTGGCCGAGCACCGGCACCGATAGTGCCGTCACGAACATCGGTCCGGCAAAGGCGATGGCCGAGGCGGTCGCGAACGGCAGGTGGGTGAGGGAGAGATAGAACGTATACTGTGCAATGGTGATGAAGCCGCCGCGTGCGAGCGCCGTCTTCCATTGCGGGAAGACGAGTGGTCGTCCCTCGGCATGCCAGCGCTTCGAGGCAACGATGAGCATGAGGCTCGGCAGGAACCCGAAGATATTGCGTAACATCGCAAGCTGCTGCGGCGGATAGCTCGCACCCAGATGCTTGATGATGGCACCCATGCAGTCAAACAGGAAAATGGCCGCCAAGAGCGTGAAGACCGCCCGGGCAAATCTTGGCATGGTGGCCGTTGGGGACATCGAATACCTGAAGGAATTGCGTCGGAATATCCTGAAGCGCCGGGCGGCATTTGTGTTTTCGGCGGCAGGAGAGGTACAATGGGCGTCTATCATCAATACCGGCGATGGGCCATAGAGTCAGCCGCTTGACCGGGAGTTGGGCGACATGCGATTCGTCTGCCGCCGCGGACCGATGGCTCGATGAAGGAGATGGCGACATGAAAATGAACGGGGAAGAACTCATTCCGGCATCGCGTGAGCGGGTATGGGCGGCGCTCAATGATCCCGAGGTCCTTAAAGCAGCCATTCCGGGCTGTGAGAGCATCACCAAGACCTCGCCCACCGCCTTCGAGGCGACGGTTGTGGCCAAGGTCGGGCCAGTGAAGGCAAAATTCGGTGGCGACGTCACCTTGAGCAAATTGAACCCCCCGGAGAGCTACGTGATCTCCGGCCAGGGCAAGGGCGGTGCGGCGGGCTTCGCCAAGGGCGGGGCATCGGTCAATCTCGCCGAGGCCGAAGGCGGAACGCTGCTCTCCTACACCGTCGATGCCCAGGTCGGCGGCAAGCTCGCCCAGATCGGCAGCCGCCTCATCGATTCCAGCGCCCGCAAGATGGCCGGTGACTTCTTCAAGCGCTTTGCCAAACTGGCGGCCAGCGATATGGAAATCGCCGGCGAGAAGAAGCCGGCAGCGAAGGCCAAGACCAAGGCCAAGACCAAGGCCAAGCCGGCGGCAAAGTCGAAGGCGGCAACGAAGGCCAAAGCTGCCCCGAAAGCCGAGACGGCCGCCAAGACCGCCGCCGCCACCAGGACCAAGGCACCGGCAAAGGCCGCGGCTGCCACCAAGGCCAAGGCACCGGCAAAGGCCGCCGCCGCCACCAGGACCAAGGCACCGGCAAAGGCCGCCGCCGCCACCAGGACCAAGGCACCGGCAAAGGCCGCGGCCGCCACCAAGGCCAAGGCACCGGCAAAGACCAAGGCCGCCGCCAAGACGGCCACCGGGCCGGCTCGCAAATCGCCCCGCGTCGCCCCGTCCGCCGCCGCAGCGCAACCCGCCCCGGCCGCGCAGCCGGCAGCGGCTCCAACGCCGCCGGCACCGACGCCGGCACCAGCGCCAACGACAAGGTCGAACGGCTGGATATGGGTCGTCGCGGCAGCGGTGATCTTGCTGATTTACCTGTATTTCCATCGGGCCTGAACAAGCCTCGATGCGTTTGTGGATCAAGTCCCCGCTGGCCTGCCTGGATCATCCCGGCAGCGCTGGCGTCGTGGTCGAAGGCACCCGCATCGCCGAAGTCCTGGGAATGGGCGCGACACCCGCTCAAGCCGTGGACGAGGTCTTCGACGCCAGCCGCCATGTGCTGCTGCCCGGCCTCGTCAATACCCATCACCATTTCTACCAGACACTCACCCGGGCAAATCCGGCCGCCATCAACAAGCCGCTGTTTGCCTGGTTGCAGGCGCTTTATCCGCTATGGGCGCGATTGACGCCCGACGATGTCCGCATCTCCACCCGCCTGGCGCTGGTTGAACTGATGCTGTCGGGCTGCACCATGGCGAGTGATCACCATTACCTGTTCCCCGCCCATTGTGACGAGGCCATCGACATCCAGATCTCCGAAGCGAGCGCCCTGGGCATGCGTTTTTGCGCCACCCGCGGCTCCATGGACATTTCGCAAGCAGACGGTGGCCTGCCGCCGATGTCCGTGGTGCAGGACCGCGATACCATCCTCGCCGACAGTGAACGCCTGATCGGCCGCTTCCACGATCGAGGCGAGGGGGCCATGGTGCAGCTTGCGCTGGCACCTTGCTCGCCATTTTCGGTGAGCCGCGAATTGTTCACCGAAACGTCGGCTCTGGCCCGTCGCCATGGCTGCCGGCTGCATACCCATCTTGCCGAGACCCACGACGAGGATGCCTACTGCGGCGAGAAATTCGGCTGCCGGCCGGTCGAATACCTCGCCGAGGTCGGCTGGCTCGGCGCCGATGCATGGTTTGCCCACGGTATCCATTTCTCCGATGCTGAAATCGCCCGGCTGGGCGCCTGCGGCGCGGCCATCAGCCACTGTCCCACCTCCAACATGGTGCTGGGCTCGGGATGCTGCCGCACCCTCGATCTGGAGGCCTCGGGGGCCGGGGTGGGGCTGGGCGTGGATGGATCGGCCTCCAACGACTCGTCAAACATGATGGAAGCCGCGCGCCACGCACTGCTCCTCAATCGCCTGACCTACGGGGCCGACCGCGTCAGTCATCTCGATGTGCTGCGCTGGGCAACGGCCGGCTCGGCGCGCTGCCTGGGCCGTCACGACGTCGGCCGCATCGAAGCCGGCATGATGGCCGATCTGGCGCTCTACCGGCTGGACGAGATGCGCTTCTCCGGCGCCGGCGATCCGCTTGCCGCGCTGGTGCTGTGCGGTGCCCAACGCGCCGACCGGGTGATGATCAACGGCGACTGGCGGGTTATCGATGCCGCACCGGTCGGCATCGATGTCGGTCGTCTCATCGCCGAGCACTCAGCCGCGGCGGTCAAGTTCATGTGAGGGCTTTGGGCCCGAATGCGCTGCCGATCCGCATTGCCGCTGGCTCGCCGGCGGTTGCCATAGCGCCAAAGATCCACTCTAATACATTGAAATTTAATATTTTACCTGTGGCGGAGCGGATTTATTCAGCGATGTTTGATCGGTGATCTGATTGACGTAGTATGATCTGATTAAGGCTCTTGTGATAGGCAACGGGCTGTCAGATGTGCTTTGTCGGGACGGCTAGCCGCTCTCGACCTGATGGCATTGGTGAATGGGCTAAGGTCGAATTCATGATCCCGCGCGGCAAATCGCAGCCATCGAAAATGCTGGCGGTGCTCAAGACGTGCCGCGTCGCCTTTCTGTCGCTGGTGATCTTCAGCTTTGTCAGCAACGCGCTGATGCTGACCGGCCCGTTGTTCATGTTGCAGGTTTACGACCGGGTACTGAATTCCGGCTCGATCCCGACCCTGGTTGCCCTGTTGCTGCTCGTCATCATCTTGTTTTCGCTCTACGGCTTTCTCGAATTCATCCGCACGCGGGTGCTGGTCCGGATAAGCCGGGTGCTGGAAGAAGCACTGCGTGACCGCATCTTCGATGTTGTCACGTTCCATGCGCTGCGGCAGACCCCGAACGTGCGCCTCTCCCCCATGCAGGACATGCAGGCGATCCGCCAGTTTCTCCAGAGCCCGGGGCCGCTGGCGTTCCTCGACATGCCGTGGTCGCCGTTCTATCTCGCTGTGATCTACCTGCTGCACCCTTATCTTGGCCTCTTTGCCACAGGTGCCGTTATCGTCCTGATCAGCATCGCGATGGTCAACGACCGGATCACCCGGCGCCATGCCCAGGAAGCACAACTGGCGGCTGCCAGGGCCTCGACGCTGTCGGAGGAGGCGCGGCGCAATGTCGAGGTGGCCAGTGTGCTCGGCATGCTGGGCGCGTTGCGCGACCGCTGGAAGACCATCCAGGGTTCCGCCCTCGACGCGTTGACGAAATCGAGCGACCGCGGTGGCATGCTGACCAGCATGTCCAAGGCGCTGCGACTGCTGATGCAATCCTGCATCCTGGGCCTTGGCGCCTATCTGGCCGTCAAGCAGGAGGTCTCCCCCGGGGCCATGATTGCCGCTTCGATCATCATGTCGCGCGCCCTTCAGCCGGTTGAGATGGCGGTTGCACAATGGGCCGGCTTCCAAGCCTTCCGGCGCGCCTGGTTGCGGCTCAACGTCTTGCTCAATGAAACACCGGAGCAGGGGCAGCGCATGGCCCTGCCGGTGCCGGCCGGCGCCCTCAGGGCGGAGAACCTCATCGGCTATATTCCCGGCGTCGAAAAGCCCGTCGTCAGCGGTATCTCGTTTGAACTCCCGGCTGGCACCGGGCTCGGCATCATCGGCCCGACGGGGGCTGGCAAGACGACGCTCGCCCGCCTGCTGGTCGGCCTGTGGCCCCACAAGCGCGGCACCGTGCGCATCGACGGGGCAACGCTGGAGCAATGGGATGCCGAACAACTGGGGCGTCACCTGGGTTACCTGCCGCAGGAGGTGGAACTGTTCGACGGCACCATCGGCCAGAACATCGCCCGGTTCGCGGTCGATGCCAGGCCCGAGGACATCGTCGCCGCCGCCGTCGAGGCCAAGGCCCACAACTTCATCCTCAACCTCCCGCAAGGTTACAACACCCGCATCGGCGAGGGCGCCCAGCGCCTGTCGGCCGGCGAGCGCCAAAGGGTTGGCCTCGCACGCGCCCTTTACGGCAACCCGGTGGTGGTGGTGCTCGACGAACCCAACGCCAACCTCGATGCCGAGGGCGAAAGCGCGCTGCTGGCGGCCATTACCAACGTCCGCAGACGTGGCGGCACCGTCATTGTCGTCGCCCACCGCCCCAGCGCCATTGCCGCGCTCGACATGCTCATGGTGCTGAGGGCCGGTCAGGCGATCGCCTATGGCCCGCGTGACGAGGTTCTTAAAAAAGTGCTGGCGCGGCCGGTCACCACCAGCGGCCAGCCCGGCGGCCTGTCGGTCGTCTCCGAGAAGGCCTGATCCTCCATGGCCAAGCTATCGCCCACCCGCCTGTCGCTGCGCCGCTACCAGATTGCCGGCATGACCGGCCTGTTCGTGGTGTTCGGCAGCGTCACCGCCTGGGCCTTTTTGTCTTCCATTCACGGCGCCATCATTGCCCCCGGCGTGACAGTGGTCGAATCGAGCGTCAAGAAGGTGCAATACCCCGATGGCGGCATTGTCGCCCAGATCTACGTCGAGGAAGGCGATCGGGTTAAGGCCGGCGACAAGCTGGTTCGCATGGATGAAACGCAACTGCGATCCGAATTGCGCATCGTCGAGTCGAGCCTGGCGGAATACAGAGCACAACGCGCCCGGCTGATCGCCGAGCGCGATAACGCCGACAAGGTGACATTTCCCGCCGACCTGGAAAGCAGGCGCACCGATTCCGTGATGGCCGAAATCCTTTCGGGCCAGGAAAAGCTGTTTGCCACCCAGAAGGCCTCGATCACCGGGCGCAAGGATCAGCTCAACCAGCGCATCGGGCAGTTGCAGGAGCAGATCGACGGCCTCAAGGCACAGGTGAAGTCCAACCACGAGCAGGCCCGCTTGATCAACAAGGAACTCGTAAGCCTGAAAGGTCTGCTGAAGGACGGTCTCGTGCCGTTGACCCGGGTATTGTCGCTACAGCGCGAAGCTGCCCGCCTGGAAGGTGAATCGGGACAGCGAACCGCCGATATCGCCGGCGCCGAAGGCCGCATCAGCGAGACCAGGCTGCAAATCATTCAGCTCGACGATGATAGCCGCACCAAGGCCCTGACCGACTTGCGCGACGCCGACGCCAAGATTGCCGAACTCACCGAGCGCAAGGTTGCCGCCGAAGCCAAGCTGAAACGCACAGTGGTCGTGGCGCCGCGCAGCGGCTGGGTGCAGCAACTGGCGGTTCACACCATCGGCGGCGTGACGGCGCCGGGCGAGACCATCATGCTGATCGTGCCCGATCTCGATGCGCTGGTGATCGAGGCCCATATTTCGCCCAAGAATATCGATCAGGTACATGTGGGTCAGGACGCGATGATAAGGTTTCCCTCCTTCAATCAGCGCACCACCCCCCAGGTGCATGGCCAGGTTGTCCAGGTCGATGCCGACATCACCCAGCCAAAAGGCAACACGCCGCCGTTTTTCGGCATCCGGCTCAAGCTGACGCAGAGCGAACTCGAAAGACTGGGCCGCGTTCAACTCAAGCCTGGCATGCCGGCTGAGGCCTTTATTCGCACCGGCGAACGCTCGCCCATCAGTTATCTCCTGCAGCCGCTGACCGACCAGCTCGCCCGTACCTTCCGCGAAGGTTGATGCGCCAGTTCGTCTGGCATTAATAGGCGATGAACCGGGCCTTCAGGCCCGGTTCATCGCGTTGCCCCTATATCAGTGGTTCAAGCTAGGCCATCCGGTCCGCGTGGATCGGCCTGCCACCGGGCACAGCTGCGCGATGGCGCAAGGGCCGATCCGTTCTGGAAGATCGAGCATGAGGCCACGCGAAAGGTGGCGTCCGCGCGTCGGCATCGTGCTCCACGAGCAAAGGATGAAACCCATGATCCGCACCACACTGGGCGTTCTTGCCATCGTCGTTGCCACCAGCCTGCTCAGCCCCGCGCCGAGCTATGCCAAGGGCGACCACCATCACAACCAGGCCGAGGTCTGCCGCGGGCTGCGGCTGAAGGCCATGCAGACCGGCGACGATTACTGGTGGTATCGCTTCTACGCGTGCATGCGCGGCGAATGGTAACCGCACCCGCGCCCTGACGATCCCGGTCCGCGGGTAGCATTCCATGGCCCTAGCTCCCTATATGCAGGCTTGGCACACAACGCGCGGAGCAAACGATGGGACTGCTGGAAAAGGGCGTATGGAACGCCAAGGGATACGACACAAGTGAAACCGGCGGGCGCTTTGTTCGCCGCGATGCCGCCTTGCGCAACTGGGTCACACCCGATGGTGCTGCCGGTCCAAGCGGCGAGGGCGGTTTTGCGGCCGCCGCCGGGCGTTATCATCTCTATGTCTCCCATGCCTGCCCCTGGGCCCACCGCACGCTGATCTTCCGCCACCTGAAGGGGCTCACCGACATCGTTTCGCTTTCGGTGGTGCATTGGTTGCTCGGCAGCGACGGCTGGAGCTTCGAGCCGGGCGACGGCGTGATCCCCGATGGCGTCAACCATGCCAGCTTGCTGCGCGACGTCTACCTGAAGGCCAGCCCCGCCTACAGCGGCCGGGTGACGGTGCCGGTCCTTTGGGACAAGGAGCGCGCCACCATCGTGTCGAACGAATCCTCAGAGATCATCCGCATGTTCAATTCAGCCTTCGATGCGGTCGGCGCACGTCCCGGTGATTTCTATCCCGCCCACCTGCGCGAGGAAATCGACGCCCTCAACGCCCGCATCTACTCAACCGTCAACAACGGCGTCTATCGGGCCGGCTTCGCCACCACCCAGGAGGCCTATGAGGAGGCCGTGACCGAGCTGTTCGAGACGCTTGAATGGCTGGAGGTGCACCTTGCTTCCCGGCGCTATCTGACCGGTGCCGCCATCACCGAGGCCGACTGGCGGTTGTTCACCACGCTGGTGCGGTTTGATCCGGTCTATGTCGGTCATTTCAAGTGCAACATCAAGCGATTGGCCGACCTGCCCAACCTGTCGGGTTATCTGCGCGATCTCTACCAGCAGCCCGGCATCGACGGAACCGTGCGCATGGATCACATCAAACAGCACTATTACGGCAGCCACACCAGCATCAATCCCACAAGGATCGTTCCGCTGGGGCCGCGCATCGACTACGACGCGCCGCACGATCGGGAACTGCGATTCGCGGTGTGAGTTCGCGCTGGCCGTAAAGGGCTGCTCAAAGTACGTGGCAGACGACCATTGCTCAAGTTGCAACGCCCACATTAACCGGTTGTTGTGACTGCGCGTAGTATTCCTTGGACAACTAGACGAACCGACGTTTATCGATCCAAGCGACGACTATTGCTTCGCAACAATGCACGGATCCGTGATTTCGGGGCAGGGTGAATCTGGAATGGGCGAAAAGAGCATCTGGCTGGCGCAGGGCGAACGGGTGACCGGTGACGCGGCCTGTCGACTTGCCGAAATGGGCGAAGACGAAGTTCTCCAGCGTCGCGGCATGGTGGTCGTTCAAACCTCGCATGAGACGGGAACGGTGGTGAAATGGGCGTTCTTTGCACCCAACTGGGCATCGCTGTACTACGTGATGGAGACGATCTATCTCTATCCCGGACCCTTTACCCTGCAATTCTTCCTGGCCGGCTGGTTCCGCGAGACCTTTGACAACTTCGAAGATGCGCGCAAGCGCATCCATGAGCTGGTTTCCAAGAGCGATATTCACATCCTGTCGCGCACCTTCGTGCACGATGCCCAGCCCAGCCCCCAGAAGACGCCGCGCCTGTTGCAGGACGCGATCAGCGACTTGACCGTAAAGCCGGAATTCAGTGTCGACATGGTGGTCAATGATGACGACGGCCGGCTTTATGTCGAGCGCATCGGGCCGCAGTCGTGCATGGGCAAGATTTTCGGCCTGTCGTCGGTTTCCTACCCGTGCATGATCGGTGGATCATACGACCAGGTGGTTTCGGCCTGCTATCCGCGCGTGATCAAGTCGGGTGAGCCGCATTACGATCATGTGATGGCGGCCATGCGTACGCCCGACCGGCGCATCATCTGGTTCCCCTACCAGCGAGTCGTGCTGCCGCACCGCTTTCCCGACGGCCGCCGTGGCGTGACCGTGGTGTCGGAAGTCACTGATGCCGTCGATATCAAGGTTGTCTGACTAGAGCCTGATGCTGAAAAGTGGAAGCCACTTTTCGGATAACATCATGCTCACGATGATCGGATAGTGCCCTAGAGCGGGTTCGGCGTTTTCCGATTCGTGATGGGATTCACAAATCAGCGGAATGGTGCGAGTCCTGCGTCATGGCTATGACGGAGGACGATAATGGCACGCGCCTACAGTCAGGATTTGCGGGAC